>ERZ780157.1861-NODE-1861-length-21395-cov-3.383318_pt1 | contig 21395 bp, 31 predicted proteins | sample MGYA00511169_ERZ780157 | MGnify/ENA primary metagenome ERZ780157 (study PRJEB29588, sample SAMEA1965149) | human gut metagenome | biome: human gut; feature: human-associated habitat; material: faeces | place: Denmark | collected 2008/2010 ... | reverse complement strand
TGACTACGGTAACCACGAGGTCCTCATTGGCAAGCTTGTCAACAGAATGATTTGAGTGTTTTGTATCATAGTGGCGTGTTTGTTTCAGCAAGGATCGTCATTGTTCCGAGGAATCGAAAAATGGAAAACCGAAGAAAAAGGCGTTTCATCGTCATTGAGAGTGCTTAGACAATAATTGATACGCATAATCGATCTGTTGCGATAAGAGCAGAATGAAAAGAGAAATGACATGGATGTTGCTTGTTTGATCTTCCGTTTGGGTGGAGTGATGCGTAGATTGCACTGTTGAGTCTCGTGTGTGCTGAAGAAGAGCCGCAATCATCGATCAATCACAAAAAAGCAATGGGCTTCTACAATGACGGAGAGAAGCTGTACAAGGCTGGAAAGTATAGGGATGTGCGCGTTTCTCGATGCAGTAACCGAGTAGGCAGAGAAGATGTATTCAAAGTGCATTTTCACCGACGATTCGATTGACGCCTGTTTCAATTCGAGATACCTCACGCGAATCAACCTGCAGCAGCTGGAAGGAGCGCTGAGCGACCTGGAGAAAGTGGTGGAGCGCAATCCGTCCGCTAGGGTCGTTGCATCGTGTCCTGCTCATGCCTAGGGATACGTCCAGGTGGGTAATCTTCAAATGAAGCTGGGAAAGTGCAAGGAGGCGTCGGCCATGTTCAAGAAGTCCCTGAAGGAGTTCCCCTCGGCAAACAAGGAGAAGGTGCAGGGCTTGCTGAAGAAGAGCAGCGAGTGTGCCGCGGAGATCGCGCACGCGGAGAAGCTGATCGTGAAGAAGGTGTACGAGGAGGCGATTACCAAGATTGAGAAGGTTCTGGAGGTTGCGGTGAACTCCTTCGATCTGCGTCTCAGCCTGTGCCGCCTGCTGATGGAAACGAAGCAGTGGGAGCGCCTGATTCAATCGTGCAGCACGCTGCTGCGAACGCGCCCGGATGACTCCGAAGTGCTGTACATGCGTGGCTACGGCTTCTTGATGAACGGAGACAAGGATACGGCTCAGATCCACTTCAAGAAGGTTTGACAGGATTGTGTTCCTAAGGGATAGTGTCTCCGAGTGGATCCAGAGAACCGCAACTGCAAGAAGGGGAGCAAGTTGGTGCGCTCGATCAACAAGTACATGAATCGCATGGAGGACGCGGAGGAGAAGGACGCGAATGTGCGCATCGAGGCGGCGAAGGAGCTTTTGAAAGTTGGGGGTCTCCCCACGCACTTCCAAATGATCGCGCAGTCGAGATTGTGTGATCTGTACACCAAGACGAAGGAGTACAAGGAGGCGCACGGCTACTGTCAGTACGTCGTGACGCACAAGCACGACATTAGCGAGGGTGTGGACGCGAGCGATGCGGTTTGCAACCTGGCGACGGCTCTTCTTGCGGAGGACAAGTACGACGAAGCGATTCGTCTGTTGCAAGATGCATTGAAGGATGATCGACAGAACCAGAAGGTACGTTGCGTGAAACTGTTGCGAGTGTAGTTGCTTGATAAGCTGAACGAGGCGGAGACCGCGCAGAAGCGGAGCAAGGAAAAGGACTACTACAAGATACTGGGTGTGAAGAGAGACGCGACGCAGAAGGAAATCAAGAAGGCGTATCGAAAGCTCGCGCTGAAGTGGCACCCCGACAAGCATGTGAGCATTTGGGAGTGTGGTGAGGGGTAGAAGGAAGACAAGGAGGAGGCGGAAGAGAAGTTCAAGGAGATTGCGGAGGCCTACGAAATCCTGTCGAACGAAGGTGCGTGTGAAGATCGCTGATCACGAGTAGAGAGTCGTGCGAAGTATGACCGTGGCGAGGACACCAGTGAGCAGGCCAACCAGGCGAGAGCGAACCCCTTCCAGGGCTTCAACTTCGCGTTCCCCGGCGGCTTCCCCGGCGGTTTCAATTTCGGTGGTCAGGGAGGAAACGGGGGCAGAGGTGGATTCCCGGGTGGATTCCAGTTCGGCAATGGCGGTAATCAGCACTTTGAGTTCCATTTTGGTTAGTCTTCTGTGTAATTGGTGTGTTTGTTGCTGTCGCTCCGTTTGCCTTTCCTCTCAACGAAGTGTGCCGAATACGTTTCTGGGAGGATACGTTTTGGAGTTTTTGGTTATTATTCAGTAATTAGCAAGTAGATTCATGTTCTATCCCATTAGCGAAAATCAATATCCTGTTACGACCTCCCTGTATTCACCACAGGGGAGTCTTCAAAGCGATGCGCAACAAAGAGAAGTCGTAGTTCAAATGCCAAATGACTCAATCAATCCTGCGGCCAACGTGTATAGTATTCAACCTCTCGCACCATCCGTCAATTCGGCGAACGATGCGGGTATTCAGGAGGGACAAGGAGTTTCCTCGTCCAACCTGAGCTATGCTGTGCCGTCTCTGTACAGTGTGAATCCGCAGGGTACTCCTGCGTCATCCCCGATTCCCAGTGTGGAGAGTCAGCAGGGCCAGCAAAGCCTCAACGCGCCGTTGATCGTAGTCAATAGCGCAAATGAAGTTCCGGTGGAAGGGACTCCTATCACGGTGGCCCGCAGTAATACGCCTCTGCAGCTGGATATCACTGTGGAGTCACTGGTCATCGATCCCAATCAGTGGATCGCTGCCGGAGCCCCCCTTACCATTTCTCGCTTCCCCAACTTGAAGGCGTTGCTGATCTCCGACTCCTCTCTGAAGGACGTGTCGACGGTGACGATTGAGTTATGTCCTCTGCTGCAGTCCATTATTATTGGCGACAACTGTTTTTCGGATACGACGGAAGGGTCGCTGACCATCAGCGATTGTCCGTTCCTCATGAGCGTCAGTATCGGCCTCAACTCGTTCTCCCACTACACATCCGCGAAGTTCGAGTGTATGCGCTGGATAGCAGCCTGATGTGTAGCATTGCCCTCGCTGGCTCAAGTGACGCTTGGCAATGCTGAAACCTTTTCTACCACGCTCGCCGCCTGTCAAGTCTTTCACATGAAGAGTGGGCGACGAATCCTTCTTATGACGACTAGGAGTTCCCAAGCTGACGGTGTTGGTTGTGGGGAGTGGCTGCTTGGCGGGCTGTACCAACCATGAGATTGAAGACCATCCTGATCTGGATCGCATGTTAGACTTACAGGAGTGTATTGTGGATGAACGTACTGTGGGAGTGGTAGCTGCAATCCTTATTGTAGTTGTTTTCTTTGGCGTCTTCATCCATTGTTCTCTTTGTTCGACACCCTCAGTCATGTCTTGTGAAACAAACAACAATGGAATCCACCAAACAACACAATTACAATTCCACCTTAGGGACAGGAGCCGGAGCAGGGGCAGGGGCAGCCACAGGAGCAGGAGTAGGAGCAGGAGCCTTGGCGGCAACAGGAGCCGTCGTCGCCTTAGGAGCCTCCGTCTTGTGGAGCGTCTTCTTCTGCTCTCTCTTCACCATCATCATGATACCCCAGATCAGGAACAGCACCGCAACCACCAACAGCACGATGCCCACCAGCGTGAACACGTTCAGCTTCTTCTCAATACACCACGTCGAAGGCGTCGCCCACTGCGCGCTCATTCCACTCGTGTCCAACACGCACTTCACCTCGTAGCTGCCCTTGTAGCCCGTCAGCGTCGTGCAGTCGAAGGTCAGCGACTCGCCAGCAGCGATCGACTTCAAGTCCTGCGTCGCCTCGCACATGATGGGGCGCACAGTGAGCGTGAACGTCGTGCTCGTCTCGCCAGCCGTGTTTGTAGCCACCACCGTGTACGTCGCACTGCCCGTCATGTTCAGCGCGGGGAAGCCCGCGATCGCGCCGTTGTTGGCGTTGAGAGACAGGCCCGTGGGCAGGGCGGGCGAGATGGAGAAGGAGGTGACGGTGCCGGTGTACGACGGGTAGTTAGTGAAGAACATGTTGTTCTCCGTGGCGACGAACTCCGCCTTCTCGTAGCTCAGGTCCGAAGGAGCCACCGTGTGGCAGTCCGAGGTGTCCAGCATGCCCAGCACGCCGTTCGTGCACAGACGGAACGCCTCGCCAGCCATGCCCGAAGGACACGCGTCCATCACCTTGTCGCCGCTCGCCACGTCCACGCCGTCGAGACCCGTGCAGCGCGCCGCACTGACGGTGATGGTGATGGTGGCGGTGGTCTGGCCGCGGGAGTTCGTGGCCGTGACGGTGAAGGTGTTGGAACCGACCGTCGTCAGGAAGCCGCTCACCACACCCTGCGAGTTCACGCTCAGCGTGGACACGGCGGGAGACAGCGAGAACGACACCACCTCGCCCTGGAACGCGGGGTCGGCGAACACGATCTTCTCACCAGAGACGACGCTGACGGAAGAGGGAGAGTACGAGAGAGCAGAAGGAGGAGCGATCAGACAGCCCGAAATGTCGATATCTCCGAAAGCGCCGTTCGTGCAGAGACGCGTGGCGGTGCCCACGAAGTTCTCAGGGCAAGCGTTCTCAGAGGTGGCCACGACGCCGTTGGCAGTCTGCGGGAAGGAGTCCAGCGCGGCGCAGAAGTTGTCGGCGACGGTGATGGCGAGCGTGCACGTCTTGGTCTCCACGATGTTCTGACCCGTGATGGTGAACGTCGTGGTGAAGGCGGTGGTGGGCGTGCCCGAGATCGACGCGTCATCGCCGAAGGTCAGACCCTCGGGAACCTCGGGCGCGATCGAGAAGGAGGTCATCGTGGCGTCGGTGAGAATGGAGAGCCTGGGAAGCGCGCTGCCCGTGATGCCCGTGACGGACTCGACACCGTAGGAGAACACGGAGGCGGCGCGCGGCGTGCAGTGCGTCAGGTCGGACGGCTCGAACACGCCCCCCTGACACAGCGTCATCACGTAACCGAAGGAGGCGGGGTCGCACGGCGTGATGGCGTACTTGCCGTGCTGTGTGGCGGGGAAGGTCTCCGTGGCCTCGCAGTTCACGATGGTGGCGGTGAGCGTGATGGCGACGGTGATGTTGCCCAGGTCGTTGCCGCACACCACGGTGTAGGGCGCGTTGGCGATGGGCTCGGCGATGCGGCCGCTGATAATACCGGTGGTTTCGTCGAAGTTGAGGTTGACGGGAAGCGCAGGCGAGATGCTCCAGAAGGTGGGAAGGCCGTTGTAGGTGGGAATCACCTCCTCGTTCTTCATCACCGCGAGATTCACCACGTTGTTGACACCGTACACCAGGTTGCTGGGAATAGGAGGAATGCAGGAGTCGATCACGTCGGCATCGAGCGTACCGTCGCTGTTGCAACGGCGGTACAGACCGCCCAGGAAGGTGGGGTCGGGACACTCCTTGAAGGCGAGGGAATCGACGTAGGAGGCGGTGTAGCCGTCCTGCGCCTGGCACATCGAGACGGTTTCGCGCGTGCCCAGGTAGAACTCAGCCATCTCAATGCCCTCGTTCACGTCCGTGCAGCCCCAGAACTCCACGCGGTACATGCGGTACGCCAGCGCGTTCGCGTAGATGAACTCCCTGTACGAGTAGCTGCCGCTCCAGGTGTCCTGCGTCGTCCACTGGCCCAGCTCCGTCCACAGGTTGCCGTCGTTGGAAGCCTTCACAGCCAGGTAGTAGGGACGACGACCGACATTGGTGCCGCAGTAGAACTTCATGTAGTTGATGCTCTCCATACGCTCGTTGCTCCACGTCCACTGGACCCAGGCCTTTGAGGTCGAGCAGGTCAGGGGATCATCGGTGTTGAACTTGTTCTGGGTGTTCTTATCCGCAGCATTCTCCAGCACCTCGTTCCACATAGTGGTGTGGTATCCAGGGTGACTGCCCGTCAGCGTACCGTCGACAACGAGATCATCCTGCTTTCCGAGAAGAGAAACGGAATAGGCGAAATTGTTCACAGCATCGATCGTAGAGGTGTGCACCTCGACGCAAACCAGGTTATCCGTGTTCTTCACGGCAGCAGCGGCAAAACTCGTTCCCATCTGGACATTGATGGCAGTCTCGCTCTCAGAGGTGGGCTGGGACTCGGTGGTCAGCTCTCCAGAGCTGAGACGAGAACGACCAAGCTCATGTCCATTCACGTACACGGCGAAGCCACCGCGAGTGGTGACGGTGTGCTTAATCGTGGCGTAGGAGGCAACGGTGACGTCAAAGGAAGCGCAATAGTAGGCAGCCTTGCCTTGGGGAGCGGGAAGGTTTGCCGTGGTGGAGGTGGGCCAGTCGCTCTCAAAAGAGGGCGTGTTCCAACCAGACGCAGGAGCGGTACCGTCGACGTGGTATCTCCAGAGAGTATCCGCATTGATCGTAGTTTGGGATAAAACTAGTCCATCACGTTGCAATTCAAAAGCTACCTGTAGACAGCACAATCAAAAGCAAAATGGATGTCTTCATTCAAGTATTCGTGAGAATGAATCATCTGTTCGGTGGTTCCATGACAATCAAGGGTTTACTCTCATACTGATATCGTTTCCGACGACCGCCTGGAGCAACTTCCATATGTAACTTGGTGGGAGAGCATCTCAAACAAAGGACAGTGCGAGACAGTTGGAAAACTCGTAATCACGATGACAACTAGCTCAACGAAGGGTTTACTTCAGACCGGGAGGTGCCATCAAGCCAGAACCCGGGTTCGACGTCTCACTCCTTGGGGCAGCGCTTGACAAGACTATCGCATTGGGCGTGTGAGGCGATTGCGTAGCCGCGGGCTTCGACAGAACCATTGCATTCGCCGTTGAAGGCGCCGCCGCACCAGGACGATTCGCAAGGACCATCGCGTTGCTGGGCGCAGGAGTTGCCGGATTGGGAGGAGGATTCGGCATCTTCTTCACCAACACCATATCTTGGGTCTGGTGCGAGGCTGGCTCCACCTTGGGCTCCACCGCATTCAGCTGCTTCTTACCGCCTACGGATGATTGCGACAACAGGAAGGAACGGTGCTCCGAAAGGATGTCGCTGTAGTAGCGAATGTAGAAGTACACGTACAGGATATAGAAGAAGAGGATGAAGATGGCGAAGGACGCCACGAGGCGGAAGACTACGATGCCGCCATGAGAGCCGCCGACGATCTCCACCAGGTTGGACTCCGATCCGTAAATAACGGAGATGATGATGAGGTTCATGCACGTCATCATGCACAGACCAATGTAGTACCCCGTATACAGCTCGTTTGTGTTAATCTACGAGTCAGGACTTGAACCAAGGGAAGACGCTGTTCTTCTGAACAATCTTATATACGAACACGAACACGATCAGTCCGACGACGAACACGTCATAGATCTTCATTCCCACTCCGAGGGCGGTGTTTCCGGGTGCAATGAACAGGGCACAGATGCTCGAAATGACGAAGAGGCAAGACGCGATCTATCGTTTGAATCACGACACGGCTCCTACTTGAGCCAGAATCCACAGTAGATCGACTCTGTTTGACTTGCTGCTATAAAACTGGGCGATTCTTCCTTTCACGGACATGATCCAAAGAGTAATCTTTGAAATCCAGTCGCGAGTCAAAATCCTCCCGGTTTTTGGCATCCGTTGTTCTTTCGCCTCTCGCTCGAGTGGTTCGTTCAACAAACAGCCCACTATGCGGCCTGACCCTGCTGCTCTTCCGCCGAGATGCGCACCGTGCTGTTGTCAAGGGGCTCGTGCGACTGTCTTGCCTCCTGCACTCCCTTCTCCCTCGCGTCCGCGTCCTGGAACATGCGGATGCCCCACCAAATGCTCCACGCCCAGCCGATGATGATCCAGGCGAGACCGAACTGCAGGATTCCCGTGATGAACACCGCCCAGTCCCAGCCGTGGTACTCGACGTCTGTCCAGCTGGCGATGACCGTTCCCAAACCTACCGTTGATGCACGAAATGTAGTCCTACCCGGAATCACACAGTTAATGACGAGATAGGCGATTGCGGAGGAGCGTCTGACTTGGGGGATGCGGAGGAAGTCTCCATTTCGATGGGGTTCTTGTGTATTTTCGGTAGACATTTAGAAAGATAGTGAAGGACACCGTTTTCATCCTTGGGGATAGTGATGGCGGAAACCAGCGAAGACTCTTCCCACGTGGCAGGAATCGTTATTACTCGTCGCTATTTCCTATGTACCGAGGAAAAGGACTCCATGGAGTGTTTGCCACGAACAAGCAACACCATCCTAAATAACACTAGTCACTTGCCGTCTTTCTCAAGTGACTCATCACATCCACCCAGTTATAGCCACGAGGCAATTCCCCCGCCTTCACCCAGTTGTTTTGCTCGTGACGCTTTTGCGCCTTCGTCTTCTGCTTGTTGCTATTGTCTTCTGCTTCTTCCTTGACGGATTCATTGCCTTCTTCTGCCACTGTCTAGTCATAACTAGCGAGATGTACACGTCATACAGATTGTACGGGCGCCTTTGCAGCAAACCCCTTGTGATGCTCGGTCATCAAGGAGCCCAGTTCCGACGACAACACATATGTCATGGCCATGCCTATGTAGTCTTCACACCTTTTCTTCAGAGAGTCCACCATTGCCGTCTTTTCCTCAGCGGGCACGTCAATGGAGATGATATTTATGTTGGGAGGCTCGTTGGGGTAGTCTAATGAATATCGTGACATCGAATGGCGCTACTCTCTCCCCATTCCAGATCGAGAAGAGCATGGATTGGAGAGGTGGATTCGTCCATGGAGGACGACACCTTCACTTGGACGTGAACGGGATCATCCGCTAGAAGTGATTCCGCATCCGCTTCACTACAGAGTACTTTGATCTCGTCTTCTGCGTATAGGTACGAAAACACGTCCAATTCTTCCTTCTGCTGATCAGAAATCATGCTCCTGTCCTTTGGAACAAACAATGAGCACAGTAGCGTTATGCGATCACATCCAATTAAAACGTGAGAAAAGCAAATGGATCGGCCTCAGCGGGTTTTGCTTCGCTTCCATCCTCCATCTCCTCCTCCTTCTTGGCAGGAGCAGCAAAGTCATTCAAAAAGTCAAGGTCATTTGACGCATTCGTCTTGGGGGCCTCGGTGTCATTCATTCCGAGAAGATCATCGAAATCACCAGTCGCTTCTTCCTTCTTCGGAGCAGGTTTCTCCTCCGCGTCAAAGTCGAAGTCCTCAGGCTCTTCCTTCTTGACAACCTTCTTGACCACCTTCTTCACAGGCTTCTTCACAGCAGCTTCCTCAATCGCAGGCTTCTCCTCCGCGTCAAAGTCGAAGTCCTCTTCTGGCTCCTCCTTCTTCGCTGGAGCCTTCTTGACGACCTTTTTCACCATCTTTTTGACGGGCTTCTTAACAGGAGCTTCCTCAGCAGGCTTCTCTTCAGCAGACTTCTCTTCAGCAGGCTCATCAGGATGCTCGTTCAGGAAATCCATCAGGGAAGCATCGTCGAAATCGCCAGCCTCCTTCTTCGGAGTAGACTGTTCCGCGTCAAAGTCAAACTCCTCCAATTCCTCCTTCTTCGGAACCACCTTCTTGACGACCTTCTTGACGACCTTCTTCACAGGCTTCTTCACAGGAGCTTCTTCAATAGGCTTCTCTTCCGCGTCAAAGTCGAAGTCCTCTTCAGGCTCTTCCTTGGGAGCAGCCTTCTTCACGACCTTCTTGACGACCTTCTTGACGGGTTTCTTCACAGGCGCTTCTTCCTCTTCAGCAGCCCCCTCCTCCTTAGGAGCCTCCTCCTCCTCTTCAGGAGCCTCTTCAGCAGGGGCAGAGTAGTCCATCATCAAGTCATCCAGATCATTCTTCAAATCATTCACGTTGGCTTCTTCGTTGTCATTGTTCAATCCCAGGAAGTCATCGTCCTGCTCCTCGACGGCCTTCTTCGCCGGAGCCTTCTTGACAACCTTCTTAACAACCTTCTTAACTACCTTCTTCTTCGGAGCTTCGCTTCCACTCTCAGAAGCCTTCTTCACAACCTTCTTCACGGGCTTCGGCGTATCATCCACCTGCTCCATATCATTGAAATCGTTGGAGTAAGCGTCCTCCTTCTTAAACGCATTCATCACCTTCGATTCCTTGATCTTTTCGCCAGTTTCCTAGGAATGAGGGCAGTCGCGCTTTCCTACGCTCAATTTCGTCATCATCTCCTTTCCCATGTTCGAGGCACTAGCGCCGATCTTCTTTCCCGCCCTAATCCTTAGTGCTCACCCAACAAAGCCCACTCAGAAGCTTTTGACATCAGATCCTTGAAAGAAAACCCAGCGTGTCCCTGAGACTTCTCGGAATCACCGTCCATTTGTCCATATCCACTTTTCTTTCCGAACATAACGGCTCACAGTACTACAACGATCATTTCCATTCTAGACACTACGTACACTGCTTGTACCAAATAATGGTGAAAAGAAACAGAAATCCTGCTCTCTGGCGCAAAACGCCCCCGATCATCCGCCCAGAAAATCGCGCCTATTTCTGGAATGCGACTTGATCTCTGATGATCCGAAAGAGAATGCAAGAACTCATCATTCACTACACAAGGGAAGAAGGCTAGGTGGAATCGATGATGGAGATCACTGGCATCGTTCACGAACACAACACATCAACTTGAATAGGGATGAGGATACATATGACCACACTTTCACCGCATTCATCTCCCATGATCAAACACAATCGACTATTGGGAGGAAATGGACTCGTCTAGACCTGTAGCATTCGTTCGCAGGCAAATCACGCAGGAATGAAGAATCAGTTGGGTCCCATAAATTCCTCTTCATTGATCATCTTCATTCCGTGCGATTCCCACTTTCTCAACTCTTTCGATGGATTCGAACCAACTGAAGACACTTTCATACTCCATATCCTATTGGAGCAATGAAGAACTCGAAACGAACGTCGAGGCGTTTCTATCGCAAGTGTTTCTGTCTTTGGACAATGAAGCGACGCGAATGAGTGCCTTGCGTGTCATTCAACAGCTGAATCTTCGTGTTGCAAAGGGACGGGTATATCGCAGACAGTTGTCAATCAGTCGTAGTCTCTTCACCTTCCTCTACGGGTTGTTTTTAGCGTCGTGGAGTCGTCGGCATCGATTCTGCAGTTCAATTTCTCCATTATGTTTGACGTTCAACTGTCCTCTTATGTAGGCTCCTGGAGAAGTGCATACTGACCACCCACTCCGATGATGTGTGCGATTCCATACACAGTCTTCTCCGCGTTTTCCAAAACAACCGATTCTCTCTCCCGCTCGTATTCTTCCCTGTTCTTCTCGACACATAGGACAAGAAAGTGTTTCTTCTCTGTTATCCGCTGCTTTTCTACTGTAACGACTCCAACGCGGTGAAGGAGATTCCAGAATCGTACTGTCAGGACTTCTGCTCCATTTTCCGATACGTCGTCATGTACACGATCAGCTCCGATGAGGACACGGTTCCCTGCAGCGATTTCGCAATTCCTAAATCACTCTCCTTTCTCTCCCTTCTCTTCTCTCACCTCCAGCAGAATCAGCTCAGTCTCCTTATTCAAAACGGCATGCTTCTTCTATCCCATTTCCCCTCTTCCCTGATTCTCCCCATCCAACTCGTTGCTTCATTATCCTCGCTCTCTTCTCTTGCCTCCAGTGCGACAAAGTGGATCCAATCCCAGCTCCCAATCTACGCAACGGAGAGCGCGATCCCTCCAGACCAGCGCGATGCCTACGCTTCGCTTCTTCGCTCCCTCAACTCCTTCTGCATGACGTCACAGGACTCGTCCACTCCCTTCTCGGTCCGCACGAGCGCTGTGGAGCTTCTCTCGCGACTGCTCGTTCCCTCGTCGATGGAGGCAGAGCTGGCATGGGTCACGAACCAGTTTGACCAGGTCACGACCACGCTAGACGACGTTTCGTGGCTGCGGTTCTACACGTCCGTATTCCAGCTTCTCTACTCGTTCCTTCGCTCCGTCGCAATCGCTTCTCTGCGTCCCCAAGCCTCAACTCTCTATTCCCGGCTGTGGCGCGTGATCGACGCACTGCGACTGGCGCAGCACGACTCCGCCAACCAACGCGTCATCGCCCTGTGCCAAACCATCGTCCAGCTGTCCGTCTCGAGTCTCTCCACGCTGCTCCACCGCGCTGCCAGTCACGTTGCGGTGGTCTGCGAGGACGTGGAGAGCGTGGTGCGTGTGATGATCGAGGAGGAGGAGGAGAAGGGTCTGGCAGCGTGGCAGTTCCGGAAGCAAGAAACGCTCCAAGTGGAGTACTACCACTGCTTCACGGCGCTCGCGGAGTGCTTTCCAGGCATGACGACGACTGAGCAGGAGCGCGTCCTCGTAGGCGTGACAGAGGGGTGTTCCCTGTAGTTCTTCTTCGAGAGTCTCCTCATGCAAGCCGACCAGAGCAAGCTGTTCCGACGCGGCGTCCTGGTGTGGATGCCCTCCGTTTTCGCTGCATCGCAGACGCACTACTTCTACCTCTTTCTTCTCCTGCTGGACGAGAAGACGCTCAACACGCAGGGAGTCATCTCCACCGACCTTCTTCCTGATCTCCAGCGGTAGGCGTGGAGAGCGCATTTCACTCTAGCATGGCCGCTTCCATCCCCTACGAGGAGCTCTCTCTGGAGGCGCTGCTGCGTTTCTTCACCTTCACCACGGCGGATCTCGGCACACTCGACCCATCACACATCACTGTACGCCACACGCCTTCCTTGTTCTGTAGATGGAGCAGTTCCCTCGTCTTCGCTCCCTCGGACTGAACGGAGGCAACCTCGTCCCACTGCTCGTCCGTCTGTTCCTCACGAATACCAACGAGAACAACGCGCACTACTCCCGCACGGAGGAGAGCATTCTCAGCCTCGTCCTCCTCCTCTTTCTCCAGAGCAGCTTCAGCGAGCGCACCATGCAAGTCATCGTCGACACGGAATCCTGGTCCACGCACACCACCGCGCTCCTCTCCGTCTCGCTGCAAGCGTGCGTCTTCCACTACTTTCACCTCCTCCTCCAAAACGAGTATCGTCACAAGAGCCCCGCCGAGCTGTGCGAAGGCTGCTTCTCGTCCTCGCCGTTCTCGACCGTGTTCCGCGTGATCGCGACCATGCTGAACGAAGGAACGCCGCTCCACGACGACCTGGTTCTCCATTACGCGATCTACTTCCTGCCCGTTGAGGTATCGACATGAAGGGTGGCTGACGTGTAGCAGTACCGCGGATTGCTGGTGGCGATGCAGGAGTGTTGCAACCCGCTCTCCGTGCTGTCCCGACGTGGGGTGAACAACGCGGCGCGACGAAAGCAACTCCTTCTCGAGAGCAAGTGCAACTACATCCACCTCCTGAGCATCCACACACAGAAGCGTTGTCGCTGCTGCGGCTTCTCACGCGTAGCGTTCCGCATCGTGGCGTACTCCACAGTCCAGCAACTGTTCGACGAGTTCGAGACGGAAGACATGACCGGAGAGAAGAACCAGCTTCTCGTCCGAACCCTCGCTCACTTCATCTTCTGCTGCTGCGGTATCTCTTCTGCCTCTCTTCCATATAGACTCGCCCACCACGCTCATCGATCTCACCTCCTCCGTGTTCGACGCCGTGCTCGTGTCCAAACAGACGGTCTGTCTTCAAGTGATTCCCCAACTTATCAAGGCACTGTACCACTGCTCGACGCGCTCGCTGACGGGAGAGAGCGCCGTGTACTCCGAGATCGACTACGTGTTCGACAAGATCGACGCCGCCTTCTCCACGCTCTTCCGGTCGATTGACTTCTACATGAAGGACTGGACGCTTCAGGAGTACTACTGCACGCGGTACGCGGAGCTGCAGTACTTCTACCACAAGCGTGAGCGTTGGGGGCGTGTGTGATAGAATAGGCCTCCACTCGTTTGTGCTGACTCTCTTCAAAACGTACCTGACTTCCTCCAACCGCAAGTACAACCGTGTGGGAGTGATGCTTCTGAAGACGGTGATGGAGCTGGACTTCCAGGAGTACGAGACTTCTTCCCAGCGACGCGATTACTTGTTCACGTGCCCGATCGAGCAGTACGCGTGGAAGGGTGCTTCACGGAGGCGTGTGTGAGGCGTAGAGGGCGTGCAACAGGAGGGCGTGCAACAGAGCGATCACAGTCCGTGGGTGCAACTCGACGGCGTTCACTGCGTGCTGGAGAAGTACTTCATGGACGTGCAGCAGGCGTGCATCGCGTTCTACGAGCACGGCGACGTCATCACGGAAGTGGGGAGTGCGTCTCGCGTCTGACGTAGATGTGTGTATGCGAGCTGCTGAACCGGCTGTACGAGTACGTGCTGTACAACAAAGACCACTGCAGCGTCACAGCGCAGCTTCTCATCGACGATCTGACGAAGCGAGCAAGTTGGAGTGGTGAGAGAGAATCACGGGTAGACGTCGAACGAAGCGACATCTCGCCGTTCGTGAAGGAGATGAAGGAGAGAGCGAAGAGCGGAGAAGGCATCGCGCTGGTGATCGAGCTGGCTCAGAGCGTGAAGGAGTACTCGTGCGAGCGCTGACTGAACCGCAGACCCTTCTTGGTATACGCTTATCTGCACGAGGAGCTGGTGAACGCGCTGCTGAGCAAGCCGGAGCTGCGCAAGGAGTCCGTGCTCATTGATCAAGGTGGTCGCCAGAGCCGCTCGAGAGAGAGCGAGATTCAGTGGAGTCGTGGCTGACCGGCCGTGTGATTCATAGACGTGGAGGCGGAGTACCTGCAGAACATGCAACCCAAAGCGGCGTTCTTCTTCTTCTACTCGTTCCACCCGCACAACTCCATTCGCACGGTGTGCTCGCGCATCACGCGGATTCTGCGGGGAAAGCGGAGCGAGGTGTCTTTCATCGAGACGGTGCAGGAGGAGGTGGAGGGCATGATCGAACAAGCACTGAACGGGACGAACCCAAGTCTCGTTCTGTGCTCCTGCTCGTGTCTGCAGTCGCTGCTGAGTCTGCCGCAGGACGCCTCCTCGCAGGAGCGTTTCATCCACTCTCTGGAGTTGCTGTTTGAGAAGGAGAACGAGTGGTTGTTGCTGGACGAGGGAGCGAGCTGGAAGAAGCTGATTCATGAGACGGTTCGCAGCAGCTGCATTCACTCACTCCTTAGATGAAGACGATCACATCGTCCTTCGTGAACTGGGTGAAGAAGGAGAGTTGCAGCGAGTCCTGCGTCTCTCGCGTGCTTTCTCTTCTGATCCAGCACTTCCACGCCTCCGACCCTTTCATTCCTCGACTGTGCGAGACGGACGTTCGCGAGATCATCGAGAACGCCGCGACGATGCCTTCCCAAGCAGTGTCGCAGGTCGTGGAGTTCTTGATCGACCGCGTACACGACGTGTCGAACCAGAGCAAGCTCAACCTACTGTCTGTCGTCGACTCGATTTCGTGTGACCCCTAGCACCACAAGGAGAGTCTCGGCATCACGCGCAGCGACTTCGCTCACCGCAAATACATGGAGCTGGCCGCGTCTTCTCCGTTCTCCACGCTGTACGCCTTCACCGAGAAGGTGGGAGAAGCCGACGGAAGGACGTACGTGGAGATCCTGCTCTCGTGGCTCCAGAAGGACGCGGACGCGATGGTGCTCGTTCTGCTTCGTCTCCTCGATCACTTCTTCCACAGCGCTTCACTTGTACCTGAAGCGAATCGAGCTCATCTATAGAAAACGGGAGTGAAACTCGTATTCCAGAATTGTCTTCGCACTCTTCTGGAGTGCTGCAAGCGAGAAGAGGACGACGATGTGGTCGCGACGACTGTGTCGATTTGGGTGTCGTGTACGCATTGTTATCTTTCGTCACTCTCAGTGATCCAACTCAACCCGAGTTTCCTCGCTCTCTTCCTCGACTTCTTCCTTTCCGTGGCTTCTCTCCTTCTCTCTCACCTCTAGGAGTTGAAGTCCTCCATGCTCAGCGCCGCGCCCACTCGCATCCACGAGACCCTTCTCCAAGAGTTCCTCACACGAAGCGACTCTCTTCGTTGGGACGTTCCTCAGCTCCCCACTGTGCGTGTTCCGTCTTGTCTTCACTGCTAGATCTACGCTCTCCTCCTGATTCAACGCCAGGCCATCCTGCTCTCCAAGACGAAGAATCCCTCGGCAGCGTCTCGCATGGAGAGTCTGCTGGCTTCTATATACAGCACGCAACACTTCTTCTTCTCACACTTCGCGGAGAGTTACGTGGGGGTGGTTGTACGCGTCTCTGCGAGGAGGTGATGGGTAGAAGGACCTTCTCTGCAACCACAGCGATGCTTCCTTCGTCATGGTTCATCTCTTTGCTTCGTTACGGTGATGGAGATGATGGCGATTGATGTGTAGCGAGGCCCTCCAAGAGCGGGAAGGACCGGTTGTCGTTGACGCTCTGTTCGAGACGGTGGTGAACTACGCCCGTCTGGCTCGCTGTACCGTGTTTCCCGGAAAGGTCACCATTTTGGCGACTGTGGTGGAGTTCATCTCGTGTGGATGGAGCAGGCACGAGGACTTGGCGCTGGAACTGAGCGCCTGGTGCATCAACGAGCTTCTCGCCCCGAATTCCACCTACGTGGATCAAAGCGGCGAATTGGTTCTGGAGGTGATTCGGCTTCTTCGGGAACACAACGTTTGACTAGGATTGGGACTTCATTGTAGGCACTGACCTATCGTTTCATTGGTGCTACCACGCGCGAGTTCTTCACGGCGATTGTCAATCCGAGCATGAGTCGATGTGTGACCTCCATGTGACTCTGTAGATTGCGACCGGTACATTCCGTACATGTCCGTACTTCAAATCGCGCTGGAACAACCCTCTTCGGTGGATGGGGATTCCAAAGAACAGCTGCGAAGCGATTTGACGCAGCTGCAGAGCATCATGGAGAGACTTCCGCATACCCCACACTTTGAATCGCTAGTGAATGACGCACTCAGGATAGTTGCTGGTTGTTCGTGTTTCTTGCCATCATGCGATTCCCGACGCGGAGGAGATCGTAGACTCCACAGAACGCAAAGAGGGAGAACTGAGGACTGTGCCCGAAATCGGCCCGATTTATTACGGTGAGTGTTCCGCTAACCCCATATCTGCAAATAGGGAGTTCTAAGTGGATCGCTTGTGATCACTCCTGGGCGTATTATCCAAGAAACCCGCTGCTGACCGGAATCGATTCAGAATTGTAGTAATTCTCGCAAGTACAGTATTTTTGAATTAGGAACGCATCACGGTGTAGTACAAATGCTGGAACAAAGATTTCTCGTTACAGTTACCAACGAGGACCACAGCATTTCTTTCGATGTGACAGTTCGCAGCAAGCAGTTTATCCGATCACTGTCTATCCTCGTGGCATCCCATCTAAAAGTGCTATTTGCGTGTTCTGATTCATGCCGTGTAGAATACCTATAGCTATGAGAATCCTTTGTTCTTCTTAGTATTCAACGGAAGGAAGCTGCGAGACGAGGACACCATTGAGTCGCTCGGCATTATCGAGGGATCCACTCTCTACTTGATTCTCCTCGTTGGTTTCTCATGGGAGAAGTGACCGCTAGGATACGCTTGAGGACAGCGAGACAGAAAACGCGATCATTTCGCGTCTTTCCTCCCAAGATGAAGAGGACAAGGGTAGGAACGCTCACGTCCTGTCACTGCGTAGAGCTGTCCCCGATATACAAACTGATCGACGAAGGAAGGATTGCCGACTCCTTCACCCTCATCCGTCGTTCCCTCTTCTCCATGAAGAATATCCCGAAAGCCGTCAACAAGCTGCGCCTTCGCTTTTCCGGTTGTCTCTTTTTCGGGCCTTGATTCTAGGAATCCCCTATCATCCCAACATCTTCGTCGGGGTTCACGAGCTGTTCTTCATCGCTGCGCAGTGCAACGTGGACTACGAGGTGTTCCTGTCCTTGCTCGGTTGGTATCAGGCGATAGCGCCAAGTCGCATTTCCTCATCATCTCAATGGTAGAAGTGTTGCCCTCGCAAAGGAAGGTTTCAGCTCAGCTAATGATGAACATCGCAACGAGGTACCCCACAGACGCAACGGTGCTACAAGCGGTAATGCACATTCTCGCCAGCATGCTCCACGAAAAGGGTCAGACTGAACTCCGCACACTCACCCACAGACTGCGACGACGTGATCGCCGAGCTCAGTCAGAGTAGCTGTCTCGACGTCTTCTACTCCGCGTTGCAGACCGACTCCACCACCACCCTCAGCAACGCGCTCTCCGCACTGCTCGTCCTCGTCGATGACAGTCTGAATCCTCCCTCTCCCTGACGCACAGACCCCTCGTTCATCGCCTCCGTCAACACCGACACACTGCTCGCCAACCTGTCTCGTGTTCTCTCCTCCTCCTCCAATCCCATGATCATGTCCCAAGTGCTCCTGGTCGACACGGCTCTCTCCCGCTATCGTTGCTCTTCGCACAATGCGTCACGATTAGCGTCATTCCAGAAATCGGTGGAGGACAGTCGATTCCTCTTCCAACTGACCCGGCTGCTCCAAGCCAAGGAAACGCTGATTATTCAACGCGTGGCGCACTTTCTCTCAATGGTGGCGGTTTCAGGTATGCCGCAAATCGTTCCGATGATGGGAGTAGAAGCGCTGCGCCGACAGGTGTTGGTCAGCGACATCGTGGAGTCGTTGATCACCGTCTCGAGCAACTCCACTTTCGACGCGCAACTCCTTCTCGATGTGATCACACTCATTGAGGTGTTGTCCGTCAACAGTGCGTGTGGAGGAGGCGTGTGAGGCGTAGACGAGTACTGCGTGTACGTGGCGAACGAGGGCGTGTTCGAGTTCATCCAGTCGTGTCTGACCATCCAGTCGCGCGACGCCTCGCTGTTCGTGCAGGCGCTCAAGTGCTATCTCGCGTTCATCAAGAACTCTTGTGTGCCAGAAATAGGGGCGATGATCGGTAGGGATTTGTCGCGAGCGCGCGCTGAGCGCCAACACGCTGGAGGTGCTGTTCATGGTGGTGGAGAACCACCACGAGACGGTGAGCGTGATCAGGTCCTTCTGCTCCTTCCTGCTCTCCGTGTGCGAATATGGTAGAAATACCCTCCACTTTTGACACCCAGACACCGGTCTCGACGCGCTCCGCAGTCTGTACTCAATCGAATATCTGAAGCGCATCGAGGACGCGTACGAGCCCACGTCGTCGGTCGCGAAGTGTCTGGACGAGGTGGTCGCGGCGATCCTCCACGGCACAGCCAAGTACTCGGCGGCTTCGCTCACGAGTGGGTGGAGGAAGAGCGTGTGACGGGTAGTCGTTGGGGTGATCCCAAAGATTCATCGCAGCATGGGCTCCTTGGAGATCAAGCGACGCGGTGTGCGCAAGCGAAACAACGGGCACTCCTCGTTCATGCGTGGCGTGATGAACGCACCGCCCATCGACGTGGATGTGGATTCCAGAAATCGGGACTCATTCGTAGAGTTCGGGAGAGATCGACTTCACCTCCACGCTGGGCGCGGCGATGAAGGAGACGGTGAGCAACGGCGAGGATCTGTTCAGTTATCTCTTGACGGAGATGGAGTGTTTTCCGAGTCAGGAGCTCGCGGAGTTGTTGGTGAAGTGTTTGGGCGTGCTGCTGAGTCCCAGTAGAATTAGGGAGCATATGTGAGGACTAGACCTGATGGACGAAATCAAGGTGTATTTGGACATGACTTGCATTCCCGAAGTGCTCGGGCGCGTGCTGAAGATGCATTCGACGGACGAGAAGCTGTTTGCCATCACCATTCCCATCATCAGCACGATTTCGCAGAGTCGGCGCGTGCATGGGATGTCATCGATAGAGTACTCGAGCGATCTGATTCTGCGTGGCGACATCATCGAACTCCTCGTGCAAGGAATCGTGCTGTATCCGTTTAACGCGACGATCATGGGACACAGCGTGTACTGCCTGTACCTTCTGAGCACGAAGAGTGGTGGTGGAGAGACGACGTGAGGCGTAGAGGAGAACGAAGACCGACTGTTCCGCGCGAGTGTGGTGAAGGTGCTGGAGAGCGCGGTGGAGACGAGCTGCGACGTGTTCATTCGCGGCTACGCGATCAAGGCGCTGAGCAACCTGGAGCAGAGTGAGTGATGCACGCTGGGCGTGAGCGCCTAGACAACACGCCTTCCGTGCAGTGTTCTGAAGTGGATTTGGAGACCTTTCTCGTTCACTCGTTGCTCACAATGCTGCTTCAGCCCTCCGTGTCCCAGGACGCCATTCTCTCCATCCTCGCCTCGCTGCAGCAGAGCTTCTCCATCAACTATACGCAGTGCGAGGTCGCCTTCATGAAACAGAACGGCATCGTGGCGGTGGAGCAGGTGCTGAGCGCCCACGCCTCGTCGAGCGTGATCGTCGGCGCGGTGCTGTCGCTGATCGAGGAGGTGACGGAGACGGTGAAGTACGCGCAGATCCTTGAGCACAGCAACATCATCCCCGCCTGCATCCAAGTGCTACTGCGCTACCAGAACAACAAGACGCTCGTCAAGGCGGCGCTTCGCATCACGCGCGCTCTCTGCATCTACAGTACGCCTGCACTCGTGTCGTTATGAGTAGACTCGACGGCCTCCACACTAATCCCCTACATCGCCACGCTGCAGTCCATTCTCACGCAGTACATCTCCTCAGCATCGATCTGCGACTGCATCATTCACACGCTGTTGCGCATCGCGCAAATCGGGAGCCAGTCGTGTCTGTCCATTCTCAAGAGCGGGCTCTTGTCCAATATCGACACGGTCATCATCACCCATATATCCCGCACGTCCCTATTATGCAACATCATGTCCCTGCTCTCCTACTTCACGGAGCTGCAGTACGGCATCGGCTGCATCGTCGACACGAACTGTTTTCTGTCCGTGCTGAGGGCGTTCGGTCTGTGCCTGCAGGAGAGCACGAAGGAGAAGAACGAGTGCCTTCTCCTGATGTTGCAATTCATTCAGCGCGTGGTGCTGAAGAGCTCGAGGGGGTTTGAGCTCTTCCTGACCAACAACGGCTATGATTTGGTCATGACCTGCTGGCAGAAATCGAGCGGTTTTATGATGTTGCGCAAAGAGGTGCTGAATTGTCTGTGCGAGGTGCTACAGCACGAAGAGGGCAACGAACAGCTCCAGTACCTCCATCTTGTTGAAGCGCTGCTGCAGGAGAAGGGGAGCGAAACGAGCAGCGATTATCTGCGCGATTTCTGGAATACCATCAATTCATTCCTCCAATTCCACGGCGAGATTCTGACGCAGAGTGAAGAAGAGTTGATTCTTGCCGCGATTCTGCACGCGCTGAAGGACGGTTCGCAGATCGGTGTGGTTGCTCGTCCCCTGTTCACGCTCATCTCCTTCAGTGTGTTCTCGGCGTCTCGCTGATGTCTAGACCTGTTCGATGCGCACTCGCCGCTTCTGGTGGAATTGATCCCCGTGCTGGAGGCGATTATGGAGGACCAGCAGGGCACGGACCTCCTTCTCCAGCTCCGCTTCGTCCACGCCACGCTGATCAAGTCCCAGCTGGCCGAAAACGACGACATTTCGGTCGTGAAGGAGAACATGAACACGCTGGCGTCTCTGGAGGCGACGCTGCCCTCGCTGCACTCCGTGGACGACCGTCTGGGCGTGCTCACCTCGCTCAGTTGCATCTCCACCCAGTCGCTGATCGCGCACGCACTGAGCCAGAGCTCGGTGCCGCGCGTGTTGGTGGAGTGGCTGGGG
>ERZ780157.1855-NODE-1855-length-21451-cov-3.931810_pt1 | contig 21451 bp, 14 predicted proteins | sample MGYA00511169_ERZ780157 | MGnify/ENA primary metagenome ERZ780157 (study PRJEB29588, sample SAMEA1965149) | human gut metagenome | biome: human gut; feature: human-associated habitat; material: faeces | place: Denmark | collected 2008/2010 ... | reverse complement strand
ATGATAGGGGTCTCCAAAACCTTTGGTGGGAGTTCGATTCTCTCATCCCCTGCTTGGAAAAAGCCTTGAACGGAAGTTCAAGGCTTTTTTTGATATATTTACAGTTTTGCATTTTTACTTATTTTGCCTGAAATTATAAAATCTTTCTTTTCTGGATAATATCTGATTGAAATTCTCTTAAACTAAGAATATAATGTCATTATATATTCTTAAATTCTAAGAAAAATACCTATATAAATTCTACTTATAAAGAAAGATACATGATAACATATATTTGCCACAATAGAAATGAAAAAACAACAGAAAAACAGCCATGTTTTGGAACCGTATGCGAGACAAGTACATGTCAGTGCTGTGGAGGCAGGGCAGACGTGCAGTCTACGATATACTGGTGCAGACAATGTAATGTTCCACTGTATGGTAACAGATGTAGCAGATGCGGGATGGAGGCAAAAAAGCTTACAACGGACATCCGGCCTGTATTTCCAGAGGAAAGACTTTTAATCGAAATTATCTTGCAAAAGCCATTTGAATTTCTGAAAAAATCAGTCTGGAATGGAACGGGAAACCATTATTTTGTGGACGGAAAAAAGATTGCTTTTTCTGTAAAAGAACTGAAAAAGATCAATGCAGATGAAGTCCGCAGACAATATGAAAAATATAGTACACAGAATACCTATTGTTATTTTGATGAGATGACGGGACGCTTTATTGAGGCAAATAAAGAACGGTATGAGTATATCACGCAGGAGGCAGGAAATTATATACGAAAAGCAGTGGGTGAGTTTGGTGCAATGGATATGTTTGTTTCATTCAGTGGAGGCAAAGATTCTACAGTGACTTCGAATCTGGTATTACGTGCATTGAGCACACCTCAGATCATGCATATTTTCGGGGATACAACGTTGGAGTTTCCATTTACCTATACCTATGTGGAAAGATTTAAGAAAAATCATCCTAAAACACCTGTGATCTCTGCACGCAATAAGGAAAAAGATTTTGAGGAACTGTGCAAACTGATCGGTCCGCCGAGTCGTGTGATGCGTTGGTGCTGTACTGTTTTTAAAACGGGAACCATACAGAAAAAAATTCGTTCGTTATACAGGGACAAAAAGCAGATATTGACTTTTTATGGGATCCGGCGCAGTGAGTCAGTAAGCAGGAGCAAGTATGAGCGTGAGTCTGACAGTCCGAAGATCACAAAACAGAGGATCATATCACCTATTATCGACTGGATGGATTTTGACATCTGGTTATATATTCTTACAACAGGAATTGATTTTAACGATGCATACCGTCTTGGCTATGCGAGGGTTGGATGTTGGTGCTGTCCGAACAACAGTGGCTGGTCTGAATTTTTATCTAAGGTACATATGCATGAGCAGTCAAAGCATTTTAGAGAGATGCTGATTGATTTTGCAACAAGCATTGGAAAAGAAGATGCTGAGGTTTATGTGGATGATGGGTATTGGAAGGCAAGACAGGGGGGAAATGGTGTTGCGTATGCACAGAAATCCGTTGTGTCATTCACACCATGTGCCACGGAGGAAAATTCGTTCAATTATGAATTACAGCGTCCAATTTCAGAACAGTTGTATGAACTATTCCGTCCATTCGGGTATCTGAATTTTGATATGGGAAATACAAGGCTGGGAGAGGTTTTTGTACTTGATAAAAGAGAGCAGATCGTTTTGAAACTGCAGGGGCGGATTGGAACAACCAATTTGAGAGTTACCATTTTAAAAACAGAAATAGCCGGTGCGAAAGATTTGAAAACGGCGGAAGAAAGAATAAAATGTCAGCTCACAAAATATCAGATGTGTATGGGATGTCTGGCCTGTGAGAGTGTGTGCAGATTTAATGCGCTTTCTATCAGGGAAAATAAAGATGGGGAGATTGAGTACCATATTTCAGACGAACAATGTAAACGCTGTGGCGAATGTGTGAACCATTTTACGGCTGGATGCTATATGAGAAAGGTTCTGGCAATCAAAAGACAGCGGACGGAGGATAAAGAATAATGGGAAAAAATAAATACCGTTTTAAAGGGCATGAAAGTTTTATCCTTCGTGAAGGATGGCTGAATAAGGGTTTATATGAAGTAGACCGTAATCCGAAAGTTTTTTCAGAAAATTATGGAGCAGATGCACTTGGAGTGGGACCGAATATGGCAAAGGCAATCCGGTACTGGCTCAGGGCAGCAGAGCTGGTTACAGATTCTCCGAAAACGGGTGTTATGCTCACTGCGATTGGTCAGTTGATTCTTGCACATGATCCATGCGTGGAAGATTATTTTACATTATGGCTGATACATTGCAAAATTGCAAAAAACCGGGAACTGGCAACGGCATGGAATTTATTTTTTAATGAAGTTTCTTATGAGGAATTTAAAAAACAGCAGCTATATGATGAGATGGAGACATTACTCAGTGATTTAGACGATGAAGTGCAGGTTGCGCAGAGTTCTGTCTATGCAGATTGTGATGCAATTTTGCGGATGTATATGCCGGCAAAGGAGACAAATCCCGAAGAAAAAAACGCCAGTCCATTTGGAAAGTTAGGATTATTGAAAAATACAGAGGGGATTTACTACAGAAAACAGCCAGATCTGAACAAATTACCGGAGGATATTGTCTGGTTTTTATTGGTAGATAAGGAAAAAAACCGTACGTCTGTTTATCTGGATGATCTGTGGAAAGAAATGGACAGTCCAGGAAAGATACTGCAGTTGAAACGTACAGCATTGATAGAGATGTTAGAGCGTCTGGAGGAAAAAGATAAGATCGTAATGAACCGCACTGCAGGTCTTAATATGATTTATTGGGAAAAAGGATTGACCGGGGAAATGATCGTAAAAAATTATTACGAAAGATAAAGACATATAGGAGTTGCCGGAATGGAACAATGGAGAAACTTAATACATATCAACCGTAATTTCCAAAAAGCAGTCAATTTGCAGCTTGATATAGGAGATCATGGAAGAATTGAACATTATATACCGACACGGTCATCCATGTTGATATTGCGCAGATATTTAAAAGCTGTGACGGGAGAGGCAAAAGAACATGCAACTGTTTTAATCGGTCCGTATGGAAAGGGAAAATCCCATTTATTACTGGTATTGCTTTCAATTCTTTCCTGTGACCTGCCACAGAGTGTTTTTGAAAAAATAAAGATCACAGATCCGGAGACAGCGGATTTAGTCACGCAGATCCGGAAGGAGAATAAAAAATATTTACCGGTATTGGTTTCTTCTGTACCGGGGTTTTCCATGAATCAGATTTTATTATTCGCACTGCGCGAGGCATTAGAGAAAAATGGTTTGTCGGATATTGCACCGGAGACTGCATTCACAGAAGCACTTAGAATCCTTGAAAAGTGGGAAAAGGAATATTCGGATGTGTATGCCAGATTTTGTGAGTATCTGACGGAACATCAGACAGATGTGCAGGATTTGAAAAAGAATCTGAAAAGAAAACATAAACAGTCATTGGAATTATTTAAAGAATTATATCCGATGCTGACGGCAGGAAGCACTTTTATGCCATTGATGCAGTCTGAGACCATACGGTCATATCAGCAGATTATAAGAAGTCTGACAGAAGAATGTGGTTATGAGGGCATCTTTATTATTTTTGATGAATTCAGTAAATATATAGAAGGACATGAGAAATCCGGTTTTGCAGAGGATATGAAAACGCTGCAGGATATGTGCGAATTGGCGGAAAGTTCCGATCAGAAATTATTTTTTACAATGGTGGCACATAAAAGTATTCATGAGTATACCAGGAGTATAGACACTTCCATGAAAAATGCGTTTCGCGGAGTAGAAGGAAGAATTTCAGAGATATCTTTCGTCGTATCCGCACAAAATAATTATGAATTGATCGCCAATTCAATCCGGAAGGAAGAACCTGCGTTTTCGAAACAATATGAAAAAGAGATTGCGAAAAATGAGCAGGGGAAGCTCCAGAAGTTATCCTATCAGCTTCCATGTTTTCAGAAATTATTTTCAGAGCAGGACTTTGAACGGATCGTTGCCAAAGGATGTTTCCCGCTGACACCGCTTGCTGCGTATGCATTACTTCATATCAGTGAACGTGTTGCACAGAATGAGAGAACAATATTTACATTTTTAGCAGATGATGGACAGGGAAGTTTATCATGGCTGTTAGAGCGGAATGAAGAAAACTGGGTAGGCGTTGATAAAATTTATGATTATTTTAAATCAATGTTCCGTGAAACCGAAGATGTACCGATGATCCATTCAGAGTGGCTGAAGGCAGAGTATGCGCTGGGAAAAGCGGAAACGGAAGATGAGAAAGCTGTCATAAAAGCAATCGCAGTAATCCGTATGTTACATAGAGAGGATGAACTTCCTGCACAGGATCAGGCAATCTGTCTTGCATTAGGGATGGATCCGGAAAAGAAGTATCGTCCTGCAATGGAAAAATTAAAAAAAGATGGGATTTTAATGTTCCGCAGCAGTGTCGGAGTATATGCATTCCGCAGCAATGCAGGCGTTGATGTGGAAAAAGAAATCACGAAGAAGATGGATGAGCAAAAAGGGCACTGTAATTTTTGCCAGATTCTGTCAGAGGCTGCAGACACAGAGTATGAACTGCCAAAGCAGTATAATCAGGAATATGCGATGACACGCTATTTTCAGTATGAGTATATGTTTGCAGAAGAGTTTTTTGCCCTGGAAAATACAAGATATCTGTTTGATGAAAAGTTTTCAGACGGAAAAATTATAGTGATGCCGGAAAAAGAAAAACCCCAAACAGATGAGATACAAAAGCAGTTAGATAAACTGGCGGATAAAAGAATTCTTGTGTTAGTGTCCGACCAACGTTTTGACAAAGAGGAATTATTACTTCGCTATCAGGCGGTTATGACGTTAAAAGGGGACAAACGCTTTATTGAAGAAAATGAAGTGCTGCTGCAGGAACTGGAATTATGTGCTGAGGATATCCGGTTTGAAATTAATATCTATCTGGAAGAGCATTATCTGCCGGAGAGCGGAAAGGTAATAGTTCTCCAGACGCAAAAGAAAAAAGAAAAGTGTACAACGGCCGCAGAATTTAATCAGATATTAAGTGATGTCTGCAGAGAATATTATGGCTACGCGCCGCGTGTAAACCATGAACTGTTAAATATTGAACACATCGGCAAGCAGTATTTAAGAGCGCGCAATCAGGTGATCGATAAAATGTTAGGGCATGAGGATCTGTCTGTGTACCAAAAAGGAACCATGCCGGAGGCTATGGTATATCGTGCTGCATTTGTGCATACCAGAGGGGATAAGGGCTGTCAGAAAGTTAGTTTAGAGATAGATCGTTTTTTTGCGGAATGTGCAGGTGAAAAAAAGTCTTTTCAGATATTATACCAGCGATTGCAGGGAAAATGTTTTGGCGCAAGGCGAGGAGTGATTCCATTGTTTCTGGCAAAAAAATTATCTGAAATTGAAGGAACAGCGGTCATTTATATTGGGGAGAAAGAGCTGGAAATTACTTCGGATAACCTGAATCATGTGAATGATTTTCCAGAAAACTATGCATTGTATCTGGAGCTGGAAACCGTTGAAAAAGAAAAATATTTAAAAAAATTGGAAAAGATTTTTGAATGTGATACGGAGAAGTTTTCCGGACAGAGCAGATTCGCACAGATTGCTGCCTGCATGCAGAAATGGTATCGGTCACTTCCCCAGTACACGATGATAACACTAAATCTTCCGGAAAATCAAAGTGGATCGATAAAGAAACTTAGGAATCTGTTGAGAAGAGCAGAAATCAATCCAAGAGAATTGTTATTTGAAAAAATTCCGGCATGCTATGGAGAACCTGGTTTTGAGCAAACGGCACAGGATTTAAAAGAAAGTAAAAAAATATTAGATGATGTATTTATTACATTAAAAAAACAGGTCGCAGGAAACATAAAGCGCGAATTTGGAAAAACGCAGAATGTGAGTCTGAAAGCATGTTTACACGAATGGTATCTGGCACAGAATTATTCATCAAGAAATCATGTACTGGCAACGGCAGAGAGTGAATTTTTGAATTATTTAGAGAAACTTTCTACCAATGATGAGGGAGAAATTGTATCAGCGTTGTCTTATATTTTATCAGGGGTATATTTAGAGGACTGGAATGATACAAACTTTGTAGAATTTCAGGAGAAATTGCACGCGGTAAAAGCTGAAGTTGAAAAACTTGAGGAACATGGTAAAGATGCAGGTGGCAGCAGTCGTATCCTGTTGACAGACCAGAATGGAAATGCCATAGAAAAGTATTATAATGCGGATATTTCGGATACAACGAGCCTTTACTTAAAGAATATGTTAGAAGAGGCATTGGAGGACTTTGGGAATACGCTCGAAACAAATCAGAAGGTTGCAGTGCTGGTGCAGACTTTAGAGGGATTATTACAGTAAGAGAAGAGGAGATTGGTTATGGAAGAAATTTATCTTGATAATGCAGCGACGACATTTCCAAAACCAGAATGTGTATATCAGGCAATGGATGAAATTGCGCGGACCGGTGCTGTCAATGCAGGCAGGGGTTCTTATGCGCTGGCGCGGCAGGCATCCGGGTTGATTGAGAGTACAAGAAAACAGATCAAAGAACTTGCAGGAGCAGATGATGTAGCAGAGGTTGTGTTTACAGCCTCTGCTACGCTTGCATGTAACGTGATTTTAGGGGGACTCGAATGGAAACAGACGGATATCGTATATGTTTCACCTTTTGAGCACAATGCAATGATGAGAGTGTTGTATCATTACCAGAAACAATATGGATTTAAAATTATCGAACTTGCATTAAACAGGGAGTCGTTAGAATTAGATTTGTCACAGATCAGGTTTCAGTTCACCAGAGAACATCCAACAGTCGTTGTTATGAGTCATGTCAGCAATGTGACAGGTTACATTCTGCCAATCAATGAGGTGGCAGAGTCAGCAAAACAATATGGAGCAGTTGTGGCGGTGGATGGTTCACAGGCGCTTGGGCTTGTGCCGGTAAAATTGAAAGAGAGTGGAATCGATTTTTATGTTTTTGCGGGGCATAAAACACTCTATGGTCCGTTTGGAGTTGGAGGATTTATCAGTGAGGGGGATATTTCTTTAAAACCGTTTCTTGTGGGTGGAACAGGCAGTGATTCCTTAAACCCTGATATGCCAGGACAAATGCCGGGAATCTTAGAACCGGGAAGCCCCAATATAGTTGCGATTGCAGGATTACATGCAGCCTTAGAAGCGTGCTGTGACATGGAAAGGCAACTTTCACAAGAAAGAAAATTTGCAGAATATCTGATTGAAAAGCTAAAAAGAATAGACGGAGTTTTACTGTATCTGCCTTGGGATGAAATGAAACGAACCGGAATTGTTTCTTTTTCCATAGAGGGTTACCGTGCGGATGAAGTTGGGATGCTGCTCGATGAAGATTATCATATAGCGGTCAGAACAGGGTATCAATGTGTACCGCTGATCCATAAATATTTAAAAGATGAAAAATATGGCGGCGTGATCCGGGTGGGGATCGGACGTTTTACAAAGCAGAGTGAGTTGGAAATATTAATCAATGCGATAGAAGAAATTGCAGAAGGGTGAAGGAAAAATGGAAAATCAACGTTTGGATTTTGGAGAGATTGTCAGAAAAATTGCGGAGGATAAAATGCTGCTGCCGGATTTTCAGAGAGGATTTGTCTGGAAGGATGAAGAACAGAGAAAGATCGTAGCATCAGTTCTGGCAAAAATGCCGATAGGGAGTATTTTACTGTTGAAATCAAAGCCGGATGAGTATGCATCGAAGTCAATCGGTATGAAAGAAAAAAATACATATCAAAGCCAGGATGGTGAGGTCGAATTTCTACTGGATGGACAGCAGCGTATGACAGCGCTTACGAATGTTTTTTCAAATGTGATTTATGAAAAATGTAAAATGTTTTCAAAATTGAGTTCACGGGCATTACAGCGAAGATTTTTTTTAAGAATTCCAAAGTGGGAGAACTGTAAAGAAGAGGCAGATCTGTTTGGAGTCCATAATTTGACTTTTCCCATATCAGATTCTGCGGAACCGGATTTTCTGACAGCGGATATTTTACCGTTTATTAAATGTGCCGCATTTTTTAATCAGGATGGAGAGCCGTATAATCCACAGCAGTCTTTGTCGACCCGTCTGGATGATTTTTGCCTGACAAATGAGGATGGATATTTAGTACCGCTGTATTTGATGGTGGCACCGGAAAATATAAAAAAGGCGCAGATAATGCTGCGCTATAATACGATCACCTCTGATATCGCAGGTAAAATCGGAGATGAGATCAGACAGCATTTTACAGATTTGTCGGATGAAAATAAGAATGATTTTATAGCAGAGATTTTTGGAAATGATGAAAACTGTAATGAAATAAAAGAAGATCATTCTAAGTTCGGTGAAAAAGTGCAAGAAAAACAAATGGTGTGGAAAGTCTGTCTGACAAATTATCTGGATTCCTGTGTAAAGAATATGGCGTTGAATAAGATTGAGGTATCGGGGGAACAGCGTGACAGGGCGATCGATATCTATGAGAATTTAAATCGTGGAGGAATCAGTTTAAATACTTTTGATCTGGTTATGGCGAGAGTTGCAAAAGTAAGTACAGATAATTTTTATCGTCGTCTGGTCAGGTATATTCAGGAAGAAAAAAGTTATGACAAACAGGTCTTACCGGATCAGATTGTTCCCTTGATTGGGAAAAAAATACAAAATAATCAATACAATGCATCCATCAGTACGGGATGTTATAACGAGGAAAAGAATGACATAGCAGGAAAGTATATTGATGTTTTTTTAGATGTGCTGTGTCTGTATTGCAATAACAAGTTATTTGAACCGGATAAATTCAAATTAGATTATATAAAGAAGAAGCAGATTCTGATGTTAGCACCAACGGATATTAATGATAATGCGAAAAAGGTTTGTGATGCCATAGACAGGGTAATGTTTTTCTTTCAGAGCAGATGCGGAATCCGGAATATCCAGGAAATAAATTATTCTTTGATGATTGTCTTAGTGGCAGTTATATTTTTAAAGGATGAGTGGTTTAACGATAAAACTGTTCACGATATTTTAGAAGCGTGGTATTGGTCATCATTATTTTCCGGCGAGTATGATAAAGATCAGAATATAAAGATGATCGCGCATCTTCAGACCATGGTAAAGACAATGCAGGCATCCAGCCGAAAAGAGAATGTTGACTGGATTGCAAATATCAAAAATTATGTGTTGGAAGCACAGAATTTTTCGGATGAAAAGTTTTTACTGATGGAAAAGGCGGATGAAGACCGTATCCCGAAAAAAGTGATGCGCATGTTTATGTGTCAGTATCTGCTGTCAAAGACATATAAGGATATGTTTGACGAAAATAAAATTTTAAGTGCATATTCCGATGAAACAGAAAGATTTGAGGCACATCATATTATACCGCTTGGAACAGTAAAAAAGGTAGGGGAATCTACGAAAAAACTTCGTGATGATGAAAAAAATATCTGCAACTCGCCTTTAAATTTTGTGTACATAACGAAAAAAGCAAATAAGGAAATATCCGATGAATCCTTAAAAGATTATGTACAGAAGATCAACGCGGAAGCAAAAGCAAAACTGCATATTACGGCTTATACAAATTCGGATATACCACAAGATCAGGTAAAACAGATTTTAAGGGAACGGTATGATTTCCTGAAGGGGGATATCAGGGAGCGGATCAGTACTTTATTAAGTTAAATACGGCTTGGAAAGTGCAGATAAAGATATTGTTTTACGAAAGAACAATGCAGGATGGAGGTATTTTATGAAAGAGGTCAGTGAAAAAGTAATGCGGAATATGATTTTTGAGGTTCTTCATGTGGAGCGTAAAAATTTGCGGAGCAAGGCAAAAACAGATCAGAGGATGGCTGAGGAACTTGCAAAGATCATAGTTGATTATGCGAAGATGTCAGTGTAGCAGACTTAGGGGGAGAATAGCATGAAATTCCAGAGCATTACAATGAATAATTTTATGAGGTATAAGGGGCAGAATGTAATCGAGTTCAGCTGCGATGAAAAAAGAAATGTTACTGTCGTGCTGGGAGATAATACGGTTGGCAAGACAACAATTGCACAGGCATTTCGCTGGGTGCTTTATGGTGCGGTATTGACAGAACGCGGAAAGCAGCAGGAAGACTACCAGCTGTTAAACAATGATATTCTGGCAATGATGGATGCGAACAGTAAAGCGGATGTTACGGTGGAACTGGTTGCTGTTGATGATGAAAAAAGATACCGGATCAAGCGTGAAATCCATTATACGCGTGCATATCCACAGTTGATCGCAAAAGAATTTTATAAGAAAGTTTCACTGGAAATATCAGAAAAGGATGATCCAAATGCCGGTATTTCTGTGGAAACGGAAAAAATAGAAGAGGTAATCCGTGAATTATTTCCCAAAAATCTGTCACATTATTTTTTGTTTGATGGAGAGAGATGGAATGATGTAACTGTTAACGGTGTGCGTGAAAATATCAAAGAGTCTGTACATACACTGACCGGATTATCTGCGTATCAGGCTGCAATCTGGCATTTGAAGGATATGGGAAGTCATTCCGTTATTAAAAAGTTCAAAGGAAAGATATCAGGTTCTGGTAATATGTATGATAATCTGGAAAAAGACCGGAATCGCATGGAACATGAGATAGAGCAGTGTAAAGACAAGATAAAAAATATCGAAATCAATATACAAAACAATAATGAAAAAATAGAGGAGGTGCAGCAGTATCTTCTTGAAAATAAGAATACGGAAATTTTGCAGGCAAAATATAACCAGTTATTAGTAGTAAGAAGAACGCAGGCGGAAAGAGGAGTTGCTGCATATAAAAGTCTGGTAAATTTATTCAGTGATAAAGCTTATATGTTGTTTGCGAAACCGATGATAGAGGCATCTGTGAAAATGGTAAAATCTGTTGCAGGAGAGCGGCGTGACATACCGCATATGCATCAGGCAAGTATTGACTATATTATAAAAACAGGCAGATGTATCTGTGGAACTCCAATATTACCGGAGTCTAAGGAATTAGAAAGTCTGATGGAACAGAGAAATTTTCTTCCGCCGGCAGATATTGGTTCATTGCTGGGTGAGTTTGAACGGACAGGACAGCGCTGGAACCGGCAAAGCAATTCTGTTTATGATGATTTAAGAGAAGATGCGCAAAATGTGGATCAGAGCATCCGGGCTTACGAGGAAACCTGTAATCAGTTAGCCGGGATGGAACAGCAGATGGACAGGCAGACAGACTTTGCTGAAAAAAGAAAAATGCTGAAATATTATCAGAGTGAAAACAGTAAATTAGGGGTGGAAAAGGGAACACTGCAGGGACAGATTATAAACTTTGAGCGGCAGATTGAACGGATCGAAGCGGAGATGAAGAGCCAGGAGGTCAAGAGCGAAGAAAATAAAAAATGGCGAGAGCGTGTAGATTTGGCAGAAGCATTATATACAAGATTAAAAAATGATTTTGAGGTAAAAAAGAATAAGACATTTCTGGAATTAAACGGACAGATCCAAAAAAATTTTGAGCGTATGTTCAATGCGAAAGATAAAAGAATACAGTTGACGGAAAATTATGAGATCCAGATGTTATATCAGACGGATTTGGGTTTCCGCGAAGAGAAGAATCTGTCAGAGGGCGAAAAAATCGCACGCAATTTTGCATTTATCGTTACAATCATGGAATACAGCAGAAATAAAAAGGCTGAGCATCTTGGAGTGGAAAGTGGAGGAGATACACTGCCGATTGTTTTAGACGGACCGTTTTCTAAACTGGGGGATAAAAATATCAGTCTGATTGCAAAAGTTTTGCCGGAAGTATCAGAACAGGTAATTATTTTTATGCTGGACAAGGACTGGAAGTACACAGGACTCGATGAATATGTCGGTGCGTCTTATTATATTGAAAAAGCGGCCGACGAGGCATATGCGTCCATACGGAAAGTAGAATCTGATCAGTAGCGGAAGGGGATACAAAAGATGGGGAATTATGAATTTTTTAAGAAGGAGTTTGAATTTCATGGAAAGCATGCCAGGATGGCAGGTGAATTGTGGGTAAAAGGTGACTATGAGCATACCTGTTTCCGGAGACTGATCGATCTGTATATGGTGGCAGCAGTGGTGGGATTTCGCGTAGACCGTAAAGCAAAGGAAGATTTCTCGCCGTTTGGGACAAAGAGCATTTTAGCCGAGCAGGTCATCAATGCAAAAGAAGAATTAGATTTTATTATGCAGATGATGATCATGCTGGATGCGAAAGAAAGCATGCCGGCTGAGGAAGCAGTAAAAAAAGCATTCCGGGGTGCGGAGACGGAGGAAGAATTTCAGGCTTATCAGTCCATGTTTCATGATTATGTCAGAGGCGGGGTAGAGGAACTGTATGAGAGACTGATCATTCAAAAAGCAGAACCGGACAGTGAATTTTATGATAATAAAACAGCAAATCTGATGTCTGTGTTAGAAAGATTTGGTTATGGTTTACAGGATATGGAATAATAATTTTACATGATTTTTGAAGGAAAAATGTAAAAAATCAAAAACAGGTATTTACAATCGTCGAAAACAGGGGTATAATCTAAGAGAATTATATCATACCAAGTGATAATTAGGTTATTACAATAAGGTAAGAAACCTAAAAGCTCTAATCCCATTCTTCGGAATGGGATTATCTTTTATACAGAAGTTTATTCATGACAATGACCGGTATGCGGATCATTGTTGAAGCGCGCAGAATAAAACAGTTGTCCCGTTTGCTGGTATGAGAGAGAACGGTTCAGATGAGAGGAGAAGGAACATGGACGAAAAAATGGATTATCGTATTGGGTTGGATATTGGTATTGCATCCGTCGGCTGGGCGGTATTACAGAACAACAGTGATGACGAGCCGGTTCGTATCGTAGACCTTGGGGTAAGGATATTTGATACAGCAGAAATCCCGAAAACAGGTGAATCTTTGGCGGGACCAAGGAGAGCTGCACGAACGACAAGAAGACGGCTTAGAAGAAGAAAACATCGTTTAGACAGAATCAAATGGCTCTTTGAGAATCAGGGTCTGATAAATATTGATGACTTTCTGAAACGATATAACATGGCAGGGTTACCGGATGTTTATCAGCTTCGCTATGAGGCATTAGACCGGAAACTGACGGATGAAGAATTAGCACAGGTGTTGCTTCATATTGCAAAACACCGTGGATTCCGTTCAACCAGAAAGGCGGAGACGGCTGCAAAGGAAAATGGTGCAGTTTTAAAAGCGACGGATGAAAATCAAAAGCGGATGCAGGAAAAGGGATATCGTACGGTCGGGGAGATGATTTATTTAGATGAAGCATTTCGAACCGGATGTTCCTGGTCAGAAAAGGGATATATTCTCACCCCACGCAATAAAGCAGAAAATTATCAGCACACCATGTTAAGGGCAATGCTTGTGGAAGAAGTCAAAGAAATTTTCTCCAGCCAGAGACGTCTTGGAAATGAAAAAGCGACGGAAGAATTAGAAGAAAAATATTTGGAAATCATGACAAGTCAGAGATCTTTTGATTTAGGACCAGGCATGCAGCCGGATGGAAAGCCAAGTCCATATGCGATGGAAGGTTTTTCGGACAGAGTTGGAAAATGTACATTTCTTGGAGATCAGGGGGAGCTGCGCGGCGCAAAGGGAACTTATACGGCAGAATATTTTGTGGCACTGCAGAAAATAAATCATACAAAACTGGTTAACCAGGATGGAGAGACCAGAAACTTTACAGAAGAGGAACGACGGGCACTGACTTTGCTGTTATTCACACAGAAGGAAGTGAAGTACGCAGCAGTTCGCAAGAAGTTAGGTTTGCCGGAGGATATTCTTTTTTATAATTTAAATTATAAAAAAGCTGCCACGAAAGAAGAACAGCAAAAAGAAAATCAAAATACGGAAAAAGCAAAATTTATTGGGATGCCATACTACCATGATTACAAGAAATGTTTGGAAGAACGGGTGAAATATCTGACAGAAAATGAAGTCAGGGATCTGTTTGATGAGATTGGTACGATCCTGACCTGTTATAAGAATGATGACAGTCGTACGGAGCGGCTGGCTAAGCTGGGACTTGTACCGATAGAGATGGAAGGGTTATTGGCGTATACACCGACGAAGTTTCAGCATCTTTCGATGAAAGCGATGCGGAATATTATCCCGTTTTTGGAAAAAGGCATGACGTATGATAAAGCATGTGAGGAAGCCGGATATGATTTTAAGGCGGATTCTAAGGGGATTAAGCAGAAGTTATTAACAGGAGAAAAGGTGAATCAGACGATCAATGAGATTACAAATCCGGTAGTAAAGCGTTCTGTATCACAGACTGTCAAAGTGATCAATGCAATTATCCGTACCTATGGCAGTCCACAGGCAATCAATATTGAGCTTGCAAGAGAAATGTCAAAGACTTTTGAAGAACGCCGGAAAATAAAAGGTGATATGGAAAAACGCCAGAAGAATAACGAAGATGTGAAAAAGCAGATTCAGGAATTGGGAAAATTATCACCAACCGGACAGGATATTTTAAAATATCGCCTGTGGCAGGAACAGCAGGGAATCTGTATGTATTCCGGTAAGACTATTCCATTGGAAGAACTGTTTAAACCGGGGTATGATATTGATCATATTTTGCCATACAGTATTACATTTGATGACAGTTTTCGGAATAAGGTACTTGTCACTTCTCAGGAAAACCGCCAAAAGGGAAACAGGACACCTTATGAATACATGGGAAATGATGAGCAGCGTTGGAATGAGTTTGAAACTCGTGTGAAGACGACGATACGGGATTATAAAAAACAGCAGAAACTTTTGAAAAAACATTTTTCAGAGGAAGAGCGTAGTGAATTTAAAGAGCGTAACTTAACGGATACAAAATATATTACAACCGTTATTTATAATATGATCCGTCAGAACCTTGAAATGGCACCGTTAAACCGTCCGGAAAAGAAAAAACAGGTACGCGCGGTAAATGGAGCAATTACGGCGTACTTAAGAAAACGCTGGGGATTACCTCAGAAAAATCGTGAGACGGATACACATCATGCGATGGATGCGGTTGTCATCGCCTGCTGTACGGATGGCATGATCCAGAAAATATCGCGATATACGAAAGTAAGAGAGAGATGTTACTCAAAAGGTACAGAGTTTGTGGATGCGGAGACAGGAGAAATCTTTCGACCGGAAGATTACAGCCGGGCAGAATGGGATGAGATATTTGGTGTTCATATTCCAAAACCATGGGAGACATTCCGGGCAGAACTGGATGTGAGAATGGGAGATGATCCGAAGGGATTTTTGGATACCCATTCTGATGTTGCCTTAGAATTAGATTATCCAGAGTATATTTATGAAAATCTTCGTCCGATTTTTGTCTCAAGAATGCCAAATCATAAGGTAACAGGGGCTGCACATGCAGATACGATCCGCAGTCCGAGACATTTTAAGGATGAAGGAATCGTATTGACTAAGACGGCTTTGACAGATCTGAAGTTGGATAAAGATGGAGAAATCGACGGCTACTATAACCCACAAAGTGACCTTTTATTATACGAGGCATTGAAAAAACAGTTGTTGTTATATGGAAACGATGCAAAAAAGGCATTTGCTCAGGATTTTCATAAGCCGAAAGCAGACGGTACAGAAGGTCCGGTAGTACGGAAAGTCAAGATACAGAAGAAACAGACGATGGGGGTATTTGTGGATTCCGGAAATGGAATTGCAGAAAATGGCGGTATGGTCAGAATCGATGTATTTCATGTGAATGGAAAGTATTATTTTGTACCGGTGTATACGGCGGATGTGGTGAAGAAGGTGCTGCCGAATAGGGCTGCGACAGCACATAAGCCATATGGAGAATGGAAAGTTATGGAGGATAAGGACTTTTTATTCAGTTTGTATTCGAGGGATTTAATACATATAAAGAGTAAAAAAGATATACCTATAAAAATGGTAAATGGTGGGATGGAGGGTATAAAAGAAACGTATGCATACTATATAGGCGCAGATATTTCGGCTGCTAATATACAAGGAATTGCACATGACAGCCGTTATAAGTTTAGAGGCTTAGGTATACAAAGTCTGGATGTGCTTGAAAAATGTCAGATAGATGTTTTAGGTCATGTTTCAGTAGTAAGAAGTGAAAAACGAATGGGGTTTTCTTGATAAAAACATGGGGGATAAATGGGATTTCGAAATATTAAGATAGACAGTCATGTAAAGCTGTCTATCAAAAATCAGCAGCTAAATATTGAAACAGACATAGCAAGACAGATTCCACTGGAGGATATCAACTGTATCATTATAGAAAATCAGACCGTAACTGTCTCAGCTTATTTACTTCAAAAAATGGCAGATATGGGAATCGCGGTTTATGTCTGTGATGAGAAACATCTTCCGAATGCAGTATTGCTTCCCATGGTAAGGCACAGTCGCCATTTTAAAATTCTGAAATATCAGATAGAGGCAGGAAAGCCCTTACAGAAAAGACTCTGGCAGCAGATCGTGGTTCAGAAAATAAGAAACCAGGCATTGTGTTTAGCCTACCTTGAACTGGATGGATCAGAAGAACTGATGAAAATGTGTAAAGAAGTCCAGTCAGGCGATCGAACACATGTGGAGGCGAAAGCAGCAGCTTTTTATTTTAAAAGTCTGTATGGATTAGGATTTTCACGCGGTAATGATCATATCATTAACGCGGCGTTAAATTATGGTTATGCTATTGTAAGAGGTCTGATCGCCCGCTCCATTGTCTGTTATGGATTAGAACCTTCGATTGGAGTGTTCCATCATAGTGAGCTGAATAATTTTAATTTGGCGGATGATATGATCGAGCCATTTCGTCCGTTAGTTGACCTGTATGTAGCCCAAAATTATGATATAGCAGAAATTGACAGCGATCTTACGCCAGAAAGAAAACGTGGTATTTTTGGTATTATAAATTATGATATGGATATGAAAGGAGAAAAACGTATTATCAGTAATTGTATTGATATGCTGGTGGCAAGTTACAGTAGTGCTTTGCAGGGAAAAAGATCAGATTTGGAGTTGCCGGAACTGATGCAATTACAGGTACATAGCTATGAATAGGTTTATGAGAATGTTAGTATTTTTTGATCTGCCAGTAGTAACTGCAAAAGAGAAAAAGGATGCCACAAAATTTCGTAAGTTTTTATTGAAAGATGGCTACAATATGGTGCAGTGGTCTGTATATTCCAGGATATGCAATGGTATGGATGCAGTTGCAATGCATAAACAGCGTTTAAAACAAAATCTGCCCTTAAAAGGATCAGTACGTGCGCTGGTTTTAACAGAAAAGCAGTATGAATCTATGGAAATTATGTTAGGAACGAAAACGTTCGATGACACCCCGGAATCAATAGAATTAATGGATGTTTTTTGAAAAAAGAAGATTTTCGATAGAATTTAACTTCCAAATTAAAGATTTTTTTTAGATGAAATCCCCACGAATCCCTGTAGTTCGTGGGGATTTGTGCTCCCTATTATACCATACCAAGTGATAACAGGGAATTACAACGGATGACAGAGAGGAATATCCTGTTTAGGAATTATACCATACCAAGTGATAACAGGGAATTACAACCTGCTGCCCGTATTGCTGCATCTGCTGATTATTATACCATACCAAGTGATAACAGGGAATTACAACGAAAAACTGTCTGTGCTCCGTTCGGATAAGATTATACCATACCAAGTGATAACAGGGAATTACAACTTTTAGAAATTAGATATCAAAACGCAGTAGATTATACCATACCAAGTGATAACAGGGAATTACAACTTTACTATGTTAGGGATTGAAAATCAACTTATTATACCATACCAAGTGATAACAGGGAATTACAACCCTTGCGTTCAGCGTTCAAGCACTGTTCAATTATACCATACCAAGTGATAACAGGGAATTACAACCATAGTCCAGTGTCCCAAGCGTGTTGAATAATTATACCATACCAAGTGATAACAGGGAATTACAACACTACAGTCAGATTCTCGGACGTTGCAAAAATTATACCATACCAAGTGATAACAGGGAATTACAACAAATGTACGGCAGGCAGTACCTAAAGCCGGATTATACCATACCAAGTGATAACAGGGAATTACAACAGCATATCAATAATGGATTTTCGTATTTTTATTATACCATACCAAGTGATAACAGGGAATTACAACTTGTGATTTCATCCCCATACCACGAATACTATTATACCATACCAAGTGATAACAGGGAATTACAACATACTTAACGAATACATGGGCAAGCATAGAATTATACCATACCAAGTGATAACAGGGAATTACAACCGGTATTCGTTTATCGTCATGGCCCCACGGATTATACCATACCAAGTGATAACAGGGAATTACAACAATCAGAAACACCCGCCTTGACACCCATCTATTATACCATACCAAGTGATAACAGGGAATTACAACGATGATAAATACAGATTGAGAGCATCAAACATTATACCATACCAAGTGATAACAGGGAATTACAACCCTTATCATTAAGGGCAAGAAAACCTTTGCATTATACCATACCAAGTGATAACAGGGAATTACAACATATGCAAAAATGAAACGTTATCGGAACGATTATACCATACCAAGTGATAACAGGGAATTACAACCGCGCTCCTGATCGGTCAAATGTATGTCGGATTATACCATACCAAGTGATAACAGGGAATTACAACGACCTACGAGGACGAAAGCGGTCAGATCGATTATACCATACCAAGTGATAACAGGGAATTACAACCACGTCCTTTTCTATATTGGTTTACACTCTATTATACCATACCAAGTGATAACAGGGAATTACAACGAGTTATGCTAGATTAGAACTTTTAAAAATATTATACCATACCAAGTGATAACAGGGAATTACAACGGAACGTGGCTGGGTCATTGTTGGAATTTAATTATACCATACCAAGTGATAACAGGGAATTACAACCCGGTTTGTTCATAAAACACGGGTTCGCATATTATACCATACCAAGTGATAACAGGGAATTACAACACAGCAGATCAGGCAGACAAAGCACCGTATATTATACCATACCAAGTGATAACAGGGAATTACAACTCCACATAGTCAATACTGCAAAGAAAGTCAATTATACCATACCAAGTGATAACAGGGAATTACAACACCATTTTCAAAGTAAACTTAGATGAAGCAATTATACCATACCAAGTGATAACAGGGAATTACAACTTACCATCCTTAAATATACGCACCTCATGAATTATACCATACCAAGTGATAACAGGGAATTACAACGGTACAAGTTCCGAAAATAGGGACTATGTTATTATACCATACCAAGTGATAACAGGGAATTACAACTAGTTAACCCCGAAAGCATCCGTAACAGTGATTATACCATACCAAGTGATAACAGGGAATTACAACATGAATCAATCCGTGGTGCTGTTCCTGACGATTATACCATACCAAGTGATAACAGGGAATTACAACTCCTGTATGAAGTCAATGCCGTTGTTAATGATTATACCATACCAAGTGATAACAGGGAATTACAACAACAGGAACGCTCACTTGTGCGTGTGGTTCATTATACCATACCAAGTGATAACAGGGAATTACAACCTAAGACTGCGTATGAGGCGTTGTTGAAATATTATACCATACCAAGTGATAACAGGGAATTACAACCTATAGATGATATTTTAGGGAAATTGATTGATTATACCATACCAAGTGATAACAGGGAATTACAACCCGCAGTATGCTTTCCATTGACGTTCTAAATTATACCATACCAAGTGATAACAGGGAATTACAACGGTCGGTGGACAAGAATATTCTTTTGGTTAATTATACCATACCAAGTGATAACAGGGAATTACAACGCAAAGTTTTTTAACATACTGCACCGCACTATTATACCATACCAAGTGATAACAGGGAATTACAACGTATGTGTCGGCATTGGTAATGGCAATTGAATTATACCATACCAAGTGATAACAGGGAATTACAACTATTGAATCGCCGGATTTACCTTATGATAAATTATACCATACCAAGTGATAACAGGGAATTACAACTGAGAATGTATTTAAAGTTAATCCAAAGTAATTATACCATACCAAGTGATAACAGGGAATTACAACTTATATTCAATGCTAATCATATGAGCCTTAATTATACCATACCAAGTGATAACAGGGAATTACAACCAATTAGCAGAGTCAGACGGCTTTCTGTTTATTATACCATACCAAGTGATAACAGGGAATTACAACCAATGCGGTTTCCGTCCTTATCTAACGGTCATTATACCATACCAAGTGATAACAGGGAATTACAACTCGCATACTGCACCTTTGCAATACTTGTAAATTATACCATACCAAGTGATAACAGGGAATTACAACCCATTGTACAATACTATCACCCCAAAAACAATTATACCATACCAAGTGATAACAGGGAATTACAACTGCCATTTATCTCCGGTTGTAAAACTGTCAATTATACCATACCAAGTGATAACAGGGAATTACAACTTCTTGCCACTGCTCCAGTGTTATTTGGTATTATACCATACCAAGTGATAACAGGGAATTACAACTGCTAAAAAGAAAAATGATGTCAATAGTTATTATACCATACCAAGTGATAACAGGGAATTACAACAAGAAATTTTAAAAACACATCCAACTTATAATTATACCATACCAAGTGATAACAGGGAATTACAACAAGTGCATCTTGAATCGTTCCGTATCTCTCATTATACCATACCAAGTGATAACAGGGAATTACAACAACGAGGGAACGAGCAGAAAAGTGAGAATGATTATACCATACCAAGTGATAACAGGGAATTACAACAGTTCTTTGATGAGCTTTTCATCAAGCCACATTATACCATACCAAGTGATAACAGGGAATTACAACAACCCGGTTGTGGTTTCGGGCCATTCTCGAATTATACCATACCAAGTGATAACAGGGAATTACAACTTATGAACTCCAGTTCAAATAAGTTTAATTATTATACCATACCAAGTGATAACAGGGAATTACAACTAATAATTACCATTCAAAAGATCGCTTTGAATTATATCATACCAAGTGATAACAGGGAATTACAACGTAGCAATCATAAAGCACCGGCGAATGAAAATTATACCATACCAAGTGATAATGAGGAAAATCAGAAAAGTATATTGAAATTACGGAAAAACCGTAATCAACCTTTACACTACAACAAAAAACAGGAAACCTTGTAAATCAAAGTTTCCTGTTTCTCAACAGAAGAGCGCGAGACGGGACTCGAACCCGCGGCCCCGACCTTGGCAAGGTCGTGC
>ERZ780157.1849-NODE-1849-length-21497-cov-3.185710_pt1 | contig 21497 bp, 27 predicted proteins | sample MGYA00511169_ERZ780157 | MGnify/ENA primary metagenome ERZ780157 (study PRJEB29588, sample SAMEA1965149) | human gut metagenome | biome: human gut; feature: human-associated habitat; material: faeces | place: Denmark | collected 2008/2010 ... | reverse complement strand
GAAAACAGGCTGCCGAAGGAACTGCCGATCATCTTCTCCAGGGGCAGCTTTTCCAGCGTCGCCAGGGCGGGATTTCCGTAGCGGAAGATCCAGTCCACGGCGCGGCGCTCCTCGTCGAACACCATCTCAATGTCCGTGAAGGCGAAGGGCATAACGTCAAAGCTGCGGTAATGCGCCCGGTATTCCTCCTCCGTGGCGGGAATACCGTCCCGGGGGAAGCCGCTGATCAGGCGCTTCTGCGCCTCCTGAAACTGGGCGATGATCTGTTTTTTCTTACGGAGAGTGTAAATCAGGGATTCGCCGTTGTTGAGATTGATGTGGTCGGTGATGTCGTGGATGGCCATAGCGGACACCAGACAGCCCCTGTGGACCTTGATAAATCCGTCGCCCAGAGCTTCCTCCAGCTCGCTGATCTTCATCCGCGTCTCATATACCTTGCCGCCGGAAACGTGGATCTCGGCGGTTCTTTCGATCATCAGGACATAGAGAATGGTGTTGGCGTTCAGCACCAGCTTTGTCCCGTTGGATAAAATCGTGATGTATGCTGCTTTCTGCAATTCAAGGACCTCTTTTTCTCTGACTGGTACAGGAATTATCGCATATTTCCTTTTGAATTTCAACCGTGTCCGGCGCACGGATATGGCTGCAGGCAAACCGTGTAAAATTACATTGTCTCCCGGCGCTTCTGCCAGACCAGATCGTAGCCCAGCACATCGGCCAGCTCAACGGCTTCGGTGTACCGCAGGGAGCCACGCCGCAGCTTGCCGGACAGGTTTGGGACGCTGCTGCTCCAGCCGTGTTCATCGGCCAGCAGCTCCACCACCTCCGTCATAGTCATGCCCTCCCGGGTGATGTAGGATTTCACTTCGTTGCGGCAGTTTTTCGCCTTGTTTCTGCTCATATTTACAATTCCTTTCCCTTTTTGGATTCGCTCTGTGGTATAATGGATGTGCTGGATGGCAGCACCCATTTGCCGCAGAGCGTTGATTTATAGAGGACGGCATCCGCTGGAATTGCCGCCCGTGTACCCCTGTTCACAAGGGACACCTATTGATTTTGCTGTTCCGTTTGACTGTTTGCGGCTCGGTGACAGCTCACACGGAACGGTGTACTGTGTTCGCTGTCCGGTGCATCGCAGAACGACATGGACAGCGGTACAAAAGCAGCGGGTTCTTCGCTGTTCTCACATGGTTTGGAAATAGCCGTGGTTTTTTGCCGCTTTTCCCGAATGTCGTTCCTGCCCGGAGGATCGCTCCCGGCGTTCCCGTCCCCGTTGGTATGCTCGCGCTTTTGCGGTCATGGCAAATACTTCGCCGGGGGACATATCCCATTCGGACGGTCATTCGATTTTCAAGGTACAGGTGTTGTTACAAGAACAGTTTAGCGAAAAAATGTACTCTTTCCCGTATATCCAAGAGGTCGGAAAAGAACGCAAAACAGGGTGGATTTCCACGCTTAGAGACAGAAAGAAGGAGGGGCACGCCATGCAGATGAAACTTACCATACAGGAACGGTTGAAGGATTTGCGAGTAGAACGGGGCCTGACGCTGGAACAGCTTGCGGAGCAGACCGGGCTTTCCAAGTCCGCCCTCGGCAAATATGAGGCAGACGATTTCAAAGACATCAGCCCGTTCAGCATCGTCACGCTGGCGAAGTTCTATGGTGTGTCCACGGACTATCTGCTGGGTATGACAGAAACAAAAAATCACCCGGACACAGAGCTGGACGCTCTGCGTCTGAGTGACGATGCCATAGAAGTATTAAAGGTGGGACAGTTCAATCACCGGCTGCTGTCGGAAATGCTTTGCCACAAAGATTTTCAGCGTATGATGTTGGATGCGGAGATCTATGTGGATCGGATCGCAGATATGCGGATCAACGATATGAACGCCATGCTGGAAGCGGTTCGGAAGATGGCCTTGATGAAGCAGAAAGGACAGGACGATCTTTCCACCCGGACATTGGAGCTGGCCCAGGTGCGGGAGGATGACTATTTCGGTCATGTGCTTGCCGATGATCTGAAAGCGATCCTCCGTGATATTCGGGAGGAACACAGCAACGATACCACAACGGCAGACACACCCTCCATCGCAGAGGAAGTTCAGAGCCAGTTGCAGGATGCCATGAACTTTGAGGGCAGCGACGCAGAGAAACAGGCAAGAATATTCCTTACGACATTCGGTATTGATTACGATGCCATTACCAAGGAGCAATTTATCAATCTCATCGAAGTATTAAAGTTGTCCAAACACATGAAATGCCCTTCCAACCAGCGTGGCAAGGCGAGGCCATACCAGCCGCATGGAAAAGGAAAACGGAAACGCAAATAAGCAGAAAACACGCCATACCCAGCCTTTGAAGCTGAATATGGCGTGTTTTTTCGTTGACCAATCCTGTCTGACAGATGCTCATTTCGTGTTATTTGGCTAACACTGTTTTACGAACACCTGCCATTGCACCTGCGGGATTGTTCTGTTATGACGGAACCGGACCGAGGCCAAGTATTCCTGCTAAGAAGAAAAACGCAATCAAAGCAATTGGGAAAAGAATGAGAACCGCTGCAAAAATAAATGTCCGGGCACAGGGTAAATGGTTTCGTTTTCGCCAGATGCCGTATATTACAAGGCTGATGGCCAAAGCAACACATAGACACGGGGCGACCACAAAAAACATTCTCATCCATCCCATAGTGTCCCCAAGAAAGAGCAGCGCGATGGCTAACAGTACACCAATCAAGATCAGTGTGTGATGCTTGCGTTCCAGTTTTCGCTGCTGCTTCATTATATCAAACGCATTCGTCAGCATTTCCGAAGCGTTCTCTTGGGTAACATGATCGTCCGGGATGCGCTCGGCCTGCATTACCTCCGCCACGCTGATGCCCAGAGCATCCGCAAGCGGCTCGATACTGTTGATGTCCGGCAGCCCCAAACCTCGTTCCCATTTACTGATGGCCTTATCTGTTACATGAAGCTTAGAGGCCAGCTCTGCCTGCGTCATTTCTTTTTCCTTCCGCATCTCGGCAATGAACTGTCCCAGTTTCTTTGCGTCCATAGAATCACCTCCTGCTCATATCATAGTGCAGAATGGTGGTGTTTTCAACCGACGCTGGGTTTAGATGCAGGTTTTGTGCCATCTCTACGGAGCGTTTAGATAAAAACTATATTTGAACCTAAATTCTCTTTGCACTCTGTTGACAAACTCGATAATCGAGTTATAATATAGACAGGGCAACTCGAATATCGAGAAATAAGGGGGAGCGTAGCGATGGCGCGTGAAAAGTTCAAGACATTAACAGAGCAGATGTTTTACATTTTGCTTTGTCTTCAGGAAGAATGTCGAGGCATGGACATTTTGGAAATGGTACGGATGCTGACAGATGGCCGCGTCACCATCGGCTCCGGCACACTCTATGATCTTCTGGAGCTGTTTGTAAAAGAGGAGGTCATCAGAGAAACGAAAGCCGAGGGACGCCGTCGCAGCTATATCATTACAGAGAAAGGCCAACAGATGCTGGATAAGGAATACCAGCGTCTTCAGGCACAGACTGCCGACTATGACCGTATTCGCAGAAAGGGGGCGCAATCATGAAAGAAACCAAGAAGATTCTCTGCCACTTCTCTTTTTATGACCAGGTCAGGATTCAGGAGAAACTGGAAGAAATGGCTGAGCAGGGCTGGATGGTCGATAAGCCCGGTAACTTCGCATGGACATTCAAACGCATAGAACCGAAAAAACTCAGCTTCTCCGTCACCTATTTCCCCGGTGCCTCTGAGTTCGACCCTGGCCCCACAGAAAGTGAACTGACCAAACTGGATTTCTGTGCTCATGACGGCTGGAAACTTGCCGTAAAATGGGGTGTCATGCAGATCTTCTACAATGAGGATGAAAATGCCGTTCCCATTGAAACAGAACCGATGGCGCAGGTGGAAAATGTAAAGAAGTCCATGCGTAAGAACGTACTGCTCCCGCATCTTTTCGAGGCTGCCCTGATTGCATGGTATATGTTCTTGCAGGTCGGAATGTTCCGGCGCGATCCGGTAGAGTATCTCTCCAGCCCCCTCAAGGTATATCAAATTCCCATGTGGATCTGCCTGTTACTGGCTTGCCTGTATGAAGTAGGCTTCTACTTCCACTGGACGCACAAAGCGAAGAAGGTAGCCGAGGAGGATGGCGTATTTCTGCCAATCAAAACTCATATCAGAGCAAGCTATGTCCTTCTCGCCTTTTCCACCCTGTTGATCCTGTTTGCTTTTTCGACCTCCATGGAATACCTGCTGTTCGGCCTGATTTGGAGCGGGATTCTGTTTCTCATTGGCTGCTCTGCCAATTTAATCAAGAAGAAGCTGAAGAAAAAGGGCGTGTCTCGCTGGGTGAATATGGTCGTATCTCTGGGCAGCGTGTTCCTGTTTACAGTTATTTTCCTCAGTCTGCTGGTATCCGTCATCCTCGGCAGTGGCATCAGTCTGGGCAGGGACAGCCAACCCGTGGGCAGCTATGAGTATCACGGACAGACTTGGGATATCTACGATGATCCTCTGCCTCTGACGGTCGAGGATTTGACAGAAATTAACGCCAACTGGTCGAAGGAGATTGATCATCAGGAAACCGGTATTGTCGCCTACACGGAACATGAGCAGCGTGCCCTGTTTACCGAGCCGCGCGAGGTGCCGAATCTGAGCTATACCATCATCGACATAAAAGCGACCTTCCTTCGTGATTATATCCGGCAGTCGGTACTAAACTCCCGGCAGGATGAGGTGCATGGTGATTATGTCTTTACCGATCACTATGAGCCGGTGGATGCCTCTGTCTGGGGCGCTGATGAAGCCTATCAGCTCCATTGGAGCGACACCATTATGAACACCTATCTTCTGTTCTGGGATGATCGCATTGTTGAGATCAAGTTCTATTGGGAGCCGACCACAGAGCAGATCGCACAAGCAGCCGAGATACTACAGCAGGCCATCAAGTAAACCTTTAACCCTCAAAAAGCCCGCAGGATCATTCCGTTCCTGTGGGCTTTACCTCTGTGCTATAATTATTTCAAAAAATAGTGAACCAATCGGCGTTCTCAGTTGTATATGTAAGTGAAAGGGGGTGCAGAGAGCTTGATTAATCAATACATAAGACAATACGGAAAACGTCTGTATGGGCTTTGCCTGTCTCTCTGCGCCAGCACCTTTGAGGCAGACGATCTATACCAGGACACATGGCTCCGAGTGGTTAAGAGTATATCGCAGTATGACCCAAGTCGTGAGTTTGAGCCATGGTTGACGAAGATCTGCGTCAATACATACCGCAACACCTTGCGGCGCATCGCTCGGAGTCCATTACTGAACTTCCAGACCAACGAGGAAAAGGATGCGCTTCTGCAATCTGTCCCCGCACCGAAAAATCCTGACTACGGACCACTCTATGAGGCCGTTGACGGATTACCGGAAAAGCTCCGACTGGTTGTAATCCTGTTTTATTTTGAGGAAATGGACATAGCAGCCACCGCGCAAGTGTTGGGTATCCCGGAGGGAACTGTGAAATCCCGATTAAGCAAAGCAAGAAAAATATTGAAGGAGGTGCTTGGCCGTGAATCAGATTTACAATTTTGAGCAGCACAAGCCGCCCGTACTGAATGAAAATATGCTCCGTGCTGAACTGGAACGGCGTAGGCTCCGTTGGCAGACGGCCCTGATTGCCGTTGCCGGAATCCTTCTGCTGATCGCTGCGGCGATGCTCGGTTTCCTTGTGCTTGAGGACTATCCGTGGATTACCGCTCTATGTCTGGCCTATGTTCTGTTCTCCGCAACCGGAGGCAGTGTTCTGGCTATCGTTTGCACTCGAAAAGGAGGTCTTACATTATGAGTACGGCTTTTGCTGCAGTTAATTTACTACTCGTTATATCAATTTTTACTTTTCTTCCTATCCTTGTTGGTGTTTATGTTTATCGAGACGCCAAACGAAGGAACATGAATGCGCCGCTCTGGACGATCATCGCAATTCTGGCTCCCTCGCTGATTGGCTTTATCATCTATCTGCTGGTGCGTGGAAATTACTCCAATCTGAAATGTCCTCGCTGCGATGCCACAGTCACAGAACAGTATGTGGTATGCCCTAAATGTGGTGCAAAACTCAAGCCAAGCTGCCCGAACTGTTCCACACCTGTAGAACCGGATTGGACGGTATGCCCCAAATGTGCTCAACCCTTACCGGAAATGCAAAATGATATCGTTACGCCTGTTCGCCCCAAGGATAAAACCTTGTGGAAGATCCTTGCGGCCATTGTCGTTATTCCGGTAATTCTAATTCTGGTCTTGGGTCTCAGCTTTTCTGCTGTTTCTGGCGGAGGTTCTTCCAGTATGCGTGAAACGACCTTCGATGAATACTATGCTGACCAAGAGATACCCGAAAGCACAAAGGAATATGTCCGGGAGTGGCTGGATGGACTTGAACTCAGAAGCGACCATGTTTATGCTCTTCGGTACACTCACCGCTTCGATCCCGAGAGTGAAACCAAGGACTATTACTACTTGATTTATGTTCCGGGCGGTGGCGGCGTAGATCGCCGTGGCTTTGGTTATTCTGCAGGATTGTTCAGCACGACTTTCAAGCTGGATTTGGAGGGCACCAGTGGTCAGGACGGTCTGTACTGCGCCATGACCACTTCCAAGAAAGCCGCTCCTCAGCTTCGTGTCACCTTGGATGGAAAACGCTTGGAAGATGAGGTTACCGTCGTTGACTTTAATCCAACCCTTTACACCATCGCATCCGAATCTGACTATAGCATGTTGACCGGTTTCGCCGGTGATCTCTATGTAGAGCAGTTGGAGAAAGAAATGCAGCCAGAGCTTGCCACATTCACAAAGTATGTTGATGGGCAGCAATACGGTGTTGCAGAATTTGACACCCCAGACTTCCTGTTGAATACGGTTGTGGAAATCCATGAACTCAATTATCTTGAAGAAGCCCCTGAGTTTTTACAGGGCTATGAGTTGCAAGACTTCTGTTCCCTTGAAATTCTGTTCTTGGATGATAGCGGAAAATATCACTATGAAGATATCTACCACTATCTGATTGTCGAAGCAACCGAATCGTATTATCTGCTTGAAATCGGACCGGACAGCCAGTTCGAAGATATTCTGGCAGAAGGACAGATTACAGGTAAGGATGATGTACTGGCCTATGAAATCAGCGCAGAAGCATACGCAGCCTTGGACGAACTCTTTATAAAACCGTAACCCATAATAGATGGCCCGCAGGTTTCGATGCCTGCGGGCTTTACTTCTGTGCGTTTACTTCTGTGCTATAATTTTTATGAAGATTTTTTTAGGTCCCTCTTGACTTGTACGCAGCGTATAGCCTTATGCTATCATCGAGGAGGCGAATACTATGACTATAAATGACATTTCCAAAGAATTAGGTCTCACCAAACGAGCAATCAAGTTTTACGAAGAGAAAGGTCTGCTGTGTGTTCCCAAGGATGAAAATGGATACCGCAACTATTCTCAGGAACATATAAGAATACTCAAAACTATCTCCGTTTACCGAAAGCTCGGAATTGGCATTACTGATATTCAAAAAATCATCAACCATGGAGATGAATCCATTCTGCTGCAAGTTCTGAAAACGAAAGAGGCAGAACTGCAGGATAAGCAAGCTGAGCTTCTTGAACTTCAAACATTCATATCCACTCATGATGTAGATCAAGCCTATGCGTGTTTAGAGTATGAAACCGTTGCACAAGCAATCAAAGATGCGTTTCCGGGTTTCTATGGCCGATATTTCTTGAACCACTTTCAACCGTATTTGCAGATCAGGATTCAGACCAAGGAACAGGAAGATGCCTATAATGCTATCAAAGAGTTCTGGGACAATACAGAAATCAGAATTCCTCTACTGATGAGAATGTCTGGCTGGATCATGCTCCGGCTCTTGCCACAAGGAAGCCCGGAGCAGATGGAAAGCAGAGCGTCTGCAAAGTTGAAGCTCTATCTTGACCCCAGTCCGGAAGAATACGAAAAACTGAAGAAAACGGTTTTGGATGGATATAGGACGAAGCGTTTGCTGCGGTTTCATCCCGCGTACATCGAGCAAAGGAAGTTTATGAAGGAGCTTCAAAACAAAGGGTACAATGATATCTTTATTCCGAACATGAAAATCCTTTCTCCTTCGTATAAAACATACCACGATGCGCTTACAAGCATGAACAACAGGATTTGTGCAGAACTTGGCCTGTACTATGATGCTGACTACAATCTCGTGAGAAAAGCATAGATTCCAAATCAACAAAAATATGAATGACAAAATCGGAGAGGCCATGTGGTCTCTCCGATTTCATTCGTTATAATCCGAAATGTATGATATACCGTTGTTCTTTGATTGCACACTCCACTAACTCGGACAGCGGTTTCAGTTCTGGTACAGGCCGGATAATCTCCAACACTTGCGGGAGCGCCGTGGGTGGAATCAAAGTAATTCCACAGTAAGCCAGCCCCTTTCCGGGGACATCAACCGTATGCCAGAACATATCAATGTCGTTCAGCTGTGGTATCCACGGTTCAATAAAATCATCATGAATGGAGATGGCATTGTATTCCCATGGTTCATAACTGTCATAGCGCTTTCCGGGCAGTGGGTCTACAGGCATAATACCAAACTCATGCGTCATTGCCATGATGCCTTGTCCACCTCCGTTTTGTAATCACTATAAAACTTGATCTTATACATACAGTTCCGTTCCATAGTGGCAGCTCTGGAACTTATCATCCAGAAACACATTGAAGAACGGCGTCATTTTATTGTAAATTTCGATATCAGCAGGCTTTGGCAGACCAAGGAGCATCTGCACAAACTCCGGTGTCATATCACCGATGATGATCTTGCCATACTGCCAGTCATCGTCCTTCAGAGTGCCATACTGGAGCGCCAGCTCGATCCACTCAGTTTCCTCGTTCCAACAGTGGATCTCGAAAGTCTTGGCATCTTTCAGCGCAGCCGTGATATAGGACAGCCACTTACTGTTGTCTGTTTCACTTCTATCCAGCGTCACCATTTCAAATTCAACAGGCTCATCTGGAATCGGTGCAGGCTTGAGATCCATAATCACTTCGGACAATGCCTTTTTCAAATCGTCAAATACCATTCGGGCACCTCCTTACATCAGGGTAACATCCAAATCCGGCAGCATTTTCTCACGAATAATCATGTGCCACTCCACCGGCTTAGCCAGCGGCTCAAAGTGCATACTGGATGCGATAGCGTGTACCTGCGCCTCACTTCCATCAGGAAGGAATACTGAAGTCGGGCCATCGGCGCTGCGTACCATAGCGACTACGCCTACGGACATAGCCATACGGCCATGAGGATCGGGGTTCTTCGGGCGAGGATTGTCTCCACCATCGCAGTCCTTCACCATGAAAGCATCTCTGGGAAGGTCGGGATCAAGGATATATGTCATGGCCATAAAATGCGAAGGGTACTCCAGATTCTGGTCATGGAAGATAGAGGTGTCCATGGTTTTGTACTCGATCTCGCGCACCGTCAGAGTGTGCTCTGCGCCGGTGATAGGATGCGTAAAGGAAACACTGTTGCCCACATCAGGCGTGGCGAAACGAGCGGCAATAAAGCTGCTCTTCTCCCGCTCCAGTTTCAGTTGGAGAGATTGCAGCTCCGCCTTGCGGCGTTCCTTCCAGGAGAAGGTAATACGGCGAATCACCCATGCTTTGGACAGGTCAAGACCATAATGCTCCAGTATCCATTTCTCATCATTCTCCATCCAGAAGTTCTCACTCACCAAATCTTCCGGAACCCATGTGCCGTGGCATCCTTGCTTTTCTTTGATTATTTCTCCGTTCAATTCCAATTTAACATGGAAACCGATATTGACGGGATTTTCTCTTTCAAACACCATCCGCTCCTCGTAGGTGGGACGAATATTGTTTGCCTCCCGCTCCGTTGCTTTACGGAAAAAGTCCACAACCTTGGCATCGTCCAGTCGGATACAAAAATCAACGACTACACCGCCGCTGCACAGATAGATGGCGGGGATAAGCCAGTGCTCGTCGCCCCAGTCAAATTCCTTCCCAATGGCAATCTCCTGACCAGCTTTGCCGCGCCCAGCACGAAAACCGCCCTCTATGGTAACTTTCCATTCGGGTGGCCGGTCATCATAGCCCAGCGTATCCAGATTGTCGTAATACTCCTTGGGTAGTGGAGCAGGCCGTAGTTATATCGCTCTTGTAATTCAAACAGATAATGGAACGGCTCTTCCATAGGCGCGATGCCCAGCTTTTCCCGCAGCACATCGAACACTGCCAACTGTGACGGAGTAGGCTGATTTTTAACCACGAACTCCTCGAACTGCTCCTCGTCCCACATGTGAGCTTGCTCGATTGCTGCCATACTGCCGCAGGCCAACAGCAAACTCAGGAGTTCGTCAAATGTGTTTGCAATGGGAAAGACATTCTTGCCAACCTCATTGGAGGGATTGACAGCAAACACCATTTCGCCCTGTCCCCGGACAGTGCAGTAGTGGATGCCATCTACACCGGCTCTGCCAATCAAATGCGCTCCAATGGGGGTGCAAAAGTATTTATCTTCATTACTTGCCTGCTCGAACTCGATGGCAGCGAAATCAATTTTAAGTTTTCTGAATTTCTGATATGTAGTCATTGGGTGCCTCCTTGGGGCGTTGCTTCAAAAGTTAAAGTACGGGTAGTTGCGATATTCGGGCGTGAGGTCTTTCCCAAGACCGGTCCAGCCAAGATTTTTCACCAATCGGACTTCTGCTCTGGGAAAATATGCTCATTGAGGTAGTCGATAAAATCTGCTTCGTTATAGCTGTAGCCGCCCTTTATCCGATAACTCTTTGCGTGAGGACTTGTTTTCATCCACTTGTCGCAAACCTCAAAACAATATTTCTTTAGATGGTTGGCCACATCATCGGGTACAGAATACACGACGCTGTCCCCATCGGCACTGATAATATGTTTTTTTCATAGGGATTACGCTTCCTTACAGAACTGCATCGAAGCTGATGTTTTTTATCTCATCCCGAAGCACCTTGTCACCAAATCGAGCACTCGCATACAATGCGTACCATCCGGGGAAAAGCTGCATTTCTTTGGTCTCCTCACAGTACAGCGACCACTCGCCGTCCTTATGGCTGACGAAATAGTGTTGGCCAGCGTGGGACAGCTCCATTTCCCGGCCAGTTTCCAGAGAGAGGAGCATCAGTCCTTCGTTATAGCGCCGCTGCCACTCGTTCCAGAAAGCCGTGTATCCATTCCTGTCAAACTCATTCTCCGGGATTTCCTTCGGGGTGCAGGAATCATAGAAGCGTTTGACTTTCTTGGCGAAATCCAGCACCTCGTACTGATATTCACGAAGCGCCACAACCTCTTCCTGCCCGGAGGGGAGAACAAACCGGATGGTATTGCCCTCATGGATGGTAGACCAATCTGTTCCGGTATCGCATCCGCTGATCTGCACTTCGGTCATGTTAACATTGGCAATAAAGGTATGTCCGCAGCAGGGGATCATCTGGATATCGTACTCTGCCATCAGCTTGTCCTCGGTCAGAGTTTTCAGCAGATACAGAGCGGTGGCGCTGATGGTGCCAGTGTCTTCGAGAATGGTATCACCGAACTGCACCGTAACATGACCATGCAGGCAGAGATCCTGTGGGTCATCTACCGCACCGCCGATCCACTGAAGATCATCAGCAGTAATTTTGAAAATGCCCATGTCAGCACCTCCGATTGCTTTCTAAATTCATCATGGCACAGTTCACTCTGCTGAGGTATAGGCATTGGAGAACTGTTCAGTTCCGGACACTTCTCGATAGAAAGCAGCTGTTGCAGCCTGCTTATAGGGTCGTACCCACAAAGAACCGATACCGAGGGTCAATGCACTGAGAATATCCCAGCCGATGAAGCTGAACTGCATACAGAAAAGCCGCCAGCGGTTACCGGACATCATCTGCTTGGAGCGGTCGATGGCTTCGCTGGCCGTCAACTCCGGATGCTCCGCCAGTATGTACTCTGTCATCGCATAACTGTAACCGGCAATAATTCCTGGAATGATAAGCAGCAGTGTCCAAAGAAGAACATACAGGCTTTGCAGAAGCCGGGCCACTGCCGTCGTTTTCCAGTAGGAGAAGTATGCAAACAGGGAGTCAAAGGAAGGGTCGTGGCGGTCCACCAGCTCCAGGTTAAATCTGGCATAGCCGACCTGAATGATACTTCCGAGAACAAAGTAGATGACGGCTATGACGATAGCCGCCAGAGCGATGTATACAGCACTGCCCACAAGAAATGCGCCAATACCAGAATGTAAGCCGCCGCCGGTTGAATAAACAGTCTGCCCAGCAAAAGCAAAATCCAGATTGGCTCCGGTTTCGCTGATATTCAATTTAACCTGAGGTCCATCTGAGCCTCCGCCGCCAAGCAAAGAGGCGACCAGGCCGACAATCACCGCAATCATCCATTTGCCCCGCAGGGCGTCTCGGGCGATAGCCCGAAAATCTGATGCGTATTTCAAAGAAAATCCCTCCCTATACCATTTCAGGATAACACTTTTATGCTGAGCTTCCTGGTGATATCTCCTTACTGGATGCGATATCCAGAGGAGCACTTTTCGATGGCAAACGCAAATTTTTCTTCCTGCGATGCAAATAAAACCCTCTGGAAGCCCACTTCATTTTTGAATGATACGATACGATTCGTCTCGTCTATCCAAACCGGATAAACCTTTTCTTCCTTTCTCTCTTTATCCATAGCGCCAATTAACCATTGCCAGTAGGAATATAGGGACGGATAGAGGCTGCCACATTACAGATGGGCATGGTCTGGAGCCACACGCGGCCAGGGCCGGTAAGTACCGTGTTGAACAATCCTTCCCCGCCCAGCAGTTTGTTCTTCATTCCGGGAACCTGCTGGATCTCCATCTGAACACCGGGGGTGAAGCCCGCCACATTGCCAGTGTCCACCACGATCTTCTGACCCGGTGACAGCTCGTATTCGATTAACTCGCCATCAATCTCTACAAACGCGGTGCCTCTGCCGGAAAGGCGCTGCATAATAAAGCCTTCACCGCCAAACAATCCGGCTCCCAGCTTTTTGTTAAAGTGAATCGAAAGATCTACACCGGACTCTGCAGCTAAAAACGCACTCTTCTGCAGAATCATCTCCTGGCCGGGAGCAATGGTGATGGGCTTGATCTGTCCGGGGAAACTGGAGCCGAAGGCGATCATGCCCGCTCCTTTGGCGGTATAGATGTTCTGGAACATACTCTCGCCAGAGAATGCCTTGGAAAACATCTTGCCAAGGCCACCGCCGCGGGTCTCCATCTGCATATTGGGGCTCATCCAGACCATAGATCCCCTTTCTGTAATCATCTGCTCTCCACTTTCCAGATTGCAGACCACAACAGGAAAGCTGCCACCCTTGATTTCATAACGCATATGTAAAACCTCCGTATCCTCAATGCTTAAAGCTGTGCATCCCGCACCAGCGTGTCCAGCTTACTCTTAATTTGAACCTGCTCCTGCTCCAGTGTTCTCATCATGGAGTCCAGCCGGGACAGGACACTTGCGATTTGGCTCTTCGTATTTTGCACCTGGCTCTGGGACTGGTTGATCTTATCCAGCACAGCCCAGTCTGCAAACAAACCATCGAAGAAATAATCGGCAAAGCGAAGGAACCCGTCCACATTGACCTGCATATCCGCCTGGATGGTCACATCCGCAAGTTCCGTTTTGAACCGGCGCAGCTGGGACTGAAGCTGCTCAATGGCTCCCTGTGCTTCGTCCAGATGACTGTGCTTCGCAAGATTGGCGACCAGTCCTCCGCCAAACAGATCCCAGGTGCCCCAGCCTTCCGCACTGTCCAGACTGGAAAGTACCTGTTGTGTGGTGCTGAGGGCGGCATTGCCGGCCGAGATTGCTTCCTGCAGCTCCTTCTTCTGACTTTCGAGGAAAGCGTTGCGCTCCTCCAGTTTAAGGATCTCTTCTCCATTGGAGCCACCAGCGGCCTTGATAGCATCAGCTTTCTCTTTCAGAACCTCATCGTAGCGGTGCTCACAGCCCCGCAGAGCAGACAGCTCCGATTCATACCGGCGCAAGTCAGCTTCGACACCCTCCAGCTCTCTGGCGGCGGCATCGTATTTGACTCTGGCGGCGTATGCCTCCTGGCTCTCTTTGTCCAGTTGTTCGTCCATCTTACCGATCACATTGTAGAAAAATGCGGCAAGACTCCGGCCTTCCAGCCGGTCCACATCTGCCTGCTCCTCCAGCTTGATAGATTCCAGTTCCCGAACCTGTGCGGTAAGCGAGTCTCTCTGGTTGCGCAACTCTTTTATCATTGCTTCCAGCTGCTTCGACCGGGCCATTTGCTCCTGAAGCTGCTGTAATTTTTCATCGTAATACGTCATATATTGCTCCCTCACTTTCGCTCAAAGCTGAGGTATCTGGTCCCCTGGAAGGAAAGCTCACCCCGGTCGCCCTCGATGAGCATCCCGTATTCTGTTCCGTCCACTTGGAGCTCCATTCGGTCACCGCTATCCACCTGAAATGTCACATAGTAAGTGGTGGAGGTGTGGTGATGGTGGTGCCCACCGGCGCCGTTGTGGTGATGATGGGTCACATTGGTACGTTTGGCCACGATGGTGGCAGAAACAGTCAGCCTTGGAGAATTGTTGTTCTTGTTCCACTGGCTGATTCCTCTGACAGCGGTAACCACAAACATCCCAATCACCAGCACGAACACGAGTGTAAACATGACCCCAAACAGATCAAAACCCATCCCAAATCCAAAGCCCATCTTTCTTCCTCCTGTGCTTTTATAAAAGGGGCCTCACGTCACTGTGAGGCCCCCTTAACAGTGTTACTCGTTAACAGGCTCTTTGCCATGCTCGGCGGGTGCTTCCTTAGCGGGCTGTGCCTGGGGAGGTACCACGACTACAGGGGCGGTCGCGTCAGCAGCCAGCTTGCCGCCGAGAGCACCCATAATCAGGCTCTTGATATCAATACCCATACCGGCACTGATTCCCTCGGTGACCTGTGTGGTACCATTGACGATGTCAGACAGCAGCTTTGCACTGTTGCCCTCACCATACATAGTGATCTTGTCGACCTTACTGAGAGGCTCAGCCACATTCTTAGCGATCTCAGGCAGGGCAGCCATAATCATTTCGATCACAGCGGCCTCGCCGTACTTCTTCATAGCCTCGGCCTTCTTGTCAATACCTTCGGCCTCTGCCAGAGCTTTCAGGCGGATTGCTTCTGCCTCGGCTTCACCGACGGCACGGATACCCTCTGCCTCACGCTGGCGCTCGATCATCTTTGCTTCGGCTTCCTTGGTGCGGCGGAAGAGCTCGGCTTCGGCTTCCTGCTCAGCGGCGTAACGCTGGGCATCCGCCTTGGCACGAATCTCGGCGTCCAGAGTCTGCTTGGTGACATCAACTTCTTTAGCCTTCAACTCGGCAGTACGCTCGGCGCGAGCAATATCGGCATTGGCGGAAGCGACCTCAATGGTCTTGCGCTGCGCCTGTTCCTGGATGGAATAGGCGGCATCAGCTTCTGCTTTCTTCACATCGGACTGCTGCTTCAGCTCAGCCTGACGGATCGCCAGAGATGTCTGCTTTTCTGCAATCTCCATCTCGGATTGCACCTTGGCGTCATTAGCTTCCTTGGCAGCCTGGGCCTGTGCGATGGCAATATCACGGTCAGCCTGGGCCTTTGCAACGGCAGCCCCCTTCTTGATCTGGGAAATGTTATCGATACCGAGGTCTTCGATGACATTGTTCTGGTCGGAGAAGGACTGTACGTTAAAGGAGATCATCTCCAGACCCATCTTTTGCAGGTCGGGGATGGCGTTTTCCTGTACACGCTCACCAAAAGCCTTACGGTCGGTGACCATTTCTTCCAGCTTCATCTGGCCCACGATCTCACGCATGTTGCCTTCAAGAGTATCCTGGACCCGGCGGATGATCATATCCTCGCTCTCGTTCAGGAAGAACTTTGAGGCCAAGGACATCATCTCTTCGCTCTGACCGATGCGGATTTTAACCGTAGCATCTACTTTGACATTGATGTACTCTGCGTTGGGAACGAAATCAGTGGTCTTAACATCGACGGAGAACATCTTCAGGGACAGCTTGTCAAGACGTTCCAGAAATGGAATGCGAATTCCGGCCTTACCAATCAGGATACGGGGCTTGCGAAAACCGGAAATCATGTATGCTGTATCGGGAGGAGCCTTCACATAGCCGATACAGATGATGAGGATAAGTAAGATAATCAATGCGGCGACACCAATTAAAATTTCCATTCTTTTCTCCTTTCTGTCTACCTGTACTTACTTAAGGCTTTCGGCTCAATCCGGTCGTTTCAGAGTAGGTTGAATCACCCGTGCGGATTTTTGCTTGTACGCCTTCAATGCCAAGTGCTTTGGCATACATCGGGTGTTTCGAGACCTTATTCAAAAGCCGAATCGACAGGATTCTTTCTCTCACACTCAAAAGTACCACTTCCTTTGCTCAGATTTGGAAAGCCTCCTGCTTACGGATATATTGTACTTTTAACGCAGTGAGAAATAAACGACAACATTAGCAAAATAAGGGGGCGTAATTCTCCCACCGTAGAAGAATACAAGGCAGTCAGAATTCACTTTCGCTTCAGGGCCTTGTACTGCTCAACATCAATGACACCAGTAGCCAGCATTCGCTCAGACCACAGCTGAAGCGTCTCCACAGCGATGGATATCCGCTCCAGCTCCTCCTGTATGTAAATGAAATCCTCCAGTTCGTCCTTGGAAACCTCGCCGTCAACGGTGATTTCAATAAGGCGTTCCTTCTTTTTTTGCATGGAGTTCAGAGAAGCCAGCATCTCAAGCACGATCTGGGACAAGTCCTTGATTTTTACCTCTGGCACATACTGCTGTCCAATGGGGCATTGATTGGCGCAGTAGTAGTTGCACAGGCCGGGCTGCTTATATTTCTCCGCCATAAGAAGTACCTCGTCCGGATGGGGCAAGGTCCGCTCGTTTTCGATTTTCTCAATGCGCTCCGGTGTGATGGCCTCCAGCAATTCACTTGCTTCTTCACGGGTAAGCTGCAGGTTCTCTCTGGTTGTATGATATATGTTCTTGTTTTGCTTAGTTGAAACTCTGGCCATGTTCAATATCCTCGCTATTCATTATTTCAGGGCAATTTTTGAAAACACGAATGCAGACGCTCTATATAGCACTGAAGTTGGTTACAATCCAGCGTCTTAATTAGCTTCCTTGCATCCCCGGAACGGGTGATATAAGTTTCGTCTCCGGTTTTCATATAGCCGTAAAGCTGATCGTAAGGTTCATACCCGGCAGCACGAATGGACTCCACAATATGATCCATAATGTTCTCGAATTCAATTTCCAACCGAACTGCCTCCCATCTGTGCGAGTTTTTTCAATAATTCGGGGTCAAGCTTTACTGTGAATATATCCTCGATGGATGCGTTAAACACTTGGGCGATTTTCCACGCCAAAGAAAGAGAAGGATTATACCTGCCGTTTTCCAGATTGTAGATGGTCTCTCGGCGCACACCTACCAACTTAGCTAACTCAGCCTGGGTCATCCCCCGATTGCCGCGGTATTGTTTGATTCGGTTCTCGGTCATCTCTGCACCTCCGCGTCATTATCAGCTTTCCGAGCAGAAAAGTGTGGTGCATTTCGCTCATAATAGAATCATACCACAGATCTTTTATTAAATCTACTGAACACCAATAAAACGAGGAAAATGGAACAGGGCATCGGTGCATCAGACGCATCGATGCCCTGTGGGTTATGAATAGAGCAAAACTCCTCTGTCCCAGGAAAAAGAGGATTTGACGAAAGTATCTCCCACTTCAACTGCTTTAGCAGGGGTTAGGGATCGTACATTTTTTCTAAGCGTACCCCCGAAAACGGTGTGAGTAGGTAATTGCACTATTTTTCAGTTTTTGGTATTCATCATTGATGCGATATTGATGACCCGTTTCATTTTCTTCTCCGCCAGTTCTGCAAACTGCGCCGCGCCGCCCCAGGAATGGGTGATGTAGGTTACGGCCATATCCGATTCCCGGATCATCCACTTGTTTCTCCAGGAGATAGCGTACCGGGGATGTACATATTCCAGCCCCTCCGGATAGAGCGTTTCCAGCGGCTCATATGTAGGCCATTCTTCCTTTGCCCCAGGCATATAGGCCAGAACAACATTGTAAGTGATATGCGGATACTTTTCCTTCAGCATCCGCAGTGAGTGCAGAACGATACTGTCAAATCCACCCTGATCACCTACCAGAAAGGAATCGACACCCTCTGCGATCAGCTCCGTCAGCACAGCTGTCAGGCACTCTTCAATACCATATGGAACATCCTTATGTCCAAAGAAACAACAAACCATATTCATCTCGCCAGCGTGTTACGCTGTTTTTAAGCATATGAATTAAAAATTTGCGCCAAATTGAATGGAACAACATATTCTTTTGTATTATAGCATAAAATATTAGAGTATCCAATAGAAAACGGCGTATATTCTTGGAGTAAATCTACCCCTCCACCGCCTACAATATAAATAGATAGGTGGTGAGCATCAAATGGACACGCAATTCATACGCGACAGGATTAGCCAGCTGAGAATTCAAAAGGGTGTCTCTGAATATCAAATGAGCTATGATTTGGGACATAGCCGTAGCTACATCTACAACATTTCCTCCGGCAAGTCGTTGCCGCCCATGGCGGAGTTTTTGCAAATCTGCGACTACTTTGGGATTACGCCCAGTCAGTTCTTTGATGATTCGTCCGAGAACCCGGCATTGCTTCAGACCGCTATTGAGGAGCTCCGGAAACTGAACGATGATGATCTCATGCTTATCATAGGTAATATCCGTCGGCTGAATAAAGATTGACCATTCTGTGTGAAGTTGTGCCGACAGCATTTTGAATATTAAACAAACCGCAGGCTGTCGGACAACAAATTGTGTCGAGGGTCTTGCGGTTTTTCAATTTATGTAAAGGAGGATGTAGCGGTATGTTTAAGCGGTTTTTCAAATCACGCGGAAACAATGCGACAGCAAACGTAGATCCTGGGGGCGACAGCCCTGACAGAAAAGAAAACCCGACAACTGAGATACTGACATCCACCAAGATATCACCCGAAAAGGTGGAGTTTGCTCTGGAGTTTGTGGATACTCTGGCCACACTGGAAACGAGCCTTCATACCAGCGATGATCCGGAGGAAATATCCTGTGGCGCTATGAAGATGGCTTGTGATTTTTACCAAGCTGACTGGTGTGGATTCCTGATGGTCGATCTTGATCTGGGACTCTGGACTCCATACTGCTGGTATAACACAAATTCTCAAGACAGAACCGAGATGCTGACGAGCGAGTATGAATCGGCAACAAAACTCCCCCGTTGGATCACGGCCATGCAGGACAATACTAAGGTCATGCTCCGAGATGTCAATGCCATAAAAGATGAAGCGCCGGAGGAATATGAAGTATATGCCCGCCTGAAAATACAGTCGGTGCTTGCAGTGCCCGTCAAACCGCGTCCGGTGGGTTTTCTCGCGGTACGGAACCCAAAGCGCTTTGGCGATGATGAACGGATGCTTCGTATGCTTGCTTATGTGGTGCTAAACGCCATCAACCAGCATTCCTATTTCGAAAGCGCAAAAATGACTTTGACGCCTGAAGGTATCCAAAGCGACAAGGACATCGTGTTCAACCTGTTTGGCGAGCTGGAAATCTATACCTCAAAAGGTGTTCTTCGGGAGCCGGACTGCAACGCTCCTAAGTGCTGCCGGGTCATTGCTTATCTGATGCTGAACCGTCGATCCACACATCCGCCGCTGGAGATTGCCGCCACCCTTTGGCCGGAGGACCAGATATCTTCTCCGGAAACCGTCAGCGGAAACATCCGGGGGCTGATATATCGTTTTCGCCAGGCATTTTCTCTGATTTCTGATTACCCCTTGATTGAGTCGACACCCAGCGGGTATCGTATTAACCCGGAGTTGAGTATCACGACCGATTATCAGCATTTCGACCGGCTATGGGATGCAGTACAAACCGCAACAGGAGTCCTACAAAAGACAGACCTTATCAAGCAGGCGCTTTCCATCTATAAGGGGAATCTGTTCGAGGATGCAGCTGGGGAGCACTGGATCATGCCCATGGCCAACAGCTACAATCTGCAGTACATCGGCCTTGTCAATCAACTGCTGTCTATGCTGGCTGAGGCCGGTGACTATGACAGTGTCCAGCGGTATGCGAACGAATCACTGGAAATCGCCCCAGGAAATGTGCGAGCATACTACTGGCTGGTACATGCCATGTACCGTTCCGGCGCTGTCGAGATGGCAAAAAGTGAGGTAGCCCGAGCCAAGAGCATTCTGACAGCGGAAGAATACAAGACTTTAGTCGAGTATTTACAAGAGGATTTTGGGACAAATCCAGCCTCCACATTTTCAAGTTAAAAAAGAGCATGGACTACCCATATAACGCTCATATCATGCGATTTTTCAGAAATAACGCTCATCCAACGGCCATATAACGCTCATCCAACGCAAAACAGCCCTATATAACGTTCATATAACGCAGAAAAACGCTCATCTAACACCTCCAGGATATGGTTTTGAGGCAAAAGCAAATTGCCTTTGAAATCTAATCCTGGAGGTTTTCTGTTTTGTGTCCGGATAACCAGCAGGGAGCAGCTACTTTTGCACCACAATGCAAGGGTAGCTGCTCCTTTTTTGTTTTCACCGTTCTTCCGCGGTGTCGTGGCCCTCCGCCCTGAAATTTGGATCTCACCCAAATTTCAGAAAACGGAGGAACACAAATGTTTAACAGGAAGAGCATCTACGCTCTCAATAAAAAAGATCCTAACGCCCTCGTCTACACAGACGCTGACGGCAATTTGATTCGCCTGACCCGTGATGATTTTGCCAGCGAGGAGGAGTTTCTGTGCTGGAAGAAAGTGTCCGATGCGGATTATCACGGAGAGGAAAAAGCTGATCACCTGTACTATGACGGAACTCTGTCGCTTGAAGGTTTATCTGAGGAAGCAATAGCGGTTCCGTCCGCAGAAGAAGGTTACATCGCAGAAATTGACCTATCCGAAAGACAACTTCTGAGAAAGCTTTTGCTTCAAGGAATGGGCGATAAATTGACCGAACTTCAACGCACAAGGCTTTGGCTTTACTGCGTTGATGGCCTTTCGGAGCAAGCTATTGCAGAAAAACAAGGTGTTGATCAGCAAAGAGTATCTAAGTCCATCGTTGCCGCAAAGAAAAAAATTAAAAAGTTTTTGAAAAAGAGGGGGTGAAAACCCCGATTTCTCCGCGATAGGTGAAGGGATAATTTTTCTCCCTGCTACGAACCTTGACAAATACTGCCCCAGGCGGTCATACCCGGTAACTTGAATACATTAGCTGACGGAGCCAGCGTCAGGCCGAGGGCGCGAAGACCACCTGTGCGGAGCAT
>ERZ780157.1845-NODE-1845-length-21505-cov-3.909744_pt1 | contig 21505 bp, 30 predicted proteins | sample MGYA00511169_ERZ780157 | MGnify/ENA primary metagenome ERZ780157 (study PRJEB29588, sample SAMEA1965149) | human gut metagenome | biome: human gut; feature: human-associated habitat; material: faeces | place: Denmark | collected 2008/2010 ... | reverse complement strand
CCACCTCAGAGCTCATTCAGCGGCATTGGAGAGAGCGTTATCGCTGTGCGAACACAGAAATAATGACAATCCGCATCTGAAATGATGGAAATCCAATCAGAATCGTGGAAACTGGAAGTAATGATCATTCCCTTCAAATCACCTGTAATCCACGCCATTTCGCATTCCAAATCACCCACATCGCATCCCCATTCCAGTGAGAACCCAAACTGAATAACTGACAATGACAACACAATAAGTAATCCTCCTGTAGGTCTTCACTATCACATCAATCTCAGCTCATAAAACGCATTCAAATGCCAATCCCGCTCAAGTCCACCCATCAGCGAAGAAATCCAATCCTCCGCCACTACACTATCGTTTTCACTTGTAATATCACAATCAAACAATGCACATCCCCATTCTCAACCCTTCTCCCAAATCACTCTCCCCCATCCATGAAAATCACATACTATAGCTCCACTACATAAGTACAATTCACTCCAATCCCCCATCGCTCGAAAGCACTCATTCTCTCAATTCAGCACCTACCCACCTCTCAACCCATTCCACTCAATCCAATCGTATTCACTAGCATCATACAGCATCCGCCCCATTCAAATCCCTCCATTTCACTTCGATTCCTCACTACCAAGAAATCCTCAACGTATGCACAACAAACACTCAAAGCAATCTCGAGGAATGAAAAGCACACCCATCACTACTCACTCTTCCAACATCAAGTCCTCCGCTTCTCTTCACCTCACTAGCCACACATATCCTATCCAGCTTCCTAACCATTCCACCCCACGGGACAATTCATCACCACTCACAATCCACGAAACCAGCCACTATTTTATCCCCATCCATACCATGCATACACCATCAGAAGAAGGAAGAATGCACCCCATATACCAAGCAGCGTCAATCACAGCAGGATCATCCTTCTACATCCAGGTTCATGAATATTAGCACGAAATGAATGCATTTCTGTGCTCCATTCAACCACAATCCCCATCCCAAAACCCCCCATTCCCACCTCCCCTCATCCCCGCGGTTATCCCTTCCCCACCCATTCTCTCACAATCCAACCTTTTGCGCATCACCATGAAGGAATATCCTCCGTTCTCCTTGGGTACTACCCATTCCGCCCCTCTCATCCCCTAGAAAAGGGTTTGTACGATGAGTCCACCTACTGGGGCCGTGTGAAGTACAACATGATTCGCTGCGACTTCAGGTACTCGCACCTCTCCCCTCCTCACGCCCAGAAAGGTCATTCTCGGTCAGAAGGCGCACGACGAGGCCGTGGCCAAGATCGAATCCTGGAAGAGAGGCGAGAACAAGTACAGCGACGAGGAGCTGTGGAAGGCCCGCAACATCATCGAGTCGATGGAGCACCCCCAGACCAAGCAGATCATCAACCCGATCGGCAGAATGTCCTGCTTCGTGCCCGCCAACATCCCCATTCAAATCGGCATGCTGCTGGCGCCTCCCACCGTGCATTCGCCCATTCCTCCTCACGGCTAGACCTTCAACGTGATTCTGTGGCAGTGGATCAACCAGTCGTACAACGCGGTCTTCAACTACAGCAACCGCAACACCTCCACGGAGTCCAACAACATGGACATCCTGAAGGCGTACTGCTCCGCCACCGTCGTGTCTGTGGGTGTGGCTCTCGCCGGCAACAAGCTGGTGGCGAAGATGGGCGGCGGTGGTCTGCTGGGCAAGGTGGTTCTTTCCCCTCTTCATTGATGCGTAGTGCATTCCGTGGTTCGCCGTGGCGTGCGCTGGCGCTGCGAACGTGTACCTGATGCGCTTCAAGGAGACGCGCACGGGCATCACGGTGACGGACAAGGACGGCAACGCGCTGGGCGTGAGCAAGAAGGCGGGAACGAAGGCGGTGAACCTGACGGCGCTGACGCGCGTGATTCTGCCCACTCCTGGTTGCTTCATCGTCTCCCTGTGACGCGTAGTGCTGCTGCTGCCTCCCTTCATCATCGACGGACTGAAGGCGATTCACTGCGTACCTTCCGGAAAGTGGGGCAACATCATCACCCAGTTAGGTGCGCCATCACCTCATTCCCTAACTCCTAGTGGTTTGCACGGCGTGTCTGTGGGGTGCGATGCCGCTGGCGATTGCCGCCTTCACGGCGGTGCAGCCGTTGGCTGTGAGCAAGCTGGAGCCTGATCTGCGCGCGCAGCTGGAGAAGAGCGGCTACAACGACGCCAACGTGTACTTCGATAGAGGTGTCTAAAGGATCCCTCGATAGCGAGAACGTGCTGTGTTTGTTTCATCCTCATATCTATCAAGACACCACTGTACGCGCATCTCACCACCCAGCCATAAAACCTCTAACGAACGAATAGAATGGTACTCCCCTCTTCCATTGCACTCACAGTCATAGGCTGCTCGTCCCGTTGTGTCTGTCTACGCCGTTGATGACGCTGATAAGGTCAACACCACCGTGGCTCTCCCCGCCGTGTTCACCGCCCCCATCCGTACGGATATTGTCCAGTTCGTGCACACGAAGTGGGAGGAGCGTGTGTGGCGTGATGTGTAGCATGAACAAGAACCACCGTCAGCCGTACGCTGTGTTCAGACGTGCTGGTCACCAGCACTCTGCCATCTCCTGGGGTACCGGCAGAGCCGTGGCTCGTGTGCCTCGTATTTCTGGAGGCGGTACCTCTCGCTCCGGTCAGGGTGCGTTCGCGAACATGTGTCGCAAGGGCCGTATGTTCGCCCCCACCAAGATCTGGAGAAAGTGGCACCACAAGGTGAACGTGAACCAGAAGAGATACGCCCTGGTGTCGGCTCTGGCTGCTTCCGCCGTGCCCGCGCTGGTGATGGCTCGCGGTCACAAGATCGACGAGGTGCGCGAGATTCCCTTCGTGGTTGCGGACGAGGTGTGCAACATGAAGAAGACGAAGGAGGCCGTGGCGTTCCTGAAGAAGGCTGGTTGCTACGCTGATGTGGAGAAGGTGATTGCGAGCAAGAAGTTCCGCGCGGGTCAGGGCAAGATGAGAAACCGCCGCTACGTGACGCGTCTGGGCCCCATGGTGGTGTACGCTGACGGCGAGGAGGCGATCGCTCTTCCCTTCAGAAACATCCCCGGTGTGGAGCTGTGCAACGTGAACCGCATGAACCTGCTGCGCATGGCGCCCGGTGGTCACGTGGGTCGCTTCATCATCTGGACGAAGGCTGCGTTCGAGCGTCTGGACGCCCTGTACGGCTCCGCGACGGTGAAGTCTGAGAAGGTGGACTACGTGCTTCCTCAGAGCATCGTGTCTGTGGCTGACGTGAACCGCATCATCAACTCTGCGGAGGTGCAGGCTGTGGTGCGTCCCGCGATGAAGAGCGTGAACTACCCTGCTCACGTGAACCCGCTGAGAAACAAGGCTGCCATGGACGAGCTGAACCCCTACGCCGCGATTGCTCGTGCTGCTGAGCAGAAGGCGATGGCGGAGAACATCAAGAACAAGGCTGCCAACCAGGAGAAGAAGCGTGCTGAGAAGGCCAAGTTCGCCGAGAAGAAGGCTGCCTACTTCGAGAACATGATGTTGTAAGGGAGAGGTGGGGTGTTTGTTGTGAATGAACAATTGGAATGAAGTGAGGAGTCAGCACGTGCAACAAACACCCCATCATACAGTAAATGACTCCTTTGCCTTTGCACCCTTCAGCTCACTCAAAAACGTTTCCATCCTCTTCTCCGTACTCTTCGTTGCCATAAGCGTGCACCGCACCTTGGCACTGTCAATCTCCGTAAGGTAGGTCAGCACATTCCGCACTTCGTTCACATACTTCCTATCGCATTCCACAATGACCCTCCCCGATTCACTGTCGCAGACATGCACTACCCATCAAAAACGGGAACTACACAAAACCAAACAACAAGCCATATTGGGAAAGAGCGACAACAATACCGAAATCGCGTTCCAACTGTTCCTAAGGATAAGGAAGACGAAAACAGGGAGAACGCGAATGGCTTTCGCGATGCTGGACTCGGTTAGAGAGAAAGCACTGCTACTGCCGGTACGTTCAATGTGGCAGAGAATGTACCGTTTCTTGAGTCTCATAAGAATAGTCTAACAAACAGCGCGGAAAAGAGAAAACGATTTGTCCTAGTTAAGAGTATGAAGTTGTGCTAGCAGCTGCTTGTGCTCCTCAGATACCGTAGTGATATCATCCAAAACGTCCTTCAGTTGTTGTACACGCGTCTCTCCCCATGACTGCTTGATCTCTTCCTTGCTGACTCCGAACACTACTCGTGACACCACTCTCAAAGTGCCACTCTCCGAGATGGAAGAAAGGACAGGCTCCAGTCGCTCCTCCTTCTTGATATCGGCGGTGAGGTAATCCTGAGAGAAGTCATGCAACGCAAGGATGGAGCTTGGGCAACTCGAGTTGATCTTCATCAAGTCGCAATCCGCTACACGTCAGAGACACGCTGAAGGAAACACAAGAAAGAAGATAGGGGTACTCTACGGACAGCAGACACCCGTCTTCCTTCAGGAAGAGTTTGTGGTTTCGCTCCTCCAAATACCGCTCCAGCACAAAGGGCTTGTCGTCCGTCTGAAACAGGAGCTCGTCGTCCGAGTCCTCTTCTGAGGGAACGGGCTTCCCGTACGCTAGAGAGTGCCACACTTGCTTTGCGTCCTCCACGGAAATGGGTGTATTGAACTTCTGTTGGAAGGAAGCACAAATGGCTTTCCAATTCAAGTGGTCTACGGGTCGTGCGGCCGACAGAGGACTACATGATCGATACAGTTTGATGTGCAGCGCGATTGTCTCTAGCAGGTTCATTTGCATTTGAGGGGAAAAGGCCTTAGGGAGGGTTCCGCACCTATACACTCATACTGACCATTACGGAAATACGTCTGCGGTGGGGTGAACACTGAGGATGTCTTCTTGGGCACGCTGAGAATGTCATTTGTGTTTCTACATGGAATACACGAAGAACAGAGTACTTGAAGTCGCTGCCGAGAGAAGAGCCCACTTTTGCCTTCATTCGGACCGCGTTATGAAATGCCTGTTTCGCACTCGACAGCTAGATAATAGGAGGGCCGCAACGAGTACCTCTTTCTCGAATAGGTGCTTGTATTTCCGTTGCGTATCCGTGTCATTGCGATAAAACTCGAACATCCTGCGCATAACCAATGATACACGCCATTCCTACATCCTGTATATGTCAGCGCTCGAGAGATTGGAAAACCGGGCGGCAAAAGTCTTGTATTCTCGATTTCGGAAAAGAGTGAACGGCGTGGAACACGAATACTATGAACATGATGCACTCAATGGAAGGAAGTACATTCCTTGATGAATGGGGATGGCTTAACGAACCCACAGTGGGTGTAGAGGACTGTGGTACGGACGGCGCAGGCGCTTCAAGGGGCTGCATTCTTCCCTATACACGAAATGGAAAAAGTGATGAAGGAAAGACCAGAAGGAAAATGGTGTGAGGACACGTGTCTGCAACAAAGGGCGTTGGAGTGGACACCAAATTTGAATTCACGACATTATACAAGAACACACGGGAAGGAAGACTCTCATTGATCATTCCCGCGAATCACCTCCATTCCGTTATACAACTGATAACGGAACTCGTTCCAAGACTTCTCGTACTCTTGAAAGCGCATCCGGCTTGGATCATACGAAGCCACGTCAAATGGGCCCATTCGCAGTGGCACTTTGTGGGAATTCTTCCAAACAGTGATATTCGCAACGACATCGCTCGGAAGACAATCCCCGCTCTTTTCCAGCGCAGCCACTTCCTCCGGACTCAGCACGCGAGAAGGACAACTCCGCGGACAGCTACTCATTTCGATTGCTTTCCAACAAAGGAAACAGTGATTCTTGGCTCTCGAGAGACAAAGGAACAAACACGATAGACGCACTTTACAAACGATTACAAGAAGAAATGGAGACTAGGAAAGGGGTTTGTAGCACTCCAGAATCAGCTCCTGTTTGCTGTCAATGAACTCCTTCACGGAATCGATGAGACTCGTTAGCTGTGTCCGCTCCATTTGGGAGTCCAGTTTCTGGAAACAGATGAACGGAATGGAATAGGACGATATACTAGTCATGAATCGATTGTGAATCGTATGCGTGTTACAGGAAGCGATCATCTTCATGACCACTTCGACAAAGGGCGAATACTCTCCCAGAAGAAAGCGAATCGTGTATTGTTGTCCAGGATCCATGCTGAGTTGGGAATGAGGAACATATTGCACCTGCGTGTTATCGGGAATGCGAGTCGAGTACACAACTGCCGGGTCTCTCGTCCGCTGATAGGATGATATGGAGACTGTCTGAGTATATGGTCAGCGCGAGCAGAACCTCCTCCTCACCAATTGGCTCGTCATAAGGAAAGCGATGAAAGAGAGTACAATTCGTTGGGAATAGTGAGGGATACCAGCGATGTTGGGCATAAAAGGAGAAGGACACAAGAATAGTCTGCCCCTTCCCACTCTGTGATGGCGGCAGCGGATAGCGATTACACCTCGACAGAGTATTGGGATGAGCGATATAGTACCAGCGAATCGCCGTATGAATGGTCCGTCTTGTGTTTGCGGCTGACTTGCAGGGTACTGGACTACAGCAGTCTTAAGGATTATGATATTGAGCGCTTTGTGAAGAAAACGGACACAATCCTCTTCCCGGGGTGTGGTGACTCTTGTAATCGCTATACTGCACTCTCATTTGACTAGTGCTGTGTCGCGATATGTATGGGGATGGATACCACCACTTGGTTGGAATCGACATTTCGAGGGTTGTTATAGAGAAGAATCGCACCCGCGATAGCGCCTTTTCGGGGATCGCTTGTTAGTGTTATCGGAGCCTGTGAGGCGTAGACACTGTGATGGATTGCTTTGATATGACATTTGATTCGGAGTCCTTTCATACCGTTATTGACAAGAGCACACTCGATACGTTCCTCTGCTCCGAGGAGATGTTTGATAAGATCCCCCAGTACTTGCAAGGCGTCCATCGCGTGTTGAAGCCTGGCGGATACTTCCTGGTCGTTTCCTTCAACCCTCCTGAGGCTGTAGTTGACGTGGATTCGCTTGAGGAATAGATGGAAATGGTCTTCTCGCTGTGTGACCAGTTGTCGTACGAAATGGCGATGCGTCACTGTACTGTCTGTATCAGTCCCTCATGCATAGGGGAGGAGATGGACGGACTAGAGCAGTTAAAGGAGTTGTATCCGGATCTGAGCGAAGAAGACACAAAGGGGATGTACACGTATTTGTATGTTTTGAAGAGGTGCTGGGGTTTGTTATTGACGCATTCTGCAATGATTATCACGAAGACAGCGCTCTTGTTCCGAGCCATGCAGTCAACACGCTCATCACCAAAAGCATATTCCATTTGATACAGTTCACCATCTCGTATTACAAGCAATACCAAACTCTGAGAGCCAAGGATCACTTATCATTCTCTGCGAGTCGGAGACTGCCCTCTCTCTGTGGAGAATGCCAAAGTCAATTGTGTGCTTCATCGTCGACACGTCCGCACATATGAATCAAATGACGTACTCCCGCCAAACGATGTTCAGTGTTGTCCAGGATATCGTACGGTGCACGAATTGCTATCCATCGTAGAGCGCAAACCTAATGAGTGTGTGCACTCCGGACATCGCGATCACGATTTTCACGGGAGAGTCGAAAGGGGACATTCAGTACTACGACGGTCGCTCTGCAGCGCAGGTACACCATTTTGGGATATGCAATTGTGTAGAAGATTAAGAGTCTCAAGGCATTTGGTGTAGTCTCCTGCAAAGATCTGGTTCGTAACTGTGTTGACAGGATGAACAAGGACTGCCTCTCGAGGAAACTCGAAACAAGAGTAGTGACTCCATTCTCGTCTCACTCCCAGGGTCGCGGTCGCTTCCGTCAGTTTACGTGTCCCATTTGCTACATCCTGTTAACATCGGCTCTGGCGATTATGAACGGAGGTGTCTCGTTTGACTTCGATTCCTTTGGCTGTGACTTGAATCCGTTTCGCTGGAACGCCCAATTCAATGCGTTCGTCGTCTATTCTCCTGCCTTCTTCAACAACAACCATCTCGACCTATCGGTAACTGCATCATCGCCATTTCACTCTAGGACAACGCTCTTTTCAGACTGTGTAACAGCACAAACGGCCAGCTCCTCGTCGTCGACTCCACGATGACCGGTCTGAGCTACAACTCCGCGCTCTTCTGCGCGACGCGGACGGTGAACGACGCGCGCGTGGAGTCGTTCATTCCGCTCTACCCCGTGGTCCAGATCCTCATTCAGAAGCAGTACGTGACGCCCACGCACCTGGAGATGCTCAACTCGCGCGTCAGCAACCATGCCGTGCTGACCTCGGATGCCATCACCATCCCCTTGCCTCTCGTCGCCCGGTCGGATGCCGGCGAGCAGTCGGTGGACGCCCGGCTGGCGGACTACTTCCGCGAGGAGAGCTACACTGCCACCTTCTACCCCTACCCCGAGCAGTCCGTGCCGCGCCCGCCTGTACCCGTCTTCCGCTTCGTGTGCACGCACGACGTGATTCCAGTGGAGCGACTGATGGTCTGTGTGCGTGTGGGTCGTGAGGAGTAGGAGCGCGTGGAGAGCGAGGGACTGCCGTACGACGTGAGCGAGGTGAGAGTGAGCGAGCTGGGCGAGGGCAGTCGCGCAGACGTGGGCTTCTTCTACGCTGTGCTACAGTCGTGTTCGCAGCAGATGGACAGGGGACACGTGTACCTGGAGGGGAAGGACGGTCACGTGTACGGGTTGTGTTTGGACGTGGGAGACGGCGCGTTCAAGATTGTCTTCTTCCTCCCTGACTTCCCGCGCTTTCTTCGCATGATGGAGGCGAAGGACGCGGGCAAGCTCATTTCGTGGCTGCAAACGGTTCCGCTGGAGTATGTTCGGTACTACTATTCGTATCTGGTGAGGTGGTCATGATGCGGGGGCTTTAGCTGTAGGCATAACGTTCCCATCCCCTTTTCGTGTCCGCCCCTCCCGCCCCAAGAGGAGTGCTAGTGTTGTTTCTGTGGTTATGTAGTGGTAGCAGTTGTGCTGGGTCTTTGTTCAAGTTTTGACACCAATTGAGCTGGGTCTTTGTTCAAGTTTTGACACCAATTGAGCTGGGTCTTTGTTCTAGTCATTACATCAGTCGTGCTGGGTCTTTGTTCGACGTATGATAACAAATACACTACCTCTATACTCGTAATACAGCCACAACTACATCGCTTCTTTGCTCAACACACGACAGTAATCGCGTTGAACGGGTGATGCAGTGAGAATGGATAATGAAATTGGATTGGAGTTCTTCCGAGATTACATATTCAACGCGATAAACGAAGAGTCGGAGAGGAAGACGCACGATGACCAGGGAGTCATTCAACGAGGAAAACGATTACAAATTGTGAGGGAGAAAGAGAACGTGAACAGATACGCGCTTCTGTGATGTGTAGTGCACCATTTCCGAAATGGGCGACTATACAAAGTACCTGGCGAAGCACACAGAGCTGCGAGACTACCGAACGGGGGAGGTGCATCAGAATCCAAACCTCTTTGGCAATCCGTATCGCCGTGTGGACAAGAAGAAGTCGTCAAACGTGATGTCTTCCGTCAACGAGTGCTATCATATCCTTTCGCTGTGTGTCTTGCGGGACCTCCTTCATTCGAACTGGGAGACGACCGCTTTTCCTCGGCGTCGTCCGATTCGTCGCAGTCCTCTTCCAAGTTCTCGCTGACGTCGAAGAGAAGGCACGACGCTTCGCTGCGAGAGAAGTCGCACCGATCGAAGGCGTCCGTGGCAGCGAGGAAGAGAGGACTGGAGGATCTAGACGGACTGATGGATGTGGAAACGACTCCGAGCAGCAAAGACCTGAAGATCGACGCGCTTCAGGAGTACAGCTGGAAGGGCAGTCGCAAGAAGGTGCTCCTTCAGCTGTTCATGACGATCTGGAAGCGTCTGTGCGAGAAAGAGAGCGTCCAGTTCTCAGAGAAGCTGGAAGAGAATATTCGGGAAGATGTGGGTACTGCGTTTGTTCCTTATTCGTAGTTGAAGTCGCACGTGTCGGAGAGTGACATCGAAATTATTGTAAACTATGTAAAGAGACGAGTGGTCGAATTGTCATAATTCGCCTGTTTGTTATGGCAGAATACAGAGATTCGCTCGATGAGTCTCCAGGAAGGAGGGTGGACTGGAAGTACTCGGGACACTTCCTTCAGCTGGGAACTCTGCAGTACACACATCCGGTGAACGGACTGCAAATGGAACGTGGTGCAATGAGACTGGTCATGCGTAGGAGTATGAATGCGCGCGAAGAACGACAAAGAACCAGGAGATCGATGGTTATAGCTTCGTTATTCCTGCTCATTGCATAGGAGTCATCATCATACCGATTCTAAAAGGATCCAAATACACAGAACCCCACATACTTGTGATACGCAACTACCGACCCGCGATGGAAGCGTTCACGATATCCTTTCCAGCAGGTCATTGTCGGTGGAGGACGTAACGATTAGGATTAGTCGATAAGGGAGAGGATCCGTGCGTCACAGCCCTTCGAGAGTTGAAAGAGGAGACTGGGTTTGTCGGGACGCTAATGGATGTTGTTTTGCTTGAATCCAATCACGAATAGCGAATTCTCCCCTTCTCCTTCTTTTCGGATCCCTGGAAGAGTAACGAAGAGCAGCTGGCAGTGGTTGTCGAAATCGATATGGATCGAGTCGAGAACAAGGGCCCTGAGCAGTGCTTGGAGGACACCGAGGTCATCTCAACGCTAATCACTCCCATTTCGACATTTGACTCCTTTGTAGATGGTAGCGAAGCAAATGGATGGTCAGAAGTAGATATGGAAAAGGAGGGGAACGTGATTGCGGCCGCCGTCCACGTCCTGTCCTCTGTACTCTCGCAGCGATCGCTGTTTTCATTCATTGATGGTCTGTAGAGGAGTGTTTGTTCATTCATTGTTTCTCTGAAGTGGAAAGCGGATGATTTCCCTCGTTCCTTACGGCGAATCGTCTGACAGCAGTGACTCCTCCGAAAACGAAGAGGAAGTGCAGCAGAAGGAGCGTGCTCAACAGCAAGTGAGGTAGTGCACTACAAATTACTGTGCAGAAAGAGAAGTTGGAGAAGAAGGAAGAAGAAAAGCCCAAGAGTGTCATCCCGTCGTTCGACGAGGCCTTCAACGCTTCAAGCGATTTGTCCTTTGTGGGGAAGAAGAAAGAGGTTTGAAAATCGATTGGAAGTGATAGACAGGTGAAAGAGACCGCGATCAAGTTCTTCAACGTGAATGAGGGAATCAAGAAGGGCGCGTTGTCCATGGAAGAGATCGTATTCTATTGTAACGATATGAACGCGTAGGAAGAGGAGAAGAAGAAGAAGGAGGCGGAAGAGAAGGCAAAGAAGGAGAAGGAGAAGATGAAGGAAATGGAGAGAGAGGAGAAGGAAAGAGTAGAAAGGGTTCTGAAGGAGAGAGAGTTGTCCGACGAGATGTACCGATGTGACGCTTTCGACGCAGAGTGATTCGTAGTGAAGCGCGAGGGGAGAGAGCTCTTCAAGGAGAAGATGAAGCGCCAGCGACTGAAGGGACAGTCGGGCATTGGTGAGCAATTCCGCACGTGGAGAAGCGACGCGGAAATGAAGATGCGCCAGGAGTACATGTAGTTCCTTTGTAACCTATTTCCCTTGATTGTTTGCCACGCCACGATCATTCTCCGTCATGATCCTTCTTCTGTGATCCCTGTGTTTCTCATTTTCTTTGCGTGCAACGGTTCCGTTTGAAAAAGGATTCGGTGATGGATACGAAGAATAGACGATTCGAGAAGGTTCCGGGCAGCTTCTTTTTCCAGAAACACTATTTTTTATTCCCGAGTCTTCTATTTGAATACAGCAGACGAACATGAGCCAAGAAGAAGGACAGCTGACGAAGGAAGAGTATGACAAAGCCATCGCAGGAATCAACAAGGTGGCCGAGTCGGTATCGAAGATGGAATGGAACTACGAGCGTTTGAAGAGCAAGAGGGAGAAGTTGCTGTTGCAGATTGTCGTGTCGTACTGGAAGTCGATTGCGCTGAAGGACGATTTTTTGTACCCTATTCGTCTTACGTTCAGTACTTACGAGTACGACTGTGGCATGCTGAACGAGAATCTGACAAAGGAGCTGCTTTCCCTGGACGGCGTTATCAGCAACGGTAACGAAGAGATTAGAACAAAGAGAAAGGAGCAGGTCAAGCGTATTCTGAACCTCCAAGATAAGATCACTCAAATGCATAAGCAGGCGGTTGCCCTGTCCATGTTTTACCGATCCTGCCTGTCCCAGCACCGTTACCAGGCGTTGCTTGAATCGGACACTCCCATCGTTGAGACGCCTTCTTCTCCTGTTGCTCCTGAAGAGCCGACGATCACGACTCCAGACGACGAGCCGACGCTTCAGAAGCAGCCCTCATTGAAGCGGAAGAAGTCTGTGCATACCATTCCCGTTCTTTCTCCCGAGGAATTTGAAGCCCGTCGCAATGCGATGAAGGAGGCCACGGAGGAGAACACGATGGAGATGGAGGAGGACTCGTTGGAGGACAAGAAGGCGAAGAAGAGAGCGAAGAAGCACGCGAGGAAGGTGGCGAAGAGGAAGGAGAGAGAGGAGGCGGAGAGAGAAAGAGAGGAGGAGAAGAGGAAGGCAGAAGAAGAGGAGAGAGAAAGGAAGGAAGAGGAGGAGAGAGAAAGGAAGGCGGAGGAAGAGAGGAAGAAGGCGGAAGAAGAGAGAAAGAAGGCAGAGGAAGAGGCGAAGAGGAAGGAGGAAGAGAGGAAGAGAGAGGAGGCGAAGAAGAAGGCTGAAGAGGAGAAGAAGAGAGAGGAAGAGGAGGCTGAAAGAAAGGAGGCTGAGGAGAGGAAGGCGAAGGAAGAAGCTGAAAGAAAGAAGGCAGAAGAAGAGGAGAGGAAAGCTGAAGAGGAAGCCGAGAGAAAGAGAAAGGAGGCGGAAGAAGCGAAACAAGCCGAACGAAAGAAGGCGGAGGAGGAGAGAAAGAGAAAGGAGGAGGCTGAGAAGCAACAAAAGGAGTCGTCCGAAATGGACGTGGAATCGGACGAGTCGTCAGACTCCGACTCCAGCATGGAGGTAGACTCGACCAAGCCCGAAATCACCGAAGAGGACGACCTCGCCTCCATCAAGAGCGACTACTCGCCCAAGTACGAGTGGATGGTCAAGGAGGGCAAACTCAACCTCATCCTGCTTGACGTGGACTTCGACCAGAAGTCGCTTCGCTGCATCACCAGACCCTCGAAGCCCACGCCCAAGCTGATTATCCAGGGATACCGCGTTGTGAGGAGGGAGAGACCCAATGGCTACTACGGCATGTTCTACAACACCGCGCCTGCGTACCAGTACGTTCCCTTCACGACGGTGATTCCGCTGCCCGATGTCGAAGTGGACTTGTCGAGAACGCCCGAGGCGTTGTACTACGATGACCAGAGCATTCTGCAGATTTCGTACGCGTTGAAGCCCAAGAAGGAGGAGCCGCGCCGAATTCCTGTGCGCGAGGAAGAGGAGGAGGACAATGGCGTGCGCAATCCTTTCTACCCGGATCGTCGCTATCCGAACTACTACAGAGATCCCCGATACGACGAGGGCGATAACGATGAAGACAGCTACTATTCGAATCCTTACTACAGGAACCCATATAACCCGTACCGACAGCGGAGGTACGCTAACCCGCGTCGTTCCTACTCTCCTTTTGACTCCTTCTTTGGAGGCAATGCGTGGTAAAGTGACTGTGTTGCTGTTTGTTTGTTCGTATCCATCTGTGGTGAATGTGTTCTTCTCGTTGCGGTCAGAGCCTTTCGGCGTGCTTCGGACAATGACGAAAATCGAGGCGATTTCTCATCGTCTTTCAATTCTTCTGCTACAACACACATGTGAGCGTTACGATTCGAGCGTCGTAATTCCGTAGAAGCGCCAGAGCAATGCATCAAGCGAAAGGAAAGGAATTCGAGCCCTACGACATGAATGGAGGGTAACTCGTTTTCGTTTTCGGAGCCTAATGTCCTAGCACCGTGGTGGCCATTGCGGGAAACGATTACATCATCATTGCTGCCGATACCCGTTTGACTCAGGGCTATGAGATTCTCAGCCGTAATGTGTCTCGTCTGCATCCTCTGACGAGCAAATGCATTCTCGGAAGCGGAGGCTGCTGGACAGATATGGTTACACTGAATCGCACACTTGACTATGATATAAAGGAGTGGGAGTCGTCGGATTACTGTCACTGTGTAGTTATAAGTATAACCACAGAGAGGAAATGAGCACTGCCGCTGTTGCCTCTCTCTTGGGCAACACCTATACAACCGCCGCTTCTTCCCGTTCTACGCGTTCAATGTGCTTGCTGGTCTCGACGAGGAGGGGCACGGCGTGATCTACAGCTACGATGCGGTGGGTTCCTACGAGTTACTGAAATACGGTGTGCAGGGCTCCGCTCAGAGTCACATTATTCCTATCATGGACAGCTGCGTCGCGAAGCGCAACCGCAATGTGCCCTATGTTGATCTGGACCGTGAAGAGGCGCTGAACCTGATTAAGGAGGTGTTCACTGTCGCTACCGAGGTAGCTTGCTGTGCGGTGACTTTAGAAATAGAGAGACAAGGACACAGGTGATCGCGTGGAGATCAAGATCATCAGTGCCGCTGGCATCGAAACAGATACACTTCTCTTGCGTAGTGATTGGCGTGTTTGTTGCTCCAAACAAGGGTGTGCTATAGTGACGAACTGGTTTCAATTGCGTCCACATCTTCCGCACAAAGACTGTCATCCGAGTCCGGGCTCTCTTCCTGCTCCTTCTCCTCCGCATTCTTCACTATACCTCACTCTCCACCAACAGCCCCACGTTCCAGCATGCGCGTTGGGTCAGGATGGTTGATCGCGATGATGTTCTACTCGTCATTCCCACGCACCACGCCCACATTCGCGTCCACCAAAATGCAGCCGCAGAACGCGTTGCGACACCCGTGATCCTACCCCTCATCCCCCCACTCTTCGCATACACGAGAAGTACTGAAAATGGTGATCACGCGTCCGCCCTTGCTGATGTTCACTCCCTTCTGCGTCGGCTCGTGCGCACGCACAATATGGGACAGCTGGTTCTCGTCCAGGAACTTCGTGATCGCCTTGTCGCCGAAGCAAATCGCGCCAGGACCGCGCTCACCCTCGCCGAATCCGCTGTTGTCGAGCCAGCGCTCCTGCTGACTGGGCGCCGGGTCCGACCACAGCAGGTCGCTTGCCAGTTGCTTGATCTACTGGTGAGCCAACTCCACAGCACGCACCATCGTCGACTTGCGATCGCCCTTCACGGCGCGCACCGCCGTGGGGCAGGGAATGCTTCCGATGCTCTCCAGAGCGGTGGTGGTGGGCGAGAGCGGGCGGGGGATGCCGCCGTGGACGCAGAAGATCACGTCGTCGATGGTGGCGGCGAAGGGAAGGCAGTCGAATACGGAGTTGGCGACCTTCCAGAGGCGGATGCCCGTCTCCTCGCCGTACTTCTTCTTCAGTTGGCCCAGGAAGCAGCGATCTCCGTAGTACGACTCCCAGCCGTGGTGGTGAAGGAGGAGCAATGATGAAGTGGTTGGATATGTTCACGGCGCGAAGCTCGTGGTTGCCTCGCAGGAGGAAGACCTTGTCGGGAAGCATAATCTTTTGGGCAAACAGATACGCCAGCACTTCGATCGAGTAGGCGCCACGATCCACGTAGTCGCCCAAGAACAAAAAACTGCCCGGAGTCAAGTGCATTCCGAGTGGCCAGAGAATGTGCGAAAAGGCAAGCAGGTCCTGAATGTTTCCGTGAAAATCACCAAACACGTAGATGGGGGACTTCAGCCGCAGCAGTCTCGGCTCCGACGACAAAATGGTTTCTATCCATTGAGAAAACGAGGAAGCACGAACTCATTTGCTGGCACTGATACTCGAATACGTCGATAAACATCGCACTCTGGAAGAAGGGGTTGGGATGGGGCTGAGAGCAAATGTTGATGATCTCCTCGTTGTAGGCGTCCTGATCCTCTTCTTCGTTACACTCTAAAAGACTTTGCGTCACTTGACTCGCCGCTCTACGGAGAATGAGATGGCGCTTCAGACCTCACCTTGAAACGCGGTTCTTCAAGATGTTGTTTTTGTAGTACGTGTAAAGAGTGGGAGCTATCGTGTACTGCTTCCGTTGATTCATTCGAGTCAACTGAAGGTTCTCCTCCCTCAAAGCAGCAATCTCCTGCATCAGCTTAATGCAGTTCGGGCATGGTGCTTCGCTCTTTCCGCTCTCTTCTGCGTCCTCGGCTGTCGACGATTTTGGCTTCTGCTTGCGCTTGAACATTCCTCTGGGGATGAGTAATCTCGTGCAGAGCGTTTCATTCAACACACAGAAAACCGTGCGTCACTATTTGGAGAAGATGGAGGTTCGGGACATCATCTTTATGATCGTTTTGACCATCGTATGTGGAGTGTGGGTCTACGAGTTCAAGCAGTACTTCCTGGGCTCCATCGAGCTAAAAGCCTTTGATGCGATTGCGAACTACTCGAAGAACGACGAGCTGCTCTACCAGTCGTTCCAGTGCTGCTCCGGTGTGGATTTCACGCTGTAGGCGAAAGAGCGTTCCGATGAGCTTCTACTCCACACTGGATTTCGGTAAGTCGGGGAAGCCCGTGGTGACTCCGTCCATGTCGCTGGATGATCACACGGATGTCATTCCGGACATGAGGAAGAGTCGCTATGGCGAGTGGAGTCAGGACTACGCGTACAATGTGGTGAAACACAAGCCCGTTCCGTTCATCTACAATGACACGGGCGTACTGTGGGAAGAGAAGATGGGACTCGACTTCACGAGCCCCAAGTGGTACGAGGACTTCGAGGACATTCGCGATCATATCTACAGCAACATCACGCGGTTTGTTCTTCCCTTCCGCCTCACGGATAGAGACATCAACAGCGAGCTGCACAAGTTTTGGAAAGAGTTGCTGTGTGTTGCGATTGCTAATACTGCAGGTCCAACGGATACAGTCGCATTATGGGCACGAAGCACTACGCGTTTGTCTCGAATGCGTGTGTCAACGTGCGCAACGGAAAGATCATGATGTACATGAAGTCCGACCTCGCCGTGAACAAGATCATCACCGAGAATAAGTGGAAGGATTTCTATTGTAGTTTCTCTCTCGGCTCTTCACTCTAGTCAACTTCTTCGAGGTACTGAGGGGAACGATCCCGAGCCACAATCTCCCCAAAACGCCCCTCGATATGGTGATTGCGCATCCGCGCGCCGTCACCAATTCCTACCAGTTTTTGGAAGGCACGTCCCTTCTCGCATATATCGCGCTTCACCCGAACGACTTCCCCATCGTGGCTCATCGCGTCATCACCTCACCCCTAGTACAAGAACCTGCTCGTCGTCGCCGGCGCGAAGGACCAGAACATGAACGAGTGGAATTTGCGCGCGCTCGAGATTCTTATCAACATGTTGCCTCCTGACCGACGACCGCGGTTATTGCGTCCCTACACCGACCCTCAGTTCTCGGGACACAATATCGTGTGTGACCGCATTCTTGTAACCCCCTGCTGTCGACCTCACCCCGTAGACGGTCCTGCGCAACTGGGAGCCCGCGGGCAGTGGAACCTTCATTGGCACGCTGCTGGCGGCGGATTGGCTGAGAGCGTCTGCGTACATCTACATGAACTACTACCCTCCGCACTACCGGAACGGAAAGCTGCAGTTGACGATTGTGCGCAGACCCACCTTCCGCCTGATTCTGAACCACGACAAGTTCATCAAGCGCATCAACCAGATGCTTCTCGACTACGTTTATCTTTGTGTGTGGGATGATGTGTAGTACACGTACGACGACATCATTCTTGAGGAGCTCACCATCAACCAACGAATCATGCAGCTCATCAAAACGGACGTCTTTTTCGCTGTCCACGGAACGGGTCTCGCCAACATGTTGTTCATGACGAGGGACAGTTACCTCATTGAGGCGTATCCTCCTTTCTGGTACTGGTCTTGCTATCAGCGATTTGCGAAATCCATCGGGGTGAAATCGGTCGTTTTTAAGTCAAAGGGAGAGCGAGGACCGGAGTGCAAGGATGCCGAGGACAAGTCGACTTTGTGTCAGCAGAAGGGCATCCGCGATCGGAGTTTCAATATCAGTGTGAACGACGGCATCAAGTACCTGTGGGGAGCGCGGTTGTATGTGATCGAGCACAAGTACCACAGAGACCCTGCGACGATGAAGGATGTTTGATTTAGTGTGTACAATCTGTGATTTTGCTCCTCTTTGTTGCATTCTCGTGAGCATTGGTTACGGCTCAGTAGTCAGAACAGCCATGAGTATCAATCTCCGCACGTACAGTGATCGAAAGAATCTTCTCGCCCCTCTCCAAGCAACTGCTCATTTCTTCCGCTTCAATGACGAACGCTCTTGTGGTTATCTTCATGGGTTCGCGTCCTGACTATTCCGTGTCAGACAAGATCCAGAATTGTTTGAGAGCATGATATGAGCATACAATCTCACGAACTAGCGCTTCCACATAAAGTGCGACATCCGTATTGCCTCTGCTCACAAAACTCCCAAGCATCTTCTACAACTGATCGAGGTCCCCTCCCTATTTCCGTTTGAGTGATAGAAATACGAAGCCCTATCTGTGCCAAAAGTGTACATCACGGTAACAGGCCGTTCGAACGCCCTCAGCGGCATTGTTGATGCCAGCGTGCTCACTCCCGTGATCATCTGCCCTCCCTACAGTACTACATTCAATGGGATCGACGTTTTCTCCTCCCTTCGTATGCCAAGTGGTGTCTGTCCCATGCTCGTCCAAGACCCTGAGAATGCGGGTCTCGCCGCCGCCAAGATTCTGTCCGTGTATGATCCTCTCCTCCGAGACGCGCTCCAAGCCTATCATGAAGAGAACGTCCATCAGTCCTATCTCAACGACGTGATACTCCACAGCAAGTCGTACTTCGCGACGATCGACGCGGCGCGCAGCAACACGCTGTCGAAGACGAACCTGGACGGGATCAACACGACGAACCTGTACGTGGGCAAGGTGCGCGACCGCTTCGAGAGCGGCGGCAAGGTGGTGCTGATCACGACGGACCGCATGTCGGGCTTCGACCGCGAGCTGTGCACGGTGCCGTTCAAGGGCCAGGTGCTGAACCTGACGTCGGCGTGGTGGTTCAAGCACACGGAGCACATCATCCCGAACCACGTGCTGGCGGTGCCGGACCCGAACGTGACGATCGGTCGCAAGTGCACGCCGTTCCCCATCGAGTTCGTGATGCGCGGGTACATCACGGGCTCGACGTCGACGTCGCTGTGGACGAACTACCAGCAGGGCGTGCGCAAGTACTGCGGCATCGACCTGCCCGAGGGTCTGAAGAAGAACCAGAAGCTGTGGGAGAACCTGATCACGCCGACGACGAAGTCGGACGTGCACGACGAGCGTAGCGGATGTGGGAGACGGTGAGGTGTAGTGATTTCGCCCGAGGCGATCGTGAGTCGCGGGTTCATGAGCCAGGAGGACTGGGACTACTGCAGCAGCAAGGCGAAGGAGCTGTTCGCGTTCGGTCAGAAGGTGGCTGAGGAGCACGGTCTGATCCTGGTGGACACGAAGTACGAGTTCGGCAAGGACGAGAACGGCGTGATCCGCCTGATCGACGAGATCCACACGCCCGACTCCTCGCGCTACTGGCTGTCGTCGTCGTACGAGGCGCGCTTCGCGGCTGGCGAGAACCCCGAGAACATCGACAAGGAGTTCCTCCGCACGTGGTACCGCTCGCAGTGCGACCCGTACAAGGACGAGGTGCTGCCCGAGGCGCCCGCGGAGATGGTGGACGAGCTGTCGCGTCGCTACATCCAGCTGTACGAACTCATCACCGGCGAGGACTTCCAGTTCCCCGAGTCCACCAAGAACGCTGCCGACCGCATTCACGACAACGTCATTGCCAACCTTTAATCTTCCTCGTTTTGAGTTGTTTGATTAGAAACAGTTGCGCTGTGTCGAAAGAGGGAATCATGAGTTACCCTGCCCATCCGAGTTCCTACCCTACGAGTGCAGCAAGCTACAATCCCCTCTCTAGAGAAAGGAAGGTGAATCCTGTTTCCGCGAGCAGACCCACACGGGACTTAGATGTATATCCATTGTTGTAGAGGTCCATTATGGATAGAGCACCAAGCAGTGGTCTTTCAACGATTTCGGCTTCAAGAAGCCTTTGGGGGAGGGTCAATACGGTTTTGTGTATTGCAAAGGAGTGACAACTAGGAAAGGTATTCCTAGCGCGAGAGATCAACTCGAATAAGCTCGTTGCCCTAAAGATCATGTTTCTCAAGAAATACGCCGAGAACAACATTCTGGACCAGCTCAAGAAAGAGATCGAGGTATTGGTGGCGCGACGCGTTCACTGTAGATCCACTCCCACCTGAAGCACGACCGAATCGTGCACGTCTATGGTTCTTTCATTCACATGGACCGAGGTTTTTAAATGGGGAGTGAATGACGCCTAGTGGGGATTGTGATGGAGTACGCTCCGGAGGGGACCCTGTTCAACCTGATGATCACAAACAAATGGATGAAGGGCGTGCCCATGAAGTACATCCAACAGATCGCCACGCAGGTGTACTCGTTGAGTCTCCGTCAATGCTTCACCTGTAGAGCGTTGGCATATTGTCATGCGTACAATGTGATGCACCGCGACCTGAAGCCGGAGAACATCCTCATCTTCAAGAACATTGACGTTTTCAACTCCTGTATTCTTTGACGCGCAGAAACGAACTGGAAAGGGAGACTTGGAAGTCAAACTGACCGACTTCGGTTGGTCGTGCATCAAGCAGGACAAGCCGCGATTCACGCTCTGCGGTACTGTTAGTTACATGGCGCCGGAGCAGTCGAGCAATAGCGGAAAGGGATACGACATTTCTGCAGAAACGTGGGCTTGTGGGGATACTGTCTTCGCTTCATTCGTAGTCGGTGTTCTCTTATATGAGTTGGTCGTGGGCTTGTCGGAGGAGGAGGAACGTCGTGATTGTGTGAGATCGTGAGTTGTAGAGGAGAAGGCGGATTTGATGGCGCTGTCGAAGGACTTGACAAAGAACGATCCGCGCGCGCTGCGAAATATGCGGTTCAGGAGAAACGCGAATCCAGAGATTTATGACCTGTGCAGAAGGATCCTCGTGGAGCAGGCGGACAAGCGAATCAAGTTTGAAGACATCAAGTATCACCCCTTTTTCCAGAAAGACTATAGCAGTATGATTATGGCTCCCAAGTAGTGTGTTTCTTGATTCATGCAGTTTCGTTTATGGGTGGATGTAATCGCTGTCATAGGAAGGAAACGATGTGATCGCTGTCTTATATGTGAGTGAAACACTTCTGACACATGCAAATATACTATTGAAACAAACACATGCAAAAGCGTCTCTTTCATTACAGCATCTCGCATCTTACTTGGCCTTGTCGAGAATGATACCATCGTACTGCTTCTTGAACCACTCCATGGCCTCCTCGCGAGTCACCTTGTGAGAGT
>ERZ780157.1838-NODE-1838-length-21601-cov-5.696463_pt1 | contig 21601 bp, 45 predicted proteins | sample MGYA00511169_ERZ780157 | MGnify/ENA primary metagenome ERZ780157 (study PRJEB29588, sample SAMEA1965149) | human gut metagenome | biome: human gut; feature: human-associated habitat; material: faeces | place: Denmark | collected 2008/2010 ... | reverse complement strand
AGCGGCTTCGGTCGTCGTGCGCGTCCTGAGCCCGACCCCAAGCCGCAGTTGGAGAAGGACCCTGCGATTGAGAGATCGCTCCCCATTTCGATCCAGGACTTGTACAACGGCTGCGTGAAGAAGCTGAAGATCACGAAGAAGGTCTACGACTCCTACGGCAACGTGAGGAACGAGGAGAAGATCGTGGAGATCCCCGTGAAGCCCGGCTGGAAGGCGGGCACGAAGATCACGTACCCCAAGTACGGTGATGAGCGTCCGGGTCACATTCCTGCCGATATCGTCTTCGTCGTGGAGGAGAAGCCGGACAAGGAGTACTCGCGTGAGGGCAACGACCTGATCTATCACAAGGAGATCACGCTGAAGGATGCTTTGTGTGGTACCAAGTTCACCTATCAGCATTTGGACGGTCGGAAGTTCAACGTGTTCGCGCCCGCCGTGATCAACCCCAAGACGGAGATTTCGTACCCCGACATGGGTATGCCAATTATCAAGGCGCCCGGTACGTACGGTAACCTGAAGATCCGTTTCGACATCAAGTTCCCTTCAACGATGTCGCCCAATGACAAGGAGGTCATCAGGAACATGCCTTGCTTAGATGCTTAGTTGCGTAATCATGAATTGCGTTTTTCATTCTTTTCTCCTGTTTGTTAACACACAGAGTCACTCTGCGGTGCGTAGGTGTCGCCACCAGTACATCGCCATAAAGATGCCACCCGACTTTTCCTTCTCGGGATCAAGCAGAAAGGAATCCATCTCATCCTCTTTGATGCGAACAGTCTCGATTTGCTCTCCCTCCGATTCCAGCCCGCCTCCAGGATACTTCTATTCCTATTAGCTCATCCCTCATCCCTACCTTCTGCTCCGGGGTCACCTCTGCATAAAACATGTAGCCTCTTGCTCCCGACAATCCAACGTTCCCCACCGCTATCTCATGACTGCACTACTGAAAGCAGTACTTCGAGAAATGAACTTCAAACTGCTGATAGGAACCTCATAGCCGAGTTCTTCGCGAATCTCGTCAACAACGGTCTGCTCCTTGCTTCTTCCCTTGATGTCCATGAGACCGGCACACAACTCGTAACTATAGCATCACGCCAGAAACCACATCCCACCAATACCCCAACGATTCCTTCGGAATGGTTGTCTTCGATAGCTCACTGGCTCCAAAGCACAATGGAGGCCGGAATTGCTTGATGCACAGGAACTCATGATTTACCCTAATCCTCAGCCTCTTTCGTCGATACGACTTGTCAAAAACAAGCGCTGACACAGCGTCCATGCTCTATTGATCAGATAGGGGAAAGAACGACAACGGATACATAGTCCCAGCTACGCTTCTTTCCATTCTGAATGAACTCCACATTCGTCAGCTTGATGAAACGGGAACTCGTTATCGCCTTGTTTGCAATCACTGTGATTTGCGACATATTCTTTGACTTCAAACATGAAATATCAACAACAACTATTCATCGACAAGAGCAGGCTCCTTCTCAGCGGGCTCTTTCTCTTCCTCTTGAGAAACGGAAGTGGGTATCTGCAGCATATTCAACTCCTCCAACTGATCCTCAGCAATACTCTTATCAACGTCCTGCAACACATCATCCACATTCGGGGCTTCGGCATCCTTCACAATTGTATCATTCACATCATTGATGAAATCCTCCAATTCCTTTAGCCGCTCATTCTTCTCTCTGATTTCGTCCACCGTTCCCATACTCTATGCCTCAAGCGGGAAGCAAGTGCACACCTTTTGGAGATTCTCCATACACGCTTCCGATGTTGTCAGCACATCCATGAGACTCTTGGCATCCTGTCCCTCGTTTAGCATATCGATCTAGTTCAAATATGAACGACAACTACTACTTGCTCGTCAAGCGTAATGAGTGCATTGTTCAGGGCACGAAGTCGATCCTCCCTGTCTCTATGCATCACTTTAGTATCTCATTCCTGCTGGTGCAGTTTGAAGTATCGAATCGCCAAATCCTATACAGGAAACAGACTACACTTTCACTACCTTATTGCCCTTCTTTCTCTCATCCTTCGATTTCTCTAAGTACATTGACGATTCGTTCGTTGTCTAGCACTCATCTCGTCGCCAAAACACCACTTTTCTGATTTGCTCATTGATGCTCCGTTTTTCCGATTTGATCTTTGCGATTGCCCGGTCTACATCACTTATCTCTGGACTATCGCCGTTATCCTTCTTCTTCTGTTTTCGCTTAAACACACGCTTCTCCTTCATGTGGCTGATTCCATCTCCAACGGCCTTCTTCAATTTGCTAATAAAACTCATGAGACGAAGCCATCACTGTTGAATCCACATGAGCATACACAACAAACACATCAGTAGTTTACAACATTCCGCAACACAGAAAGGGGACCCACCTCTTTCAGATAGGCCAGCAACTCTACTCTTCATCTAACCACTCCCTATCCAACCCTCATTCTTCGCCAAAAAGGACCCAGAAAAACCCAGACTGTTCACATTCACGTTATTCCACGACTCCTAACCGTCACGAAAGAGCAGAGACGCATACGCGAGAACGAGGAACAACCAACATCCACTCCTTCAACATCAAGAAGTTGTAGGACTGAAGACTGTGGCCACTCTGCTCCTCTCTCTGCTTGATATCATTCAAGATGAGGTGGAACTTGGAAAGCAGAACATCTATTCCATAACGGGTGAACAATCATCAATCACTTGGGTCACTGATATCCTCCGAACTGATGTGAACCATAGAATGGATAAAGTCATAGAGATTACACTGGCACACGGAACCGGAACACTCCGCACACTTCGACATCACTTCATCGAATGGCGTCATTTCCTTCTCCATCTGAGAGTACGGTATCAACTACTCATCACACTGACAGACCGTCCCAACTTGAATATGCTTATGACGTTGACTCGCTCCAGAATCACCACCACAATTGTAGAAGACCAGACTAGGAATATCCTTCAAAATGGAAGACAGAGCCGTGAAGTCACTCAACGAGAGGGGTTCGTACTGACTCTGAAACTCGTTGGTCACAAGAACGCACTACACTTCACATACGCAAATGGCGCATACATGGTTCTTCAACACTGGAAACTTGTTCAACATCAGAGTATGGTGCTCCATCTCCTTTACGACTAACACCGGATTCCGGTTCTCGGTACAAAACGGATCCACCACTGCTTTGCTCTTATTGTTGATGTTTGATTCCTTCCGTTTCAATCCGTCTCCCTTCAACACACGAACAACAAACTACACAGTCATCCCTTGGGAATGCAAAAGGTACATTGCAATTCTTTTCTGTAATGTATTCTGTTGAAGTGTGGAGAACAACCAGATCCTTACTGGACAAGCCATTCTCCCACACTGCATTCATTCGAGTAAGCAAATCTTGCATTTCGTTCCTTATCACTGATGTAGAAGAATTGCGAGCTAATGTTCTCAACCTTGAGAGCATACAACAATAGAGTGTCCGAAACAAACACGGCTTCACTCTTCTAACGATAAAGCGACCGTCTGTCTGACCCGTTTCTTGAATGCTTTCATATCCGACTTCCATTGCCTCTACAAGTGACAGGCTTCCAGCACAACTACAGCCGCATCGACATTCGCCGGGGAATTCTCATTGGGATCCGAAAGCATGTTTTGAACAGACAACAGGATTGCCTCTATACTGATAATGGGTCTCCACTTCTCGTCCTCCCTCTCCTACAACTCACCAGCAATTCACACTATTCTACTTGTGGATTCATTTCATCAAATCCAGATTGGTGAAGAATTGATATACATACACTCCCATTCATGAATACTATACCATAATGTACGGAGAGCAGAAACAACTATTGGGGTGCCACATCGAACTCAAGAAACGCATTGTTGGGGGCTTATTGGGAAAGTCGCACGGGAACACCAACTCCGCCTTAAAAATACCACCCTCACTATAACTCAACAACAGTGCACAATAATCACTAGGCCGTATCTACTGGACCCTCCATCACGACCGTCCACTCAAAGAGATTCAAACCATCTTTCAATCCAACCGAAATGCCTTCTGGAGGATTTAGAGTGAGTTCTACGCAGTAAGTCGCCCCCGATCACAATACTACCTTGAAACTGTCTTTGAAGCAATGCAATTGTGAACTCTATGCATTGTGATACGGAAATCGGCAAGCCATACCAGACATCACTTCGATGAAAGAATATACTGCGCTCCCTCATATTGGATGAACGCATTGCTATCATAACAAACACCCCAACTCCCCAGCATACACTGCAGCTTCTTCCACATCTCCAACATCTCCTTCTTCTTCGCCTCGCGCTTCTCCCTCACCCAATCCATCACGTCGGGCAGCCCCTACACCTCACCACTCCCTCACATTCACACCTCCAACTCCACTCGATCCTCCCACCACACACTCCTCTTCAACGCACTCGCACTCTTCCTCCGTCCCGGCACCAGCTGGAAGCAGCCTCGCAGGATTCCCTCCACCTCCGCACACCTCACGCTCCCCACACGCTCCAGCAACTCCTCCACACTGTCCTCCATCGCGGGAAAGCGAAGATGACAAGCCCCACACAACGACTCGAACCACTCCTTCTCCTCGCTCTATTCCTCACAAACCCATCACACCCACACAGTCGCCAACGACGTCCCTGTGAAGTGGATCATCTGGTTCAGCGCCGCAATCTCGCTGTCGCCCTCGTGGAGGTAGCGACCACTCAGCAGCTCCACGAACAACACACTACACCTCATCCCTCTCCCTCACAACCACCCCCAACTCCACACGTCCACACCCTCGTCCCACATCGCCTCGCTCATCCCTTCGCGCCACAACAACATCTCCGGACTTCGGTAGCTCAGCGTCGGCACTGTCCCCTTCTCTCCCCTCCTCGTCGACGAACCTACCCCTCACTCCCACACAACGACTCCACCCCAGTCGCACAACGCGATGCCTCCACCACGGTACAGGATGTTCGCAGGCTTCACATCGCAGTGGACGATGCCCTGTGTGTGCGCCACTTCCAACACGTCCAACACCTCGTACAGAATCGCCTTCAGCTCGCTCTACGCCTCACACCCACACACTCCCAACACCAGCGAAAACGCATAACCCATCGACATCAACTCCTCCAGCGTCGTCTCGTACAGCTCCGTCACCATGTACACGCTCCCGCGACGACGACCGCGATACACGCCGTACACGGGAAGGATGGAGCGGTGGTGGAGAGACTTCAACGCTACACACTCACACTCACCCCTCTCGCACACTCGATATCTCTCTCACCGCGTGGTCACTGATGTCGCGGTACTCCGATTCGCACACTGCCGCGTCCACACACTGGGGAAAGAACTACCTCTCACTCTTCACACACTCTCGCACGTTCTTCGCACACCGCACCTCTCCCGTGTGCACGTCACGCACTCTGTACACGCGACTGTAGCTTCCTCGTCCAATACACTCCAACAACGCGTAATCCTCTCGCAACTGTCTCGAATCCTACTCCCTCACACACTTCCACTCCAATTCACCCGCAACAATGGATGCTCGCTTCGCCACTCCCTCTCACCTACCCCTCACGCCTCATACACACCTCCCCGTACACGGATCGAACTGCTCTTCCTCCTCCGTGTCGTAGTCCCTCACCACATCCATTCCAACACTCGATTTCTGTCTTCGCAACAAACAACTCCCATTATGTCACCGTCATCACCGGATACTCCGTCGTGATCTTCACGAACTCGGGGGAGGTCCCCACGCGACCCACGGGCATCTTCGCAGCATCCAGCTTGTACGCGTCCAAACACGTCTTGCAAATCGCAATATCCACTCCCTTCTCCGCCAGCGTGCGCAGGGGCGTCAGCAGCGTCTCGTCCTCAGTGTAGCACAGATACGTTCCCTCGTTCATGAAGAACAGCAGGCGTGGAAGCACTTCCTGCTTCGACAGGTTGTTCAGGAAACCGCGAATCAGCGTTCTTCCCAGCTCGTTGTCGTCGCCGATCTGTCTGCGCGTGAACAGGTACACCGTGTTACCAATGGGCATTGTTGATAAAGATTCTATGACGTCTCCTCGGGCGTTTCATTGTGTTCCACTTCACAGACTCACAGACAGTCCATTCTCTCGAGAGAACACACAACTCGCCTTCAGGAGAACACACAACTCACCCTCAGGATAAAACACAACTATCAGAATAACACACAACTCACTCTCATTGAAAGCACAACAAACACCCCGTAGAGAAAGATACACACTAATGACCAAGCCGAGCCTTCCTCGCCTCGATATCGTACAGAAGAGTCTGGTTCACGATGTTCGCCGCAGGACCCGTGAACTGGATCGGACCAGGGAAGCTGTAGCAGTCGTTCAGCTTCCACTCCTGCGACTGCTCCAAGAACCGCTGGTACGGCAGACCATCCAACTCCACCAGCGCCTTCTTTATCACCGGCTCGTCCTTCCCCGCGCGACGCTCGATGTTCATCATCATCGTGATCGGCACCCCGCCCGCCGTCCACGCCTCCACCGGCTGGTCCAGGTTGCTGATCGTCGACATCATCCCGTTCAGACCCTCGTGGATCAGGATGCCCGCGTTGTACCCCAGCGCGTAGCAGTAGTTCGTGTCGAAGCACGACGGCAGACCGCAACGACCCTCGTACCCGAAGAAGTGGCACAGCGAGTTGAACGACCCCGTGTACTTACCCTCCTTCTTCAGCGCCTCCAACTCCTTCTCCACGCACGACACGATGAACTTCTCCGTCTCGATCTGCGACACCTTCACGTTCCCGTGCGAGTCGCGGTCCAGCGTCAACTGGTCCTTCAGGCTCTGCGGCAGGTACTCGAACAGCGCGCGCGACTGCTCCTTCAGGTGCGCCGCGATGTCCGCCTGCTCCGTGTGCCCTCCCGCGATCACGTCGTTCAGCTCCTCGATCAACGCGCCCATCTCCGGAATGAACTCGATCAGACCCTCCGGCAGCAGAATCACGCCGTAGTTCTTGTTCAGCTTCGCGCGCTCCACGATCAACTCCACCACCTCGCGCGTTATCTCCTTCACCGACTTCTTCTTCGCCTTTATCTCCTCCCCGATGAACGTGTAGTTCGGGTGCGTCTCAAATGCGCACTCCATCGTGATGTGCGACGCCGAGCGGCCCATCAGACGCACGAAGTGGTAGTACTTCTGCGCCGACAGCGCGTCCACGCATATGTTCCCGATCAGCTCCGAGTAGATCTTGCACGCCGTGTCGAATCCGAACGACAGCGGAATGTAGTCGTTCTTCAGGTCGCCGTCGATCGTCTTCGGACAACCGATCACGTGCGTGCGGTGGTGCACGCTCTGGAAGTACTCCGCCAGCAGCGCCGCGTTCGTGTTCGAGTCGTCGCCGCCGATGATGATCAAACCATCCAACTCCAACTCGTTGCACACCTTCGCCGACGCCGCGAACTGGTCCTCGCCCTTTATCTTGTCGCGACCCGAACCGATCATGTCGAAACCGCCCATGTTCCGGTACTCGTCCATGAACTTGTCGTCGATCTTCACGTACTTCCCCGTAAACACGCCACGCGGACCGTACCGGAAGCCGTACATGTTCCCGCCAACCTTCTTGCAAAAGTCGTAGATGCCAGCGATCACATTGTGACCTCCAGGCGCCTGACCTCCAGACAGCACCACACCGATGTTCACCGGACGCCACACCTTATTCGCGCACTCCTCGTACTCCACACGCGGAAGTCCATACGTACAGGGGAACAGCGCCTGGATTTTCTCTACCGCGTTACGCTCCACTCCACGAATCCCGTACCGTGATCCGCCGCCGCGCCCAACGCCTCGCACTTCCTTATCTCAACGTCCTTCGTTAGAATCGTGGGGAGGGGAGGAATGTACGTCCGTCTGTATATCTGAAGCTCGCTCATTCTCAAATCGGGTTGTCGAATCGAATTGTGTGAGGGGAGAGGGGGATCACACGATACACTTCGCCCTCTATTTCCACCGCCTTCTCACACAAACACAGTTCCGACGTGCATCACTTCGTCTCAACAAACAACACCATAAATGGACACACTCACTCGCTACGCATCGTCGGGTACTTCGCCTCGAACACGCTCGAAATCGCCTCCACATCCGCCTTCTCGTCCTTCTCCTTTATCAACTCGATCACCGCCTGCTTCAAGCCCTCCTTCAACTTGTAGTTCTGACCATCACCTCCCACAACGCACACTCACATCCAAGTTCAAACGCATCAGCTTCGTTACCTGCTTCTCGTACCGATTCGCGCTCTTCTTCTCCGGCTCTTCACTCTTCGACTCCTCGCTCTTCTTCCCAACCACCTCCACACTCTCCTTCTTGTACAGCTTCTCGCGTCGCTCGCGCGACTCCACTCGCTTCGCCTCGCTCTTCAGCTTCTTGTTCACGCTCTTCTACACGCTCAACGCACTACACGCTCACCTACACGCTTGTGACGATACTCGCGCTTCGCCTTCACCACCTCCTTCTCCCACACGCTGTACTCCTCCCACACCTTCTTCGCCTCCTCGGGAGACAAGTGACAGAAACGACCCACATAGTCCACAAAACCACTCTCCTTCCGAGGAATCGACTCCAACTCGCACAAACGCTCGTACCGCTCCTTCTCCGCGCTCTCGCGATGCTCATACGCCAGACGGTCCATGATGCGCAACGCATCCAACGCGCTCGACGTCACCTTCTACTCCTCACACCACCACACCCATTCGCACTGCTTTCGGATTGAACACGGCCGGAGCCATCGTCTTTATCGCATTCGGACAGGCACTGTGTGTCGACAGCGTTTCGACGTCGAACTCTCCGTTGCAGTCACAACAGTTGAAAGTCGCGTTCGGACACTTCTTCGCGTGCTTCTCCACGCTCCCCGAACGCAGCACGCGGTGACACTTGCTGCAAATCAAATACATCGCTCGCGAGAAACACAATGACTCCAACAAACAACACAACGACTCTTCTTCCACATTTCCGACACGCTCTCCACGAATCCCCCGAAATCGCTTATCTTCTACACCTCAATTCTCACATACATTCACACTGACAACACATCGCTCACACACAGTCTCTTGTGCTACGCTTAACCCACACCAACACCACTACCACCAACGCATATCGTCTCGCCAATACCACCACACACCGAAGCATCTCTCCCACACTCGTTTCGTCATCCATTCCTAACGCTCATTTCACAATCCCACGCCCACGCGTCAGCCACTCGCCACTCAACGCGTTCAGCACTGGCTGGATCGAGAAGCGATTTGCGTTGTCTGAGGGTTCGTTTGGAGGGTTCACAGAAGTCTCGTTTGAACTCCTTACAGAAGTCTCACTCGAACAACTCACAGAAGTCTCACTCGAACTCCTCACAGAAGTCTCGTTTGAAGGACTCGCAGGAGTTTCACTTGAATGAGACACAGGAAGGGACAACGGGAACTTGTACAGACGGAGGAGAAGGGACTGAACGAGGTAGAGGAGGAGCGGGAAGGGAAGCTGCTACGCGTCACTCACACCAACCACACACACTCCCTCCACCTCCACGATCCGCTCACAACATCGCAACACGTTGTCATCGCACGCCTTCCAACCCTCACCAATCGCGTCGTTCACCAACACGCTCACACTCTGAGCCTCGCGCGCTGTCAACACCAGCGACGGGTCGCTCACCACCACGTCTACGCCTCACGCCCAACTCTCGCTCTCACTCAACCGCGACGCCAAGAACGAGTGGTAGTACGCGTCCATCGCCACCACCTCCGCCAGCTCGCTCAACCCGTCCCCTCTCTCCTTGCACACGTCACAAACAGAATACACGCTCACAAACCGACCACGCACACGCTCCACCACACGGTACACACTGCTCGCGCGACTCGAACCGCGGTAGTACTCACACCAACCCTCGCGCCCCAAACACGCCTCCAGCGACGCGCTCCAACACCCACAACGATCCATCCAACGCACCTCGTGCTCGATGTCGCCCCAGTTCGCCACGCGCTGACGAGGGGAACGCTCCACCTCGTAACAGAAGTCGGAGGGGTGCGAGGGCGTCTGTGCGTGTGGCGGCGAGGCGGTGAGGAAGGGAGGGAGAACCAACTCACACTGCGCGAAATCGACGCTCTCGCTCAACGGAAGCGAGTCCTCGCTGCTCAGCGAATACGCCACTTTGAGCTGAATGGATACAGCGAGTGGCTGTGGGGAACGACATGGCGACTCGCTCGCCAGTTCAGCGCGGTAGTGGGCTGTGAGCTGGGCGAGTGTGGCGGAGGGACACAACACGGAATCGGAGAGGGAGAAGGAACAGGGAGACGGCGTGCTGCTCAGGAGGAGGAGTGAAGAGGCGATGTGGGGATTCTCCTTCAGTACACACGACAACGCGTACTGGTAGGGAAGCGAGGGAGGCGTTTCGGTGACGATGAAGAGCGGCGAGAGCGAGGAGGCGAGAGCGAGAATGGAGGAGGCGTAGGAGGAGGTGAACAACAGGAGAGGCGTGATGTGGAGCGAGACCAACTGGCGACGGAAGCGAGAGAGGCGGAGGAGCAGACGGGCGGAGTGGGGAGAGAAGGGATAACGATACTCGTCCTCGGGTCGAAGCAACACCACCACGAGAGGCAGGGAGTAGGAAGAAGCGAGGAGGGAGGCGCACTGGAGAGACACGTTGTAGTCCACGTAGTAGTCGTTGCACAGGTACAGAATCACCTTCCCACGACGCTCAACACCAACCACACTGCCTCTCACGATACACTTCTGGATAGATTCCGGAAGAGACACACATACCGATTCCGAAGAAACTGACGCGAGTCTCTCGTAACAAGTCTCACACAGCTGTTTCTTCGCCGGGTTCACGGATTCCTTGTCCACGCGTATTCTGTATTCTCTCTTCTCCTTCTGCGCACACAACGACGACACTTCACACGAACTCGACGAACATGCCTTCTCGCGCTTTCCATTCAACTCCAACTGATCCGTGTCGCCTCGCAACCACGACAGTATCTCGTTCGCGTCGAGGTCGTAGTCATTCAACACCAACTCTCTCTTCTCCACTCCACTCGCACTGCCAACCTTCTTCTTCCGCAACAACTCTTTCAACGGCGTCGACAGCGGGGACTTCTTCACCTCCACCTCCTTCCCTCGCCCAACGCCATTCCGCTCGCCACAACGATCCTCTGCACTCATCCATCCAACACAGGGCACACACCTCTGCAACAAACAACAACATGAGAGTCAAAAACGCTTACACAACCACGTACTCTTCGTTCTCCTCGTTCAAACGGTCGCCACCCATCTTGTAGAAACGGAGGTCAGACTCCGCGCTCTTCAAATCGCTGTCCACCATCTCGTTCACCAACTGCTCGAAGTCCACGTTCTTCTTCCAGCCCAGCTCCGTCTTCGCCTTCGTGCAGTCGCCGATCAGCAGATCCACCTCCGTCGGACGGTAGTACTTCGGGTCCACGCGCACCAACACGTGCTCGGGATTCGCCTTGTCCACGCCGATCTCCTCCGCAGACCCAGCTTCGCCTCTCCACCTGCACGTCACCACCACACAACACACTCACTCCACCTCGATGCCCACGCGACGGAACGCCTTCTCGCAGAACTCGCGCACAGTGTGACCCTCGCCCGTCGACAGCACGTAGTCCGACGGCTTGTCCTGCTACCCATCAACGTATACACCCACGCCCACCTGCAACATCAGCCACATGCCGTACACGTAGTCGCGCGCGTGACCCCAGTCACGAATCGAGTTCAGGTTGCCCAGGTACAGACAGTCCTGCACGCCCAGCTTGATGCGAGCCACCGCGCGAGTGATCTTGCGGGTCACGAACGTCGGACCGCGACGAGGCGACTCGTGGTTGAACAGAATACCGTTGCACAGGAACATGTCGTACGCCTCGCGGTAGTTCACGATCATCCAGTACGAAAACTGCTTCGCCACACCATACGGCGAGCGAGGATAAAACGGCGTCTTCTCGTTCTGCGGAATCGCCTGCACCTTCCCGTACAGCTCGCTCGTCGACGCCTGGTACAAACGCGTCTTCTTCTCCAGTCCACACGTGCGAATCGCGTTCAACAGACGCAACGTACCGATACCGTCCACCTCCGCCGTGTACTCAGACAGGTCGAACGACACCTTCACGTGACTCTGGGCTCCCAGGTTGTAGATCTCGTCGGGCTGGATCTTCGCCATCAAACCGCACAGGTTCGACGAGTCCGTCAGGTCGCCGTAGTGAAGGAAGAAACGGACGCCCTTGTTGTGGGGATCCTTGTAAAGATGGTTGATTCTCCCCGTGTTGAACGAGGACGAGCGGCGAATGATTCCGTGCACCTCGTAGCCCTACCAACTCACACACACGCTCCAAGCATACTTTCGAAAGGAGAAGCTCGGCGAGGTAGGAACCGTCCTGGCCGGTGATACCGGTGATAAGAGCCACCTTGGGCTTAGGAGAAGAAGCGATTTCCGCGCTGGACATGACTCGACAACAAATGAATGATATTAGCAATGACGCTGAAACTGCCGCTAATTCGCGCGCAATTCCCCCGATTTCTGGAGCGAAACGGTTTACTTGTCTTCTCGTGTTTGGTGTGGGTAGCGTGACGGAGAGGGCGTGTGGATGGCGATGGAGGCGGAGGAGACGAGATTGTGGGTGGTTCTGGAGTGGAGTGGGATATCCGATTGATATGTCTGGGATGGAATGGGAGAGATGCGAGGAGAGAAGTGGCGAGGTTTGGAGGAGGATGGAAGATCACACTTTGGTTCCGAGAGAGAGATGTCAAGTCTGCAAGACTGCGTATTCAACGTGATAAGCGAAATCAAGAAGACAATTGACGTAGGTGAAGTGTGTGTTGAGTTGAGGTGTAGGAGTCGAACAAGACGGCGAACGATATGTGCATGAAGGGGCGTACGGAGATAATGGCATGGCTGGAGGAGTGCGTGCGTGTTGCGTGTGTTTGTGTGAGAGTGTAGATAGAGAGCCACAAGGTACTTCAGTTTGAGTTGAAGAGTGGCAGCAGTGGAATGGTGTGTCGTTTGTGGAGGATGGTGAGGTGTAGTCGAGTTCGCTGAATCCGATAAAGGAAGAGGTTGGTGAGGTGCGTGATGTGTTGCGAAAGGATGAGGGAGTGAAGGTGAGTTCTCCTATCCACTCTCGGTTGGAGGTGGTGTCTTCTTCTCCGAGTGTCGTATCTGCGTTTCCTAACACCACTCGTGTTGTATCTCCGAGTACTGCTCGTGTTGTATCTCCGAGCACTTCTCGCGTGTCTCCCTCCCCGAGTTCGAGCACAGCGGTGTCTCGTCGCGACGAGCTGTTCAGCCGGTTCAACAGCATGCCGACGAGCCGTCTGTTCGACGAGTGTCGTTGTCGGTCTCTGCGTTGTGTGGGGACGAAGAGCGAGTTGGTGGATCGTTTGGTGAAGTTCGAGTTGGAGAAGGTGTGTGTGTTGTGTTGTGTTGAGTCGTAGGAGCATCGTTCTGAGTTGGACAAGGCGGTGAGCGAGGACATGGAGAGAATGCGTAAGGTGCAGGAGGCGGAGGAGGCGCGTAAGAAGCAGTTGAAGAGCACGCTGTCCTCTCCGACGAAGGGCGTGATCGCTCCTCGTGTGGCGAGTCCGAAGAGTGCGTTGTCGGAGAGTATGATGCAGTTGAAGAGTCGGTTCGAGCAGAAGCCGTCGAGTGGTTCGGGGTTGTCGTCTCCAGTGCCGCCAGTGCTGCCAGCGTTGTCGTCGCCGAGCGTGTATTCGCAGCGAAGCGTTCCTCGCGTTCCTCCGCCCCAGACCGTTCGCGTGCCTCCACCTCAGTCCATTCAGAAGCCTCAAGTACCTCCATCTCAATCCATCGCCAAGTCACAGCCTCAACCTCAGTCCATTCAGAAGACACAACCTCAGTCCATTCAACAGTCCATTCAGAAGACACAACCTCAAGTGCCACAGTCCCAACCCATCCAACTGCCCACGCCCTCGACACCCCCGAACCTGCCGCCCGTTCTCCCCTCGCCTCACCACACCAAGCCGCTGACCGTGGCGCCACAGCCCACCTCCCAGCCTGACCAGTCCAACCAAACCGACCAGTCCGACCAGCCGAAAGAGCCGCAGGAGCAGTGGTTCGAGCTCCCGCTGCTGGAGGAGTACATTCGACGTCAGCGAGTAAGAGAGACGGCACCGTGTGAGAGCGTAGAGCATCGACCCCGATCTCATCTTCGGGAAGATCGAGACGTGCGAGTTGGAGGGTGCGGGTGGTTGTGGCGACTAAGCGGTAGACATCTTCCCCGACAACCGTCACATCAGACAGTATCCGCGCGGATCCTCCGGCGTGTGGAACGACGAGGTGACACGGAAGAGCATAGCGATGATCGAGCAGGACGACGTGGCGTGAGAGTTGTTTGTTGGAGACGGTCAGAAGGGGGACATAACCGCGGTTGTGTGGATATGTTTAAAAGGATCAATCGCTGTTATGCCAAAGGATAGCAAGTGGTAACTATATGAATAGCAATTCTAGCAGCAGCAAAGCGCTCGACGGAGGATTACCTCCGCCGGTGGAAGTGGGGAACGAGACTTCGTTAACTGTGGGTGGATTCGCGATATGGGTGAGTTGTAGAAGGTGAAGGAGGCGGCTCCGTTCATTCCGCAGTCCGTGAAGAAGAGTCTGACGTCGCAAGCAAGTCCCTTCACGCCGACAGTCGCGGCGCCTGCGGTATTGGATGTGGGGTGTGGTAATGGTGTAGAAGCTGATGTCTTCGCTGTCGCAGGGTAGTGGTGTGTGCGAAAGGGGGCTGAGACGTAGGTTTTACTCCGATGGTGGGAAGGAATCCGATGTCTACGGTATTGGTATGTGAGTGACAAGTGATGCGTAGCCGAACTACAACCTGCCGTTGAATTCGGAGCCGGTTGTGGACTACGTGAATCGCGTGGTGGTGTGGTGATGGATAGACAGTGTCAGGTCAGTCGGAGCCGGTATACAGCAGCGTTCCGTACCTGGTGAAGACTCCGCAGCGACACTGTCTGCAGACGATATTCGTTCCGCCGCAGATGTCGCAGACATTTGAGTATGAGGTGAGTGTGGTGAGGATGCGTGAGGAGCAGGCGTTGATGGTGATGTCGCAAGAAGCGCCGGACAACCCGCGATACAAGCAGATTCCGCAGCGGTACCACAGCATGAAGTGCGTGTGAGTGTGTGGGCTGAGGGTCAGAGTGCTGGACAGTCGCGGGACAGAGTCAGTGACAGGCTCGTTCGGGTACCTGAGTTCGGTGTACAAGGTGGTGGACTCGACGGACGGGTACTGCTACGCTCTGCGTCGCGTGGAGCGCGTGCGGACGAACAACGAGATCGTGGTACGAGTGTGTGTGTGGTGTGAGTGCGAGATGATGACAGTGCAGCGGTGGGCGAAGCTGCTCCACCCGGCGATCATAAGTCTGCACGACTGTTTCCTGAGCAACGGCGCGGTGTTCTTCGTGCACGAGTACTACCCGTCGGCGATCAGTCTGTCGAACCGGTATCTGTCTGTGAGTGAGCGTGCGTGGTGTGAGGGGCAGAACGCGGTGTCGAGTCCGCCACTAAACGAGGACATCCTGTGGTGCGTGGCGATCCAGCTGTTGTCGGGTCTACAGGCGATCCATGGGTACGATCTGAGTTGCCGCGTGATCGACTGTCGTCACGTGTTGGAGACGGAGCGGAATCGTTACCGCATCGGGAGCGTGGGCGTGATGGACGTGCTGGAGCCTCGGAGCAACCAGCGCGAGTTGCAGATGCAGGACTGTCGTCAGGTGGGCGAGGTGTTGGTGGCGCTGGGTTCGCGCGGGAGTGCGTTGTGCGAGTTGAAGACGGTGCGCGTGCGCTACAGCGACCGTCTGAGTCACGTGGTGGAGGTGTTGTTGAGCGGCGATCGGAGCGCGAGCGCGGTATTGGCGGAGTGCACGCCGGAGTTGGTGAAGACGCTGAACAGCACGCTGTCGACGGCGGACACGTACTACCGTTACCTGGTGAGGGTTGTTGTGTGCGGTGAGGGGTAGTCGCAGGAGTACTCGAACGGTCGGTACATGCGTCTGCTGATGAAGCTGGCGTTCATAAACGAGCGTCCGGACGACAAGGGATACTGGTCGGAGACGGGCGACCGGTACATCGTGCGTCTGTTCCGCGACTTCGTGTTCCACCAGAAGGACGAGGGCAACCGTCCGGTGTTGGACTGTGGTCACGTGTTGGACGCGCTGTCGAAGCTGGACGTGGGCGACCCCGAGACGATCCCGCTGTGCAGTCCGGACGGGAAGACGGTGTTGGTGTGTTCGTACGAGGACGTTCGTCGTTGTGTGGAGAACGCGTACGGGGAGCTGTTGGGTCAGACGCAGGGCGCGTACGAGGCGCAGACGCTGCGCTTTGCGCCGTACATGTCGATGTACGGACGAGGGATGCAATAAAAACAACCAAATACAAATAGAACGTTGGGGTGTTTGTTGGAAAGAGGGGAGAGTACATGAAACCTCACCAGAAGCGTCGTCCGCTCTCCCGAATGTTCTTCACGATCGCCTCAATCGTCTTCTCGTCCTCGCCCGTGCACACGCCGTTGTGGCACCACTGATCTTGCAGCGCCGCCACGATCATTCCGATCCGCTCCTCCACCGACACGAACAGAGGACGGATCAGCGTGTTAAAGAACTGTTCCTCAACACTCCACACCAACACTCACCAGATGGAAGCACACATACCCCAGAACGACGATGATCACCTTGAATACCACGAATACCCACCGGTCTACGCACTCAACGCACACATACAACAATACACTCGGGGTCCTTCTCGATGTCATAGTCCGCAGGCAGCTGCTCCTCCTCCTCGCTCCTCTTCGCCACCTACACCTCAAACACTCCACTCTCACACACTTCCTCTCCCTCCGCTTTCCTCTCGCGCACCTCTATTCGTCAACGCAACACCCATCTCCTCCCACCTTCCATAAATCGATTAGTGACTCTTTCCTCTCGATGAAACGCCCTTCTTGTGTTTCTTCACCAAACACCGCGTCAGTACGCTACGAGAGAGGCACTGCTTCTGGTTGATCGATTTGCAGTGGAGTGTTACTCTCCGAGGAAGACTTCAACACGAAATGCTACCCCAAGGAAGACTTCAACACGAAATGACGAGCAGCGCCAAACAAACACCCCCTACTATACAATCACTAATAGTCCACCTTTATCAGCGCGTTCTTCCGCGCGATCTTCGAGCCCACCTCCTCGTACTCGCTCTTCGTTATACACGCCGACGCGAACTCGTTCTACCCCTCACACAACACACACAACCACACCTGCGACGCCACGAAACTCCCTCCCAACCACGCCGCCAACTCGCGCTTCTTCGGACCCGACACCACCACCTCCATCGGACTCCCCTTTATCTCCACGTCGCCCCGCAGCTTCTCGCGCACCGCACACACGTTCTCCTCGAAACGACTCTTCACCAACCGCTTCAGGTCGCGACACAACCGCTTGTCGAACCCCTTGAACTTCGTCGAACCGCCCGCACTCACGATGTTCCCGTACAAACACCGACGCACGTCCACGGGACAACGCATTATCGTCTCGTCCACCAACTTCGCCAGCGGCGTCGTGTACTCGCTGTTCACGATCTCGGGGTTGAAGAACAGTTCCGGACCCAGAAACTGCTCGTAACCTACGTCGATGCTCCACGCCTCACACTCACACTCACAACACACACATACCTCCTTGCTTCGACTCCCCACTCCACTACATCGCTTGAACCGACTCCGGTCCTTGTCGAACTCTCCGAACTCCTTCACCACGTTCCCGCAACAGTAACACTCGTTCTCCTTTATCCAACGCACCGCATCCATTATGTCCTCAGATGGAACTGGCTCGCCGCGCTCGCGCAAACGACGCAGAATGAACTCCGATATGTCGCGACCGCCCACAGGCAGCGTCTTCACCGCCGCGCCCAGCACGTAGCCCTCCGCCTCACACTCACTCGCACAACACACACATACCACAGGAATGATCGACGTCCCGCCCTCGCCCGCGTCCACCACCACGCCACTCACGCTCGAGTTCATCTAGCCCTCAACACGCACACACGCGACCACGCTGCTCGACCCCGCCGACAGCTCGTTCGCGTACAGACACAACACCGCCTGCGTCGCGATGTACACACCCGGTACGTTGAACGTCTCGAACAGCACCTCCGCCGTGTACTCGCGGTTCTCCTAGCCCTCAACACACTCACACTCACTCACCGGCGTGTTGTTGAACGGCTCTGTCACCAGAAACAGGTGCTCCTCGGGACAACACCGAAGCTCCTCGTACACTGCGTGCGCGTACAAGTGCTCCATGCTGTTCCAGTCACGCACGATCCCGTGCTCCACCGGATACGTCGCAACGTACTCGCTACTGCCCAGCGCCTTCTCGCCCACCAACAAATCCAAATCCTCCATGCCCTGGTAACACCGACTCGACCGCTTCTACACCTCACGCAACACACACACGCACACGTGAGAGGGGTACGCCACCACTGTCGGGAAAACGCACGACGGCGACGCATTCCCGGAGAATCCCACCTTCGTAAACCTACGCCATCACCCCGCGCTCCAACGACAACCCTGTTCCAGAATCAATAACCACCACCTGATTCAAGTTGCTTTGCATTCTACCGCATCACTACGTCTCTCTGTACACTACCAGTGCAGGAATCAATCCGAAGTAGTCTCTATCTGCCGAGAATCCTTTGATAGTGATTTCGATCCGTTCAGTCATCCTTCCTCTTCAACACTTCTCATTCGTCTTCACGATGAGTCATTGTGGTGAGTTGTGTGCGTGTTTGTGCGTCTCTCTTCACTGTGAGTCTGAACGACGAGTCTGTATAACGCATATAACGAGTATCCACAACAAACACAGCACTCACACCTCTCCTTCTCCTCCACCAAACTCTTCAAATAGAACTCTACCAACTCATACACAACAACAACACAGCACCTCCCGCGCGATAACTACTCCGAATCATCGGACCACTCGCCACGTACTTGAAACCCATCTCCTCGCCCACCTTCTTCCACTCCAAGAACTCGCTCGGCTCCACGAACCGCTTCACCGGCAAGTGGTTCTTCGACGGACGGAGGTACTGACCGAACGTCATTATGTCCACGCCGCTCGCTCGCACGTCCTTCATGCACGACTCGATCTGACACTCACTCGTGCCCACCACACTCACCTCCTCGCGCGTCTCGCCCAGACCCAGCATGATCGACGTCTTCGTCAGCAACTTCGGGTTCCGCGCCTTCGCCACCTCCAGCACGCGCAACGACTGCCGGTACGACGCGCGACGGTCGCGCACGAACGGCTACACTCAACGTCCTCGTCCAACACCCACCGACAGCCGCTCCACCGTCTCGATGTTGTGCGCGTACACGCTCAGACCGCTTGCAGCCACCTCCGCGATGCACGCCTCCTTCCCGTTGAAGTCCGGTGTCAGACACTCGATTATGATCTTCTTCTTCGACACTCGCTTCAGCTCCGATATCGTCTTCGCGATGTGGCTCGCGCCGTAGTCCGCCAGGTCGTCGCGGTCCACGCTCGTCAGCACCACGTAGTCCAGACCCCACTCCGCGATCGCCTTCGCCACGTTCACTGGCTCCTACGCTCACAACGCTCGCCCACACACTACGCTCTCGTCCAGCGGAGCAGGGTGACTGCACGTCTTCGTGTTGCAGAACTTGCACGCCCGCGTGCACGTGTCGCCCATCAACATGATCGTCGCTGTCGCGATGCCCTCCTTCCCGCCCCAGCACTCGCCGATGTTCGGGCACTTCGCCTCCTCGCACACCGTCGCCAACTTCAGCTTACGCACCTACTCTCCACTCAACACTCAAACACTACTGTCTTCAACAAGTGCTCGTAGTTCTCGCCCGACGGCAACTCCGCCTTCAGCCACGCCGGCAGTCGACGACGCACCTGCTTCTTCCCGGGATCCACGCTGCTCACTGAAGCGGGATTCACCTTGTCTTTGTCCATGAAGTCCGACAGTTCGGGGCCCTTCTCCAGTTCCTTCTACGCCCTTATGCACAGAAATCGATTTCCACGCGCAGGTCCTGTAAACGACTCCCACTGCTCGCGCACGCGAACGCTCTCTTCAGCACGATCTACGTCTCACTCCGCAGCGGAAGCGCCACATTGCAGGAACGACGAGCGAGCATGAAGAGAAATAGTGAGAGTGGTTGGTGGAACAAACAGAGCGAGCGTGGAGAGCAGCTACAGAACTAGGAAAAGAGAGAGGGAGCGGAGGAGGGAGAAACCACTCGTCTTCTCGTCAGTGGAGGTATTAACGAAGTCAGTGGATGGTGCGGTGGAAGACCAGCTTCGCTCTGTAGACGCGCGCCTTGGAAGGACCACTTCGCTTCGTCACAGTCCACTTCAGTTGCGGCACGGCCTTGCTGCCGCGCATCTTCCTCTCCCTCACACCCGATTCGAGGGAGGACTTGGCGTTGACTTGGACTACACCTCACAACACACCCCAACACTCACGCTGCGCTTGCTGTGCTTGCTGTGCTCGCTGGTATCGACACTCCCTGCAGTGCGAGACGAGGGTGCAGGTGAAGGGGTCGATGAAGGAGTCGACGGTCTTCCTGAGTCCGCATAGAGGGCAAAGGACGAGGACGGTGAGCGTGTTTGATGCGGTGCGATTCATGGAGAGAATGCGTGAATGGAAGCGACAAATTGGGCAAGAAGCCACATCCGATTCAGCCAATCATCGCACGAATTGTGGACATGCCACCCAGCCCCTGTCTCGCCTTCCATTTCATCGCATTTCGCCATTTCAAATCCATTCGTTCTGAATGTTGTGGGAGTGATGGCATAAGTTATGAGGAGCGCGTGTGGAGGCTGTGGAGGCCGTTCGCGTCCTCGCTCCCGACTCGAGCTCCTGTGTGTGTGGTTGTGATGTGCGTGTGTAGTAGAGGAGGATGGTGGAGTGTGTGGAGAGAAGAGTGAATGGAGGAGTGTGGATATTGTGAAGAGTGTGGGAGAGGATGGAGGGGATGAGGAGGAGTGTGAGGATGAAATAGGAGAGGAGGTATGTGTATGAGTGTCAGAGGAGGGCGAGTAGATGGTATGGTGAGAGAGGAGGAAGAGAGGAGTGTAATGGTATGTGAATGGAGAGTGAAGAGTGCGTGTTGATGAAATGGAGTTGAGAATAGGAAGGGCTACAAGATATGGCGATGGTCCAATGAAATGGCGAGTTGATGGATGTGAAACGGTCGCACTTGCATGGCATTTGGGATGGATGAAACGGTCGAATAGATGGATGTTGTATAAATCATAATAATCTTAAGTGAGTAAGAGAATGAGAGGCTTAGCGCTAATAGCATTGTTGGGTATGTGTGTGGAGTGTGTGTGAGACGCAGTGTCGGTTGCGATGAGCACGCTGACGTGTAACAACGGCGAGGTGTACGTGTCTGTGACGAAGAAGTGCATGTCGTGGGGAACGGAGGAGTCGTACAAGATTCTGAACGGGGCGACGGAGTTGAAGACGAGCGCTCCGTTTGCGAACAACGAGCAGCGCACGGACGAGTACTGTTTGACGGCGACGACGAACAACCAGTACACGTTGAAGATCATC
>ERZ780157.1837-NODE-1837-length-21608-cov-3.384355_pt1 | contig 21608 bp, 16 predicted proteins | sample MGYA00511169_ERZ780157 | MGnify/ENA primary metagenome ERZ780157 (study PRJEB29588, sample SAMEA1965149) | human gut metagenome | biome: human gut; feature: human-associated habitat; material: faeces | place: Denmark | collected 2008/2010 ... | reverse complement strand
CGACGGCGGCGGCCTGAACGTGTGGGCCACGCTCATCGTGTTCTGGGCGGCAGCCATTTTGGAGCCCGCGCATATGCGAATAATTTTAATGAGGAAGAATTGCTGCGTGCCATCGACTATGCACATATCCATGGCAGACAGGTGTATCTGACGGTGAACACCCTGTTCAAGGAGGAGGAACTGGAACAGGGACTCTATGAGTATCTGCTGCCGTATTACGAGCAGGGGCTCGATGCGGTGATCGTGCAGGATATGGGGGCGTTTGCAAGGATACGAAGCATGTTCCCCGGGATGGATATTCACACCAGCACGCAGATGACTGTGACCGGCGCGGCGGGTGCGGCGTACATGAAGCAGCTCGGTGCGAGCCGGGTGGTCATGGCGCGGGAGATGTCGTTTGCCGAGATAAGAGAAATCCATGACAAGGTGGGAATCGAGATCGAGAGTTTTGTGCACGGTGCACTGTGTTACTGTTATTCCGGGCAATGTCTGCTCAGCAGTATGCTGGGCGGCAGAAGCGGCAACCGTGGGCGCTGTGCACAGCCGTGCCGGCTTCCCTATGAGGTCTACAAAAAGGATCAGAAATCCCGTATCGCGTGCGGCAATTACGTGTTAAGCCCGAAGGATCTGTGTACGATTGATGCCATTCCCGCACTTGCAGAGAGCGGCATATTCTCCTTTAAGATTGAGGGACGGATGAAGCAGGCGGAGTATGCGGCAGGCGTTGTATCCGTTTACCGGCAGTATATGGACCGTTATCTGGACCGGCTGAATGAGGAGAGAGCGGGCGGCTGCAGCGAGGATGAGGCACGCCGGCGGGCGAAGAAGGCTTACGCGGTAACGGAGGAGGATCACAGAAAGCTGCTGGCGCTCGGCAACCGCAGCGGTTTTACCGACGGGTACTATTTCCGCAGAAATGGCAGGGAGATGATTACCTTTGATTCCCCGGGACATGCGAAGACAGACGAGGCACTGCAGAAGACGGTGCGGGAACACTATATCAAAGTGCGGCCGGAGCAGGAAATCAAAGAAAAAATCAATGGATTCTTAAGATTAAAAAAAGATTGTCCTGCTAAACTGGAAGTTGCATTAAATGATATCCGGACCTCTGTGGATGGAGATGTGGTACAGGCAGCATTAAAACAGCCGCTTGCGGAAGAAAAAGTAGCTGCAAGCATAAAAAAGACCGGAAATACACCGTATGAGTTTGCAGAACTTGACATAGATATGGATGACGATATATTCCTTCCCGTACAGGCACTGAATGTGCTGCGGAGAAATGCACTTGAACGGTTGAGCGAGGCATTGACCGCACCTATGCGAAGAAGGGAAGCTTCGCATAAAACAGAAATGGCGGCAGGAGAAACATCCGGCGAAGAATGGCAGAAGGAAACGGTATCTGTGAAAAAAGAGCAAAAGGCAGAGAAAGGCAGCGTAACACCGTATCTTTCGGTTTCCATCGAGAATCGTTCCTGTATCACATTTTTGCTTGATGCATCTTATGTAGATGCCATTTATCTTGACAGCAGCTGTTATACCAGGGAAAATCTTTTCACAGCATTAAAAGAAGATGTGAGCCGTATCCACTCGGCGGGGAAAAAGGCGTATTATATCATGCCGGCAGTATTCCGGCTTTCTGCACTTTCATTTTATGAAAGGAATCTTTCCGGAATGAAGCAGACCGGGGTAGACGGATTTGTGGTAAAAAGCTATGATGAACTTGCGTTTATCCGTCAGAATCTGTCGGATATGGATGTGATTTTAGATCATAATCTGTATACATGGAACTCCTATGCCAAAAAGCAGTTTTGGGATAGGAAGCCGGTGCGCGATACCGTTCCATTGGAACTGAACCGGAAAGAGCTGCAGGAAAGGGACAATACACACAGTGAGATGTTTCTGTATGGCAATCTGCCGCTGATGGTGTCGGCACAGTGTGTACATGCCAATGCCGGGGCTGACCGGGGGTGTGACAAAATGCGGACAGTTACTTATTTAAAGGACCGTTATGGAAAATATTTCCCGGTCAAAAATAACTGTACGGAATGTTATAATACGATTTATAATACAGCTCCACTGATCCTGTTCCCATATCGGAAGGAGCTGGAGAAAATGGGGATCCATGCGTACCGGATCAGCTTTACGACGGAGCAGGGATCACAGGTAAAACAGATTTTACATTTATATGAAAAAATATTTTTGAATTGGGAAAACAGTCTGCAGGAACTGTATACAGGCGAATATACCGGTGGACACTATAAACGAGGAGTAGAATAACGGTATGGAAAATCTTATCGTGGAAGTTTCAAAATATCTGATGATCATATTGTTTGCATGTTATGCATATGAGTGTTTTTCGGCATTTCGCAGCAAGATCAGTACGGAAAAGCGGAATCATATTTTTGACAGACAGATTTTTTTAATGTATCTGATCCATCTGGATGCATTTTTAGTGCTCTATACAGTTACGGATGAAATTAATCTGATCATTCTTTATTTTCTTCAGGTAATTTTAGTGACGATTGTGATCGTTAATTATCAGTTACTGTATCCAAAAGCGTCCAGACTTGTGACAAATAATATGTGCATGCTTTTAATGGTCGGCTTTATTATGCTGACAAGGCTTTCTTACGAGAAGGCGATCAGACAGTATGCGATTGCGATCTGTGCATCCGTTATTACAATTGTGATACCGGTACTGATACGGAAAGTGCGGTCCTTACGAAGACTGACCTGGCTTTATGCGATGATCGGCATTGTCGGACTTGCTGCAGTTACCATATTTGGTTCCACGAGCTATGGTGCGAAGATCTCGGTTACGATCGGTGGCCTGTTTTCGATACAGCCATCTGAATTTGTAAAAATTTTATTTGTATTTTTTGTGGCAGGCATGCTCTATAAAAATACGGATTTTAAAACAGTCTGTATCACAACGATCGTGGCGGCAGTGCATGTGCTGATCTTAGTTGCGTCGAGAGATCTTGGAGGTGCGTTGATCTTTTTTGTCACCTATCTGGTCATGCTCTATGTTGCAACCAGAAAACTGTTTTATTTTGCCGGTGGTCTGCTGGTCGGATGTATTGCTGCAGTAGCTGCATATGGACTGTTTTCACATGTCCGTGTCAGAGTTGTGGCATGGCGGGATCCGCTCAGTGTGATTGACAACGAGGGATATCAGATCTGTCAGTCGCTGTTTGCAATCGGAACCGGCGGCTGGTTTGGAACGGGACTGTATCAGGGGTCGCCGAATAAGATACCGGTTGTTGAGCAGGATTTTATTTTTTCTGCAATATCAGAAGAATTAGGCGGTATTTTCGCAATTTGTCTGATCATGGTGTGCATCAGCTGCTTTTTGATGTTTTTAAATATTGCAATGCAGATGAAAGAACAGTTTTACAAGCTCGTGGCGTTAGGACTGGGTACAGTATATGCGTTCCAGGTATTTCTTACCATTGGCGGAGTGACTAAGTTTATCCCGTCAACTGGAGTGACACTGCCGTTAGTCAGCTATGGAGGAAGTTCATTACTGGCAACCATGATGCTGTTTGCGGTAATTCAGGGACTGTATATTTTAAGACAGGATGAGGGAGAAAACAATGCGAGAAAAAAACAGCGAAAGACCGGATACGAGAGACAACAGGTCGAAGAACTCTACTAAGACAGGAAAAAAGAAAAAGAATACAAAAAACCAGGAATTTGCAGTGATCACATATTCATTTCTGGCACTGTTTATCTGTCTGATGGGATATTTTTCTTACTTCCAGTTTTTTAAGAGCGAGGAATTTATCAATAATCCTTATAATACCAGACAGGAGACATTTGCACAGAAGATCGTGCGCGGGCAGATCCTGACGAATGATGGACAGGTGCTTGCGGAGACGGTGACGGACAGTGAGGGAAATGAGACAAGGAGATATCCGTATGGCAGTATATTTTCCCATATAGTCGGGTATTCTACCAAGGGAAAATCAGGCATCGAGTCACTGGCAAATTTTAATCTGTTACGGTCAAATACAGCTTTTATAGATAAAGTTGGAGACGAGATGCAGGGGGAGAAAAGTCCTGGGGACAATGTGGTCACAACATTGGATTATGGACTGCAGGCAACGGCATACGATGCATTGGGGTATTATAAGGGAGCAATCGTTGTATTAGAGCCTTCCACCGGAAAGATTCTTGCGATGGTGTCAAAACCGGATTTTGATCCGAACACGATTGCAGCCGACTGGGATAATCTGACCGCAGATGACAACACGGATGCAGCACTCTTAAATCGTGCGACGCAGGGACTTTATCCGCCGGGATCGACATTTAAGATCCTGACAACTTTAGAGTATATTCAGGAACATGCAGACTATGAAAATTACAGTTATACCTGTACAGGCAGTTATACGGTTGGAAATCATACGATCCACTGCTATGGAAACAAGAGCCATGGAACGCAGAATCTGCGCCAGGCATTTGCCAATTCCTGCAATGCATTTTACGCATCGCTTGGAATGGAACTTGACATCGACCAGTTTGGACAGCTGTGTAATAAAATGCTGTTTAATACCAGCCTTCCGACGGATCTGCAGGCATCTAAGAGCAGTTTTGTGTTAGATAAGTCAGACGGATCTTCGGCAATTATGGCAACTTCCATTGGACAGGGACAGACACTTGTGACACCGTTTCATATGGCGTTACTTGTCAGTGCAATCAATAATGATGGAGTACTGATGAAGCCATATGTGTTAGACCGTGTGGAGAGCAGCGACGGAACACTGGTCGAGCAGTATGAGCCGGAAGAATACGGTACGCTTATGACAACGGATGAGGCAGCAATTTTAAAAGATTATATGAATTATGTGGTGGAGACAGGAACCGGTAAAAAACTGAGCGGTCAAAGCTATGAGGCGGCAGGAAAGACTGGATCAGCAGAGTATTCTACCGGTGCAGATTCCTCGCATTCCTGGTTTGTGGGATATGCACACCGGGATGATAAATCCGATATTGCAATCGCTGTCATCGTGGAAAAAGCAGGTGTCGGAAGTGAATATGCCGTGCCGATTGCAAAAGAGGTTTTTGATGCATATTATAATGAATGAAATGTTGCATGTGCTTTTGAAAAGTATTATACTTATTAGCATGACAGTATTATAAAAAACCACATCAGGAGGTATTGCGATGATCGAGGCAACAAGTTGTGGTGGTGTGGTAATATTTCGCGGCAAAATATTGCTCTTGTACAAAAATTACAAAAATAAATACGAGGGATGGGTACTTCCAAAGGGAACTGTGGAAGCAGGAGAAGAATATAAGGATACAGCGATGAGGGAAGTATATGAAGAGACTGGTGTGAAAGCAACCCTGATGAAATATATCGGGAAAAGTCAGTATTCATTTACGGTACCGGAGGATGTTGTGGAGAAGACGGTGCACTGGTATCTGATGATGGCAGACAGTTATTACAGCAAACCACAGCGTGAAGAATATTTTGTCGATTCCGGTTATTACAAATACCATGAGGCGTATCATCTTTTGAAATTTCCGAATGAAAAACAGATGTTAGAAAGAGCGTATGAGGAATATCAGGAATTAAAGAAGAATAATCTGTGGGGCAGCCACAGGTATGAATAAACAAAACACATCAGAAAGATGGAGCAGGATGTATGATATGGTATAAGGATTTGTATGTTGGAGAAAGTATTGTACATAAGACAAAGAAGGTCAAATGGAAGATTATGCACAATGCCGGACAGATTGGGATTTATGTGATCACATTAGCCTCTAACACACAGAATCTGCTTGATATCATACCATCATACGAACTGATGCAAAAAGGGTATCCGAAAAAAGATATGGTGGTTGTGGGACTGGCAAAGGGCTATGATGAAGCGATTGAGGTCGCAGCATCCATTGTGGATGAAGTGTACCACAGTACCGGCACATTTGCCGTCCGCGCCTATCTTGCAGAAAAACAGGGGTAAGGAGCGTAGAATGTCAGTTATATTGCTCATATTAAAAATAATCGGCTGGATCCTGCTGACGCTGCCTGCACTTTTTCTGCTGATTGTTTTTCTTGTATTAGTTGTGCCGGTTCGTTACAGGACGGATGGAAGCATAGAAGAAAATATCCGGGTTCAGGGGAAAGTGCATTGGCTGCTTCATATTCTGTCGTTTGGCTTTTCTTATAACGAGGAAGGTTTTTCTTATACGCTGAAACTCTTTGGAAAACGTATCGCTCTGGGGGAGAAGCTGGAGGACGAAGAGGAAGAACCGGATGCAGACAGTACAGACACGGCAGTGCATGAGACAAAAGCAGAGGTTGAAAACATACTTCCATCAGATTCAAAAATGCAACGGCAGGATGTCAGTGTAAAAGATGCAGCAGAAGCCAATGAAAAGAAAGATTCAAAAGATGGTACAGATACGAAAGAGCAGACGTCTATAGTACGAAAGAATATAGATGAGACAGATTCTGAAAAAGTATCGTTTGGACAGAGGATAACAAGTAAATTTCACGATATCACTAATAAAATCAAAGGTATTCGTGGAAAACTGGCAGACCTGTCCGGGCAGGCAGGAAAAATAAAGGCTGCACTGACCGATGAACATAACCGTAATAGTGTTTCTGCAATCTGGAAAGAACTTAAATATTTACTGAAACATTCGCGTTTTCGAAAGATTGACATAGAACTGAATTTTGCACTGTGGGAGCCGTCAGCGACCGGACAGGCACTTGGAATCCTTGCCATGTTTCCGGCAATCTATCAGTATGATATTGGGATTTATCCCGATTTTGAAGCAGATAAGACATATGTGAAAGGTACTTTTCTGGTAAAGGGGCACATCCGTCTCGTACATGTACTTATATCCGGTATCCGTCTGTTAAAGGAGCGTGATATCCGGAATTTTATAAAGAAATTTTTTAAGTAAAGAAAAAGAGAAAGGCAGGTTTTTATTATGGCAGACAACAGTTTTCATACAACAGTAGAGTCCTTGTTTAAGGGGATGGACAGTTTTATCACAACAAAAACAGTAGTGGGTGATGCGATCCATATTGGTGATACGATCATCCTTCCGCTGGTGGATGTTTCATTTGGTGTTGCAGCCGGAGCTTTTTCACAGGAAAAGAAAAATAACGGTGCCGGTGGTATGGGTGGAAAGATCATGCCGAGTGCAGTTCTTGTGATCCAGAACGGGACAACAAAACTGGTAAACATCAAGAATCAGGATGGAATCACGAAAATCCTTGATATGGTGCCGGATTTTGTAAACAAATTTACCTCGAAAAATGATGTGGTTTCTGAGGACTCCGCAGCGGATCAGACCGATGATGCCGCAAAATCAGCAGCTGGAAAAGAGATGGAGGATATCTTAAAGGATTCCGCAAACAAATAATTTTTTAAAACAGTATAGAAACGCAAAAGAAACGCATATATTATCAGTAATATATGCGTTTCTTTATTGGAGTCTGCCATGAAACGGATGCTCGGATTTGCACTGTTCTGCTTCGCAATGGGAATGCTTGTGATGATCGTCATTCACAACCGTTTCTGTGGGTTTGTGCTCATGATTTTATGTATGCTCGCAGGTTATTACCTGTTCTGCTGTGATGACTGTTAGCCGATCAGCTCTTTTACACAGGCAGCGATTGTTTCATCTTTACAGTTTGCAAAGAAGTACTCGCTGAAATGTTCGCCGCTTAAAGCACCGACTACAAGGTCACGGTCAAGTTCTTTTAAGATAGATACGAGATCGCGGTGGGTCACTTTTTTAACTTCATCTAAGATCTTTTTGTTGCGCTGTTCCGGTTCCACACGCTCTTTCGGGTATCCACCGCCGCCCGGAGCGCAGAACAGTTTTTCAAAGATATAGGTCAGATTTAATTCTCCACCCCATCCAAAGTTTTCTGCAAATGGAAGAGCGATACAGTTCCCGTCGTTGACCTGTGAGAAAAGATAAGCGTCAAGAGGGGATTCGATGTGTCCGCAGAGTACCTGTGGGAATGCGTTGCATGCAAGCATGGCGCCTTCGCCGGTTCCACATCCTGTGATCACAAAATCAGCAGCACCGGAGTTTAATAAAACTGCTGCAAGAATACCATTCTGCACGTAGGTCAGCTGATGTGTATCTTCAGCAGAGTACATGCCGTAGTTAAACACTTCATGTCCCATTGGCTCTACCACAGATTTTAAGGTGGCACAGATCATTTCATTTTTTGCTGCCTGGCTGTTTTCGTTGATTAATGCAATTTTCATGAATATCCTCATTTTTCTGTACTGCCGGTATATTATTTTGCCGGAATAGTGGCAGTACACCCATATTCCGACATTGATAAAAGTTACATCAGATCTGTCATTGCAACGTCATCCATATCATCAAAGTCCTGATTTTCGCCAACCATTCCCCAGATGAAAGTATATGCCTGTGTGCCGCATCCGGAGTGGATTGACCAGCTCGGAGAGATGACAGCCTGCTCATTGCGCATCACAATGTGTCTTGTCTCTGTCGGCTCGCCCATATAATGCATTACAAGTGCATCTTCCGGCATATCAAAATACAGATAAACTTCCATACGTCTGTCATGCGTGTGGCATGGCATGGTGTTCCATACACTGCCCGGTTCGAGTTTTGTCATACCCATCTCAAGCTGGCAGCTCTCTACCTGTCCCGGAAGGATATATTTGCAGATCGTTCTGTGGTTTGCGGTCTCTAAGGAGCCGAGTTCTACTTTGTTGCAGTCTTTTACGATGACAACACCGTCCTCCGGTGTGCCTTCCGGTTTGATCAGGACAGTCGGGTAGGTCATATGTGCAGGAGCACTGTTTAAGTAAAATTTTGCAGGAGCATCTGCATTTTCGCTTGCAAAGGAAATGTCCTTTGAGCCCATGCCGATGTACATGCCCTCTTTGTGGGCAACTTTGTATTCCTTTCCGTCGATCGTGATCACGCCGGCACCGCCGATATTGATCACACCGAGCTCACGGCGCTCACAGAAATACTGTGCGCGCAGCTCGTCGCCGGCGGTTAATTTTAAAGTTTCCTTTACCGGAACAGCTGAACCGGTGATGATGCGGTCGATATGGCTGTATACAAGTTTGATGACATCCGGCTGGAACAGATCATCGATTAAAAATTCTTCTCTTAAACGTTCGGTTGTGTAATGTTTGACATCTCTTGGAGATGCTGCAGTACGAAGTTCCATAAAAATCCTTTCCTGCGCCTTTCTGTGCGCATCACAAATATCTTAATATATGAATCCAAAACGCTGAAAATCAGGTTATTAAAGCTGAATGCATCCTGTTTTATATCTTAGCAGGTTTTTAAGTTAAATCCAAAGTAATTTACAGAGTTGTTGTAGCAGATACCTTTTACGATCTCCTCTAATGTATCATAATCTGCTGGGAACTCACCGTTTTCTACCCATCCACCGATCAGGTTGCAGAGAATTCTGCGGAAGTAATCGTGACGTGTGTAGGATAAGAAGCTTCTGGAGTCTGTCAGCATGCCGACAAAACCGGAGAGATTTCCAAGGTTTGCAAGGGAGATCATCTGATCCTGCATACCGGTCTTGTGATCGTTGAACCACCATGCGGAACCCTGCTGGATCTTTGCGACAGCGGTGGAATCCTGGAAGCATCCTAAGATCGTGCCGATTGCCTGGTTGTCGTTCGGGTTTAAGCTGTAAATGATAGTTTTTGGAAGATTTCCGCTCTTATTTAAGAAATTTAAGAAATCTGCCATCTCAGAAGATGGTGCATAGTTGTTGATGCAGTCGTATCCGGTATCCGGTCCAAGGCGGTCGAACATCGGAGTGTTGTTGTCACGTTTGCATCCATAGTGAAGCTGCATAACCCAGTTACGTTTTGTATACTCTGTGCCGACAAACAGCATAAATGCAGTCTTGAATTTTAACTCTTCCTCACGGGTAACACCTTCTCCGGAGAGACGTTTTGCAAAAATAGCTTCAATCTCATCATCGGAAGCCGGTGCGTACATTACATATTCCAAAGCGTGGTCAGATACGCTGCATCCCATGGAAGCGAAGAAATCCATACGGTTTGAAAGTGCCTTCTTTAAGGCTGCAAAGGTATCTACTTTGATGCCGGAAACGTCAGATAACTGTGCAATGTAATCTAAATATGTAACTTTTTCGATATTCATTGCCTTGTCAGGACGCCATGCCGGAAGAACCTGAACGTCAAAAGAATCATCCTCTGCAATCTTTTTGTGCCATTCTAAGGAGTCGACCGGATCGTCGGTGGTGCAGATCAGAGTAACGTTGGACTGTCTGATGATGTTGCGGACAGACATATCTTTCTCTGCAAGTCTCTTATTGCATAACTCCCAGACTTCCTCGGCTGTTTTCTTATTTAAAACGCCGTTGTAACCGAAATATTTCTTTAACTCCAGATGGCTCCAGTGGAAGAGCGGGTTGCCGATCGCTTTGCCGAGAACCTCAGCCCATTTTAAGAATTTTTCCTTGTCGGAAGCATCACCGGTGATGTATTTTTCATCGACACCACAGGAACGCATAAAGCGCCATTTGTAATGGTCGCCGCCTAACCATACCTGGGTAATATTTTCAAACTGACGGTCCTCGTAGATTTCCTGCGGATTGATGTGGCAGTGATAATCTAAGATCGGTACATCTGCTGCGTAGGAATGGTAAAGTTTCTGAGCAGTCTCGCTCTGAAGTAAGAAGTTTTCATCCATAAATTGTTTCATTGTTTTTTCCTCCATAAAAATTGTTTTAGAATAAAGTAGTTCCACGTTTGATCAGTTTGCCGGAGAAAATAGATTTCTTCGGCATTTCTTCACCGGAAAGAACACCGACTAAGGTCTGTACTAACTGATGAGTCTGTGTTTCTAAGCGGTTGTCCACGGAAGTGAGTTCCGGAATACAGCAGGTTGTCAGCATGGAGTTGTTGTACCCAATAATCGATAAATCGTCGGGCACAGAAATATGATTGCGTTGTGCGTATTTGACTACGCCGACGGCGAGTACGTCATCCGCAGCGATCACTCCATGAAAAGGAGGGGCCTCTTTTGCAACCTGATCCATAAAATCTGCAATTTCATTGAATTGCTGGGAATCTCCGTCGTATTTGTGGATCCTGTTTTCTATATCAGAGATGCCATGTTTTTTTAAGGCGTCTTTGAAACCATTTAATTTTTTGCGGCCACTATATGAAATAGAATTGTAAATATAGACTGGATCGGCGATACCGGAATCTAACATGGACTCGGTAGCCTCAAACATAGTCGTGTAGTCGTCGCATAAAGTGCTGTAAACGTTCGGATAATCAAAGGAAGCGTTTAACAGCATGATCGGTACCTGCGTGGAAACATCTTTAATATACTGGTTTTCATCTTCGGTAGTACCGATGAAATTAGAACCGACAAGAATGATGCCGTCTACTTTTTTGGAAAGGATCAAATTCAGGTAATTTTGCTTGAGCTCCAGATTATATCCGGTGCAGCAAAGCAGAGACTCATAACCGTTTGCCTGCAGCTCCTGTTCCAGATAATAAACTGCCTTTGCAAGAAAAAGATCCGAGGAATCTGCACAGAGAATACCAATCGTCTGCAGGGAGTGAAGCCCCATGCCGCGTGCGAAAGCATTTGGTGTGTAGTCATATTTTTCAATGATATCCATGACTTTTTTCTTTGTGGAAGGGCGGACCTTGTCACTGCCGTTTAATACACGGGATACGGTAGCAATCGATACCCCCGCTTTTTTTGAAATATCATATATTGTCATATAAAAAATCCTTTTATAACAAATTTGCATCCTGAAACGTTTCGGATTACATTAAATATAGAATGTAAACAAAAAATGAAAGCAGTTTCATTACTGCTGGCCTAATTATACAATATTAAAAAAAATAAAGCAATATCGGATTTTGTGAAAATAGAAAAAATGTAGAAGAAAAGATGGAGATTTTAAAGAAAAATAATAAAAATTACTAAATTGTGCAAAATTACATATTGACGAAACGGCAAAAAGGTGTAAAAATACAAATTGTAAACGCTTACAAAATGACATTGTGCAGTGATGAGCTGATAAGCAGGAGGAATATGATGGAATTATTAAACAGAAAGAAAACAGGAAAAGTGGAGAGACCGGTTAAAGTATTACAGTTCGGAGAGGGAAATTTCCTTCGTGCATTTGTTGACTATATGATCGACATTGCAAATGAGCAGGGGAAATTTAACGGGGACATCGTACTTGTAAAACCGATCGAATTTGGAAGTCTTGACAGATTCCATGATCAGGAGTGCCAGTATACCGTACAGTTAAGAGGAATCGTAGACGGTGAGCCAAAACGTATCAACCGCATTGTGACCAGCGTTGCAGATGCAGTAGACGCTTATGGTGAATATCAGAAATATGCAGATTATGCAAAACTTGACAGCTTACGTTACATTGTTTCGAACACAACAGAAGCAGGTATCGTTTATGATGATACAGACCGATTAGAGATGGAACCGCCAAAAAGCTATCCGGGCAAATTAACCAAATTCTTATATGAGAGATATAAACATTTTAACGGGGCAATGGATAAAGGTCTTGTGATGCTTCCGGTTGAGCTGATCGATGACAATGGTATCCACTTAAAAGAGTGTGTAGAGAAACTTGCAGTACTCTGGAATTTAGAAGAGGGATTTAAGACATGGTTAGATGAAGCCTGTGTATTTACTTCTACATTAGTTGACCGTATTGTAACCGGTTACCCAAGAGACGAGGCAGAGGAGCTCTGCAAAGAGTTCGGTTATCAGGACAATCTGATCGTAACAGGTGAGCCATTTGCTCTCTGGGTGATCGAGAGCGCAAAAGATATCAGCAAAGAGTTCCCGCTTCCGGATGCAGGACTTCCGGTGATCTTTACAGACAACCAAAAGCCATACAAACAGAGAAAAGTCCGTATCTTAAACGGTGCACATACTTCCTTCGTACTGGCATCTTATCTCTGTGGCAATGATATCGTGTTAGAGTCTATGCAGGATGAACTGATTTTCAACTTTATGAAAGCAACGATCTTTGATGAGGTCATTCCTACACTGACACTTCCGAAACAGGATCTGATTGATTTTGCAGAGGCAGTGATCACAAGATTTAACAACCCATATGTAAAACATGCGCTGTTATCCATTTCCCTGAACTCTGTTTCAAAATGGCGCGCAAGATGTATGCCGAGTTTCTTAGAGTACATTAAGAATGAAGGAAAACTTCCGACACACCTGACATTCTCACTGGCTGCACTGATGGCATTCTACACAGGAACAGAGATCCGTGACAAGGCTCTGATCGGACATCGTGACGGTACTGAATACCAGATCTTAGATGACGCTGCTGTATTAGAGTTCTTTGCAGCAAACAGTTCTAAGGACGCAGCAGAGTATACACATGCTGTTTTATCCAACGAGCATTTCTGGGGCGAAGATCTTACCAAATTAGCCGGAGTAGAAGAGGCTGTAACCGGTTATATGGAAGATATCCGTGCACTTGGTATGAGAGCAGCAATGGAAAAAACTTTTAACGCATAAGCAGGAGAACACTTATGAAAGATTTTATAAAAATCAATGAAAATGATAATGTCATTGTTGCCATAAAAGAACTTGCAGAGGGAGAGAAAGTCACAGTCGATGGAGAAGAATACACAGCGGCTGAGACGATCCCTGCCGGACACAAGATGGCGATCTGTGACATCCCGCAGGGCGGTGATGTGATCAAATATGGTTTCCGTATCGGAAATGCAAAAGAGAATATCAAAGCCGGTCAGTGGGTGCATGTACACAATATCAAAACAGCACTCGGCGATCTGCTCACTTATACCTACGAGCCGGTAAAAACAGAGGAGAAAAAGACAGAGGAGCGTACCTTTATGGGATTTGCACGCCCGGATGGAAGTGTCGGTGTACGCAACGAAGTCTGGATCGTACCGACTGTTGGCTGTGTGAACAACATCGCCACAGCGATGGCAAAACGTGCCAACGCAAAGGTACATGGCTCTGTGGAGGAAGTGATTGCATTCCCGCATCCATATGGATGTTCCCAGATGGGTGATGATCAGGAACACACAAGAACGATCCTCGCTGATCTCGTAAAACATCCAAATGCCGGAGGCGTGTTAGTACTTGGTCTTGGCTGTGAGAACAGTAATATCGGTGAATTAAAAAAATACATTGGTGATTATGACGAGAACCGTGTGAAATTTTTAGTCTGCCAGGAATGCGAAGATGAGATGGAAGAGGGCGAAAAGCTCTTAGAGGAACTGATCGATTATGCTGCGGGATTTTCCCGTGAGCCGATCAGTGCGTCCAAACTGATCATCGGCATGAAATGCGGCGGCAGTGACGGATTTTCCGGAATTACGGCAAACCCGCTGGTAGGTAAATTCTCAGACATCCTGATCGGAAAGGGCGGAACAACGATCCTGACCGAGGTGCCGGAGATGTTCGGTGCAGAGACACTGCTTATGAACCGCTGTGAAAATGAAGAATTATTTGAACAGACGGTTAACCTGATCAACGATTTTAAACAGTATTTTAAAGATAATCACCAGACAATCTACGAGAATCCGTCACCTGGAAATAAAAAAGGCGGTATCTCAACCTTAGAGGATAAGTCTTTGGGATGTACACAGAAATCAGGAAGTGCTGCAGTAAAAGGCGTTCTTTCCTACGGCGAGCGCGTACATACGCCGGGATTAAATCTTCTCAGCGCACCGGGCAATGACCTTGTTGCTGCAACTGCATTAGCAGCCAGCGGTGCACATATTGTACTGTTTACGACCGGACGCGGAACACCGTTTGCATCCCCGGTTCCAACAGTAAAGATTTCCAGCAACAGTACTCTTGCCGGAAAGAAAAAGAACTGGATCGATTTCAATGCGGGCGTTCTTGTGGAGGATGCAGAGTTAGAGGAGACAGGTCAGAAATTGTTTGACTATGTGATCGACGTTGCATCTGGTAAGAAGGTACGCAGCGAGGAAGCCGGATTCCATGATATGGCGATCTTTAAGCAGGGTGTTACCTTGTAAGGGAACGGGAAAAAGTTGTCAATCTGATATGATGGATATCTACAATAGAATGTTTGTGCAGAATTCAATCTGTTATTTCAGAAACATCCGGCAGAAAAAGTAGAAACTGGATTCTTATTGAAAGAATCTTAAACATAACACAAAAAAGGAGACAGAATTATGTCATTTTTAAACAATTTCTCATTAGAGGGTAAAATTGCATTAGTAACAGGCGCGTCTTATGGTATCGGATTTGCTATCGCATCTGCTTATGCAGAGGCAGGCGCAACCATCGTATTCAACGATATCAAACAGGAGCTGGTTGACAAGGGATTAGCAGCTTATGCTGAAAAAGGGATCAAAGCTCATGGTTATGTCTGTGACGTTACCAACGAGGAACAGGTGAATGAACTTGTGAAAAAAGTAGAGGAGGAAGTTGGTGTAATCGATATTCTTGTAAACAATGCAGGTATCATCAAACGTATTCCAATGTGCGATATGTCAGCAGCAGAGTTCAGACAGGTAATTGATGTTGACTTAAATGCACCGTTCATTGTATCAAAAGCAGTGATCCCGTCCATGATCAAAAAAGGCCACGGAAAGATCATCAACATCTGCTCTATGATGAGTGAGCTTGGCCGTGAGACCGTTTCTGCTTACGCTGCAGCAAAAGGTGGTTTAAAAATGTTAACAAAGAACATTGCATCTGAGTACGGTGAATTCAATATCCAGTGTAACGGTATCGGACCTGGTTATATTGCAACACCTCAGACAGCACCTCTTCGTGAGATCCAGCCAGACGGTTCCAGACATCCGTTTGACCAGTTCATCATCGCAAAGACTCCGGCTGCAAGATGGGGAAATGCAGAAGACTTACAGGGACCGGCTGTGTTCCTTGCATCGGATGCATCTAATTTTGTAAATGGTCATGTGCTGTATGTAGATGGTGGTATTTTAGCTTATATTGGTAAGCAGCCACAGTAAAAACAGATGAGATTTGTTGTGAATTGAATCATTGTCATAATTGATGCCAATGTCAGCTTTGGGTGGGAAGTGGCTGAGCCTTGGGACGTGCACCGGAACCGGCAGATTTTGTTGGGTTCCGTTGTACGGAAATAAGAGGTTCTAAGTGCCCCTGGTCTGAGTTTGTGGCAGAGTGACGCGTGCATCCCCGGATGAGCCTTCCATGGCTCGACGGGGATTTTTGCTGCCATCCGTGGCAGCAAAACGCTGTAGATGGCAGTACAAACCCCGGTCAAACCATGGAAGGTTTGTTCGGGGTGTTCGCGTCCGGCTCTCAACATCTCCGCAGGGCAACTTAGAACCTCTTATCCTCGTACAACGGAACCAACCAGCTCCGCCCCGCCACAATCACCGCAGGTTTTGCCATTTTCCAACAGGCATCCACATCTCATATCGTAAGGTTCGCCGCTTTCCAACAGGCATCCACATCCCAATCACCATGCAGGGCTAGCAAGCCATTCCAACAAGATGCCCCTGAAACTCCCCAAATAAACTTTCCTCCTGCTTCCTCATAAACACCGTTACATCCGCATCTCCAAACACCACCTCAAAATGCACACTCCCCACGAACGCATCGATCACATGTGCCCGCACATATAAAGTGTCCTCCGAAACCCACACTCCACTGGCAGCATATCTCTGGTCATAGACTGGAAACTGCCCGCAGACAAGTTTACCAAACCCAAAATGAATGGAACACGGTCTGCCGTGCAGTGTAAACGTAAAACATCCCTCATCATTTGTAAAATCCGCTGTAAAATTTGTAAACTCACTACTGTTTGGTTTGAACATATATCGTTTCCCCGAAACTTGTGAAGTGACCGCTGCCGTCATTGCACTATCACCCAGAGGTGCAATCGCAAGTGAAGAGAGCACAGAAAGAAGCTCTGTATGCGTTTTTTGATCTTCCGGGAGTGGATCTGCCTGTATGAAAGGAAGAATCTCATCATACAGAGCATCATAAATCAGTTGATTTCCACCCGCAAGTCCCTGTGTGTCTGCGGTAGTGACAAAGAGCAGATCATAATCCGGAAGGTAATGGATGAACTGACCACCCATGCCGTAGCAGACAAAACCATTTTTTTCACTGCGCCAGATCTGATAACCATAGCCGCAGGCTTCACTTGGAAGAGGTGCCGTGATGCGTGTGTCAGAGAGATGGGAGGTTGCTGTTTTGATGTAGGAGGCAGAAACGAGCTGTGTTCCATCAATATTTCCATCGTGAGATAGAAGATAACCGAATTTTAACAGGTCGGATGGAAGAGCGACAAGTCCGCTTCCGCCCATGGAGACACCAAAAGGATCTGTCAGCATGTAGGATTCATCGGAAAATTCCAAAACAGACAGTTTTTCTTTGAGATAATCGAGCATTGGCATGCCGGAAAGACGTTCTACAAGCGCACTGAGTGTATGTGCGGAGGACGTATCATAATGAAAGAGCTTTCCTGCAGGATGGGTTGGTGGTACGGTAAAGAAACTTTCTACCCAGTCACTTTTCATATCGACCTTGTAGGTCGTCGCGGCATGACAGGTGCGCATCATGAGCATATCCCGGATCGTCATGGCTGCAATCCACGGATGTACATTCGCTGGAATCTTGTCTGGAAAATATGAGACGATCGGATCATCCAGTGATAATTTTCCTTCCGCTTCCAAAAGACCGATCGCAATGGATGTAAAACTTTTACTGATCGAAAACATGCGATGCAGCGTGTCTTTCTGATATGGTGCATAGTAGCCCTCGGCAATGAGTGTGTCATGCCGCATTAAAAGAAAACTGTGCATTGGAACCTGTTTTTTTTGTAAACGATCCAGAAAGTGAAGAAGGCATCCGGATGGGATGCCAGCACTTTCTGGAGAACCTTTTTTGAAATTCATTGTAATATCCTCCATTTCTTATTAAGACTGAACGCCAAAGCTGCTCGGTGTAACGCCATATTTTTTCTTAAATGCACGCCGGAAAGAAGTCTGGTTGTTATATCCAACTTCCAATGCAATCTCATTGATACCGGACTCGCCTTTTTCAATCAGATGGGCTGCTTCTGTAAGGCGCAGATCTTCCAGATAAACGGAAAAGTTTACGTTCATATTTTCTTTAAACATATGAGAAAAATAACTTTCTGATATGTGGAACTCGTCGGAGATCTTGCTTAAGCAGAGAGCCGGATTTTTGTAATTTTCACGTATATAAGTCACAATGCTGTCAATCAGATTATTCTTTTCGGATTTTGATGCAAAAAAATCACACAGTTTAATGCTGATATCTTCACAGAGACGGAAAGTTAACTCATCCTGTGAAAGTATAGTATCAATTTCCGCTATCTGCGGAGTACTTTCTCCCGTATATGTAAAACGTGCTTTCAACAGAGTGTTGCGGATGTCGGTAAGTAAAAAACGCAATAACTGGAACGGAAGGGAACGTTCTTCAATATTTTCCTGATGGATCAGGTTAAAAATCTCGATCACCTGCGTCTTATTGCCTCCGGTAATGGAGCGGATCAGACGGGTTGAAAATTCTGCCGGATAGTAATAAACATGCGAATCTTTTTTCAACATTTCATATGGAAGGAAAATATAGTTCTTGCTGGTATAGCCGGCTGCATCTTTCGCCTGCTGGTAGGATTCCCAGATGTTGGTAAAGGAACAGGAAAGACCTATTCCGGCAAAAAACCAGATTGAATATTCTTCTAACAGCTCACTGTGAAATTTTAAAACCTTTTCCTGAAGAGAGATCAGCATTTCGTCTGGTTTTTCATGAAAAGGAATCAGTAAAGCGTAAATATGTTTCTTTGGCGAACAAAGATATAAATTGTTCTCGTAGGAAAAATATCTTGCTAAGAGATTTGTTATGATATCTTTTGCGTTTTCAGAACTATCGGAAGCTGTATTTTCATTCGGAAAAGTATCAATGGTAGGATCATTTTCATAAGTTACACCATATAAAACATAATAGTGAAGCGAGGAATCCTCTAAATGCAGATAATTCTGGATAAATGCAAATTCATCAGGGGTAGTAATAACACCACTCATCAGCTGTCTTAAATAATTGTCATATAAAACTGGACGGATCGCAGCGGCTTCCTCAATCAGCTGCGTATTTGCGTGCAGTGTTTCCTTAAGCTGGCCGTCTAAGTGAAGGATCGGGCGCATATTGTTACGGACTAAAATAAATATCATGATAAGTCCACCGACAACTGCTGCAAAAAGGATGAACAGGAAAATAATCTGATAGTCGGACGGATAAATAGATTCCGGCTGTACCAGATAAAAAGTCCAGTCATTTGTTTTTGAAGCCATTCGCATGATATGGGTGTCGTCGTGAATACAGGTATTATTGCCATCGTAAGATAAGGATAATACAGATTCTGCAAGCGTGGATAAATTGTCCTCAGAAGACTGAAACTCATCTCCACAAAGGGAAAATACCGGCTGGTTTTGGTCGTCAACTGCAAGAATGTAACCGGTATCACCTAATGAGACACCATTGAAAATTTTGCGAAAGGTCTGTTCACTGATATGAAATGCCACAGTGGCAGGAATATCTTTGTAGGTCAGAACATCCATATTCAAAACATAAAGATAAGCGTTATCACTTTCCGGAAGCATAAAATCAGAAAGAGGATAAATCGCGGCATCTTTTGTAAGATTATTGTTAAGCAGATCATGCCATTCATTAAAATTAGCCCCGGAAGATAAATAGTTTCTTATATAATAGAGCTGTTCTGAATTGAAAGTGTTTACACTGATAATATAGCCACTGTTTCTCAGATAAACAAAATATGTACTAAATGGAAGTTCATTGTAGGAATACATATAAGAAGCAAGAGACTGCTTCATGGCAAGACCGGACAAGTAGAAATCATTATCGTCAGTGGACGTCATGGTAGCAAGACGGTATAGTTTTGTATTCATACTGAGCTGTCTGGTAATAGAGTCCATGGTGGTAAAATTATTATCTAAAAGAGATACAGCGCTTTCAAAGGTAGACTGATCCTGATCCCAGAAATCCTGTTCGGAACGTGTTGTTGAAACGCGGTGGAGATATACCATCAGAAGTAAAATGATAAGTAAAAAGACACTGTATGTGACAGCAAAGCGAATCATAAGAAAAGTAGTGGATTCATTTTTTGCTGTGGTATCTGATGTGTGATTCAAATTTATTCTCATAGGTGATAAATGTCCTTTTTGGATGTATTTTAATCGTACTTTTTTATTTTATCATAATATGAAAAAAATACAACAAAAACTCAAAAACCCAGTAAAATCAATGGCTTGCGTAGTGTTAAAACAAATTTTGTACCCCCTGTCAAATATTGTTTCTTGCTGAAAATCCCATAAGATGGTAATGTATGAGCAAGACATGAAAGCACTTACATCAGAGCAGTGTCGAAACAAATTTTTTCCTAATAAGGAGGTTCTTATGAAAAAGAAGGTAGTATCAGTCCTTATGGCTGCCGCTATGGTAGCTGGTATGGCAGGATGCGGTTCCAGCAATACTGGTAACGCAGGAACAACAAATTCAAATGCTTCTACAAATAATGAAGCAACCACAGAGAGCGGTGATGCTTCCGCAAGCACAGCAACCGATTCTGATGTTGAGAAACCAGAAGAGATCACCATTATGGTAGATGGAACTGTTTTCACACAGGAAAACGGACAGGCAGAGTTCATTGCTAAATTGGAAGATCTTCTTGGAATGAAGATCAATGTGATCCAGCCGGATCATGATGCTTACTATGATGTAGTAGGACAGACAGTTGCAAGTGGTGACTGGCCAGACGTTATGATCTTATCTTCTACCTATTATGCAGGTTATGCAGAGCAGGGAGTTCTGTGGGATATGACAGACGCTTATGCATCTTCTGATTTAAAAACAAGACAGGATGCATACGGCAGCACAGGAGTTATCGATGGTGTAAGACTTGATGGTAAGTTATACGGTATGCCGGCAGCTCGTGGTAACGGATGTGTTACATATGTTAAGAAAGCATGGTTAGACAACTGCGGACTTGATGTTCCGACAAACTATGATGAGTATCTTGCAATGCTCGAAGCATTTACAACCGGTGACCCGGATGGAAATGGTGTAAACGGAGATACCTACGGTGTATCTGCTGCTGGTTTCATCGGAACAGAGGCTCCATATACAAACTACTTACCGGAGTTCTATCAGGATGCAAATCCAAGCTTCTATAAAGCAGAAGACGGAACATGGAAAGACGGATTCACAGATGACTCTATGAAGAGCGCACTTGAGAGAATGGCAGCTGCCTATAAAGAGGGCGTGATTGATCCTACCACATTAACAAATGGTACATCTGACTGCCGTAACAAATTCTATGATGACAGCTTTGGTGTATTTACTTACTGGGCAGGTACCTGGGCAACCAACTTAAAGACAAACCTTGAAGCAAACGGTAAAGACGGTGAGTTAGTAGCATTACCTCCGATCGCTGAAGTAGGTCAGTACCTTGACCGTGTTCCACCAGTATGGTGCATCACATCTGCATGTGAAAATCCGGAGGGAGTATTCAAATACTTCATTGAGACCATGCAGGATGGCGGTGACTGCCA
>ERZ780157.1834-NODE-1834-length-21642-cov-3.283921_pt1 | contig 21642 bp, 20 predicted proteins | sample MGYA00511169_ERZ780157 | MGnify/ENA primary metagenome ERZ780157 (study PRJEB29588, sample SAMEA1965149) | human gut metagenome | biome: human gut; feature: human-associated habitat; material: faeces | place: Denmark | collected 2008/2010 ... | reverse complement strand
TGATGATATCGTTGTGGTGAATAAACCGCGCGGCATGGTCGTGCATCCGGCAGTCGGAAACTGGTCCGGCACGCTTGTGAATGCGCTTATGTTTCACTGCGGTGAAAGCCTTTCCGGCATTAACGGCGAGCATCGTCCCGGCATTGTTCATCGTATCGACAAAGATACGACAGGAGCATTGATCGTTTGTAAAAATGATAAGGCGCACCAGAAAATTGCCGATCAGCTGCGTGCCCATACGATCACGCGAAGTTATCGTGCCATCGTTTACAATAATTTTTCAGAAGACGAGGGGATGATCAATGCGCCGATTGGCCGTCATCCGACAAACCGCAAAAAACGTATGGTAACGGAAAAGAACAGCAAGGAAGCAATCACACATTACAAGGTTTTGGATCATCTGAATCATAAATTCAATTACATTGAATGCCGATTAGAAACCGGTAGAACACATCAAATCCGTGTTCATATGTCATATATCGGACATCCGCTTTTAGGCGATGAGGTATATGGCCCTGTAAATAGCAAATTTAAGAATTTGCAGGGTCAGACATTGCATGCGGCAACCATTGGATTTATTCATCCTACAACTGAAGAATACATGGAATTTTCAGCACCACTCCCAGATTATTTTGAAAAGTTACTAAAAACATTGGCATAAAATTGTTGAAAAATGCCCTTGACGTGGGAGTTCTATTGTAGTAGAATAAAATTACTTTCTTGATTTTGTGCGCCGTGCGCGATTCTACACTTGAAGAACAAACGCGAATATGGCTTAGGAGGAGGCATGATAAGAAATGAGCCAGCAAAAAGAAAAGGAAATACGCTTACATGAAGGGGAATTAAATGTTATGGAGTTGCTGTGGAGCAACAAAGTTCTCGCTGCAAAAGATATTTCGAAAATTATTAAAGAATACATTGGATGGGAAAAAAATACGACCTATACATATATCAAACGTTTGATTGATAAAGGCGCAATTACTCGCGAGGATCCAGGTTTTTTATGTCGTCCGGCGATATCTAAAAAAGATGTTCAGGAAATTGAGACTTCGGTATTGATGAAGAATTTGTATCATAATTCGTTTATCTGTTTTATACAAGAGTATATTGGAAATAAAAAATTAACGACTGAGGAATTATTTGAACTGCAAAAGATCATTCAAAATAATCAGGATTAAAATGAAAAGACATACCCATTGCGATATGTCTTTTTTTAATACTAAAAGCCGTGGAAGCACTCGTTTGGCGGGATTACTATGTGGAGTCAGCGGAGGAAACGTGTGTATCTTGCATATAACTCTATTGGACAAACTCCAGTTTTTCAAAAAGAGGTATACAAATTTTAAAGAATGTGGTATACTTATATTATAAAGGAGGAAATGCCCATGGCTGCTAAGAATCGTGTGACTTATCATGAGGAAAACATAAATGCAAATACCCTGAAACTGCGTGAGGTACTGGATACGATGCCACGTTTCAGCAAAGATTTTTTTCGAGCGATTGAACCAAATACTTCAGCAAAAACAAGAATATCTTATGTGTATGATATCCGGTTGTTTTTTCGTTTTTTAATTCAGTCGAATCCTTATTTTAAAAATAAAGATATTAAAGAAATCCAATTGCAGGATCTTGAGAAATTACAGGCAGTTGATATTGAAGAATATTTAGAATATTTGAAGTTATATGTGGATGACGAGGGGAAAACACATACAAATCAGGAACAGGGATTACATAGAAAATTGGCCGCATTACGAAGTTTTTATGCCTATTATTATAAACGGGAATTGATTTCTAATAATCCTACTTTGATCGTGGATATGCCAAAACTTCATAAAAAAGAAATTATTCGTCTGGAATACGATGAAGTTGCGGATCTGTTGGACTATGTCGAACATGGCGGCGAAAAAATGTCCGGGATGAAAAAGGTTTATTTTGAAAAGAATAAAGTGCGGAATCTGGCACTCTTTACTCTTCTGCTGGGAACCGGTATTCGTGTTTCGGAATGCGTGGGATTGGATGTCGAGGATGTTGATTTTAAGAATAACCGTATCCGGATCATACGAAAAGGCGGAAAGGAAGATTTTGTCTACTTTGGTGATGAAGTGGCGGAGGCATTGTTCAATTATATGGAACAGCGCAAACATATTGTTACCAAGGAGGGACATGAACATGCACTCTTCCTCTCTGCACAAAAAAGACGAATTTGTGTACAGTCAGTAGAAAATCTGGTGACAGATTGTGCAAGTCAGATCACTTCGATTAAACATATTACACCGCACAAATTGAGAAGTACCTATGGAACGTCGTTATACCGCGAAACAAGCGATATTTATCTGGTGGCTGAAGTGTTAGGCCATAATGATGTAAATACGACGAGAAAGCATTATGCGGCACTTGGTGAAGATCGAAAGCGAATGGCTGCCAAAGCAGTCTCCCTGCGAAAAGAAAAATAAGTGAAATTGTAATGAAATGATAGTAAAAGAACCGGAACGCTTAATGGAATAGGCGTCCCGGTTCTTTTTTATTAAGGATTAATTTGAGAAAATTGTTTTATTTACGCCCTGTTGGATAGGTTGTAAATATTTCATTGATTGTATCATATATAACCTTAGCGGAATTACTTTGGAATGACGGATTTGTTAACTTTGCATAATCGCGGCTTCCGGAAATAAATCCAAGTTCGATCAAAACGGCGGGTACAGTATTATGATTTGTGACATAATATTTTGCTGTTTTTACTCCTCGGTTTGTAGTGCCAAGTCTTGTTACCAGGTTGTTTTTAAATAAAGTAGCAATGATTTTACTGTTTACGCCTGAAAAACTGCTTGCGTTATTCGTTGCAGTATAATATACTTCTGTTCCGTTAGCACTGGAACTAGAGGCTGAATTCATATGCAGGCTGACAAAAATATCTGCGCCCACTTTACTTGCAAAAGCAGCTCGTTTAGACAAAGTAACAAATACATCGGAACTTCGACTCCAGTAAACTTTGGTTTCAGGGGCATTGGAGGAAAAATAACCTTTCATTAAGGTGTAAATGATCTTAAAGTTAAGGTCTTTTTCTTTGGTTCCATTATGAGTTGCACCGGAATCATATCCACCGTGTCCTGCATCTAATACGACGATATTTTTATAAATCGTACGAGGATCGCCAATCGCAACTACAAAGGAGTCAGATTTTTCATATATTTTATACCCCTGAAGTTTTGAGGTATTGACGGTGATTTCTGTATTACCGTTTACCAAAGCAGTAGAAATTCCGGTAACTACATTGCTGCTGATCGCAATTGGATTTTGATTATAAAAGTCGACCTGATTTCCGGGAACTATAATCTTGAATTTATTGCTTTGGTACAAATCTTCATTTTTTACTGAGTTAATCGTTACTCCTGCAGGCTTTTTGAATTTTAAGGCATAATTTCCTACATACTCTCCCATGATATTGATCGTAAGTGTTCCATCCAGAGAAGAATAAGCAAAATCAGATTCTCCAAAACAGGAAATCCGCATAGTAATCGTATCACTTCCATCTTCTACGACTTCAAATTTTTCAATTTCAGATACAAACTTTGCAAAGGAAAACTGTTCAAGTAGATATTTGGAAGTTTTTGGGATAGTAACGGTAATTACTTTTCCACTTCTAGCAACGGCAACCTGATCCATAATGTCTGTTTTCGTACCTTTGATTTCAAAAGAAATACATTGGATCGCTGGGTTATAAGTTGCTTTTGCAGCAGTAATATAATTGACAGATGCATCGGTTGCTTTTTTTGTATCTGCTATCCAGTTAAAATAAATCAGATCATGAACAGAGATCAATGTCTTCTTCTTATCCCATTTGTAGGAATATCCAAGTGCCGTCAGAACTTTTTTGGCAGGAATACATAAAACTGCACTGTTCTTATCTTTTCTTGTGACAAGATACATCGGTGTGGAAAGAGAAACCGGTGCCCCGTTTACGGTCATTGTTGTTTCATTTAAAACCAATTTTACCTTTTTATTCGTAACCGTATTTTCTATATTGAGTGTCTGGGTATCCGCATTATAATTGTAATTTAAACCGATAACATTACTTAATGTTTCTTCCGCAGGTAAATACATTGAACCGGATATTTTTAGTGCCGGCATGGAAGTCAATTTGTTAGATTTGTCGTTAAATGTAAAGCAATTAGAATAAACAGCAGTTTTTGCATCTTTTTCCTGATAAGAGTACATAAATTGTTTTGTCATTGTCAGAATAGAACCCTTTGCCCTATATTGAAAGCCGAGATGTTTACATAAAAATTTTGCAGGTACTAATATTGTAGAGGTTCGTTTACGAACATAAGTTACCTTTGTCGGCGCAACACTTAAGCGATATTTTTTCCCGTTTACATAAGCATTTTTACTGCCGACAGTAAGGGTTACTTTAATTCCATTGCGTGAAAAAGTAAGTCTTTTTTTAGAGGATCTATATGATGTTTTTACCTTCAAGCCCTTTTTAAAAACATCTTTGTAAGATACCATGCGTGTGCCTTTAATGGTAAGCCCCTTACGAGAACTTTTTGTAATGGTCTTGTTCTGATATCTTACGATAGACTGTGTCTTTCTATAATAGGTGGTTTTGCCATTTAACTTCACTTTAAGAGTCGCCGCCTGGCTGGTGGCAGGAAAGAAAAAGATTCCGAATAAAAGTAAAGTCAGGAAAGAAAAAAGTATTTTCCGAAATGGTGTTGCTTTTGGTGTATTCATTGTAAGTTCGCCCCTTTATAGTAGTATTATCTTTATGTAACGGTTATGTTACATCTTATTTTTTAATTGTAGCAAGTCTTCTTGGCACAATTATGGCAGGGGGTAATAATACACTTGTTAAATAGCTTCAATTTTCTCATAAATAGGAAGGATAAGATAACGTCCGGCGTAAATCATTCCTTCCTGAGAAATGTTATTTATTTCTTTAATTTCTTCTACATAAGAGGTTAACTGCTCTTCGTCGGCATTTTTCAAATGATCTTTCGCGATTGACCAAACGGAATCTCCTTCATACACAAGAACAGATTCATATCTGCTAACGGTCATTTTGGAGGTTGTGGTTGTCTTTGCATTAATGTTCTGGAATACGACAAAGCATCCAAGAATAATAAAAACAACTAAGAGACAGTGTAAAATCGACATTTTCCTTCTTCTGTTCATAACAAATCACTCCTTAGGATAGTAAAACATAACAACTAATGAATCGAACATAACATCCGAACAAACAATCCGAACATCTGTTTATGCTGCTATCATACCACACGAACATGCGTTTGTCAATTGTTTTTTTTGAAAAAAGGTAACTATTCGGGATTTTTTGCATGGAAAGCAATGAATCGTCGTGCTTGCACGTAAAAGACATTGCTTTCCATGCAAAAAATCCTAATAGGGCTCCCCCTCCTCATATGAGCATTTTTAGCCTTGTCAAAGGCGAGAAAGAACACGAAGTGTTCGAAATGCGAATGTGGGAAGGGGGACCTGAATAGTTACGAAAAAAAGAAAATAAAAGGCAGCCAATTCTCGGACGAATCCAAGGACTGGCTGCCTGTATCAAGCATTCTAAAATTATTTAAGCTTCAGTATCCGTTTCTTCTGTTGCAGTTTCCTCTGTAACCTCTGTTTCCGGCTCGTCAGAATCTGCGGTTTCTGTTGCTGTAGCGGCCTGCTCTGCAGCAAGCGCAGCAGCTTCTCTCTTTGCGCGTGCCTCTTCTTCTGTATCAATTTTAATTGCAGAAGTGGACAATTCTTTAATTGCAATACTGAGAGGTTTTGGATATTTTCCCGATACCAGAGGCTGGGAACCGGCAATAAGCTGACGGGCACGTTTTGCGGTTGCCAGTACGATGGAATAACGGCTGTTAACTACCGGGTGTTCTCCCGGTTCAACATCACTGTTTACGACGTTCATTAAATCATTATAAGATGGGTGTAACATAATAAAGATCTCCTTTCAAATTTCCACATAATTTCTATATCTATCTTTTATCTTTGTATCCATTCATTATGGTGTTCCAAATTTCTTAAGCGGCCAGATACGCAAAACAACGTGGCCGGCAATATTTTTTTCTTTGATCGGGCCAAGTTCGCGGCTGTCTAGGCTTACTTCGCGATTATCCCCAAGAACGAAATATTCATCTTCGCCCAATGTGATCGGCTCAGATGCCACACCGGCATCTTCGTCTTCCATCGCATTTTTCGCATAAGGATCATCAATTTTTTTGTCATTGACATAAATGTCATTTCCAATAATTTGAATTTTTTCCCCTGGAAGACCAAATACACGTTTTACATACAATTCGGAATCTTCTTCTTGGTCTCCGGAAGCCGTATTATCAATTTCCAATTGATCTTTCATACTTTCCGGAACTTCATCACCATTCTTTCCATATGGATAGAATACAATAATGTCATAACGCGATGGCTGTTTAAAATGATAGGAAACTTTTTCCACCAGCAAACTCTCGTTTGTATGAAGTGTATTTTCCATGGATTCCCCTTTTACAACCGTTCGCTGAAGGACATGTTCCGGTACCCAGAATATACATAAGAGAATCAATGCCACATAAATAGCATATTCTATCGCATAACTGACTTTCGAGCGCTTTTTCTTTTCTTTTTTTGCATTTTTATCAATTGTTTTGGCAGTTTCAGGTATGTTCTCTTCTTCCTGTTCTGTATCTGTCTGATTCATGTTGTTCTCCCTTCTTTATTTACCTACCAATGTATTTAACTGCTGCGTCATTGATTTGATCAATTCAGCGCAATATGCGGTTTTATGATGTCCAGACTGAATGAGGTGATGGAGGTCTTCTACCGCCGCTTCCAGTGAGTCATTTACCAGAATATAATCATACTGTTTCATAAAATCTGCTTCCTCAGAAGCACGGTGTAACCGGCGCTCAATCTCTTCCGCACTCTCAGTGCCACGACCGGTCAGCCGGTCCTTTAATATTTCTGCACTTGGTGGAGTTACAAAGACAAGCATAGCATCCGGGAATTGTTTTTTTACTAACATACCGCCCTGCATTTCAATCTCTAAGAGGACATCTTTTCCGGCTTTCAGCTGCTGTTCTACATATTCTTTTGGCGTACCGTAGTAATTTCCTACGTATTCTGCCCATTCAATCAATTTATTTTCTTCGATCATCTGTTCAAATTCTTCCCTTGTTTTGAAAAAATAATCGACACCATCAACATCGCCTTTGCGGGGCTTGCGGGTTGTGGCGGAAATCGACAGTTCATAGTCATATTTTTTTCGAAGTTCTTTTATGATCGTACCTTTTCCTGCTCCGGAAAATCCCGAAACGACAGTAAGAATACCTTTTTTCATTGCAATCTCCTATCTATTTTTATTAACTAGTAACGTAACTATTATTTAATCGATTTGTGATCGTATCCGGTAATAGCGAACTTAACACGATCATATGGTTTTCCATAACAATGACAGCTTTTGTTTTTTTGCCGCAGGTAGCATCGATGGCAAGGCCGGCATCTTTTGCTGTCTGAACCATGCGTTTTATGGGAGCTGCCTCATAATTGATCACGCTGATGATTTTTTCTGTATTAACAATATTTCCATATCCAACATTGATAAAAGCCATGAGTGCCGTCCTTTCCCAAAACTATTCAAGATTTTGTATCTGTTCACGGATTTTTTCAATTTCCGTTTTCAGCATGATACCAAGATCCGCAATAACAATATCATTGGCTTTTGATAATGTCGTATTTGCCTCACGGTTTAATTCCTGCGTAATAAAATCCAGTTTACGGCCAACGGTTTCTTCTTTTTCAAGTGTGTTACGCATATGGCTGATATGACTCTTTAAGCGTACCAACTCTTCATCCACACAGATTTTATCTGCATAGATGACCAGCTCTGTCGCCAGAACACTTTCGTCTAAATTGCCGTCTGCCAGTGTTTCATTAACTTTGGCAGTAAGCCGTTCTTTGTATTCGGCAAATACTTCCGGAGAGCGTTTCTCAATTTTTTCTGCAAGTTCCGCTAAAAATTCAAGTTTTTTCAGCAGATCAACTTTTAATAATTCACCTTCGATCTCTCTGGAGTGAATAAAGTTTGTCAATGCTCCATCTACGGTTTCGTAAACCAGTTTTTGAAGTTTTTCTTCGTCAACCTGCGCTTCCTCCATCGTATATACATCCGGATAACGGGATAACGCGGCAGCATCCAAACCGTGATTCAGAGAAAAATCATTGGATAACTGTTGTATCAATTGAACATAAGCCTGTGCCATATCGGGATGATACGTAATACTGCCCTCGGCTTTCGAGACTTTTTCATACGTTACAAATACATCAATTTTTCCACGACTGATCCGGTCTTTTAATTGTTTACGGATGATATTTTCAAAAGGATTCAGATTTTTTGGAAGTCGTATAGAAATATCGCAGTAACGATGATTTACCGACTTGATCTCAACAACCAGTCTGGATTCTTCATTTTCAGCTTCATAACGGCCGTAGCCGGTCATACTTCTTATCATAACGTCCTCCAAAATTTAAAAATGAATCTATGCATTCCGTATTATTATAAAGGAGAAAGACGCATAAGTCAAGATTTCTGTGAGTTTTTTTGAAATTTTGAAGTTTGACCCTGTCCGCGGATTATAGTATAATGAGAAAAGAAATATAAGATGGAGGAATTTGATATGGCTTTTGATGGCTTTTTGATGGCTGCCCTGACAAAAGAACTGTCGGATCGATTGGCAGGTGGTCATTTACAAAAAATTTCACAGCCGGAGCAGGACGAATTGATCCTTGCTGTGAAAAACAACCGGCAGACGTGGAGGCTGGTTTTATCGGCAAGTCCTTCTCTCCCACTTATTTATTTGACGGATAAGAGCAAAACGGCACCCCTTACAGCTCCCAATTTTTGTATGCTGTTAAGAAAACATTTAAGTGGTGCACGGATCTGCCGTATCTATCAGCATGAACTGGAACGCGTTATTTTTATAGAATTTGAAAACAGAAATGAACTTGGAGATTTGGTGCACCGCAATCTTGTAATTGAGATTATGGGAAAACACAGTAATATTATATTTTTGGATGAAGAAAATAAGATCGTGGACAGTATCCGGCATGTTTCGGCTCTGGTAAGCTCTGTACGTGAAGTGTTGCCGGGAAGGACGTATTTTATCCCAAATACGCGCGAAAAACATAATCCTTTTGAACTTACGACGGAATTGTGGATGACAGAACTGACAAAACAGCCGGTGTCAATTGCAAAAGGCTTGTGTAATTATCTTACCGGGTTTAGTTTTTCTATGGCACAGGAAGTGGCTTACCGCTGTCATTTGGATGGAGACGATCCTTTTGCTTCCTGCAATGGAAATCAATTGTCCACGCTTCTCTCCTGTCTGCGTGCTTTGATGGAACATGTAAAAAATGGAAATTTCGAACCGGAAATTGTGTTTCATAATGGGGAACCGGTTGAATTTTCGGCTTTTGAAATGAAACGTTATGAGGCCGAAGGATACGAACACCGTCCGTTTGAATCGGTCAGCCGGATGATCGAAGTGTTTTACGGCGAAAAGGAAATGATTCAGAGAATCCGTCAGAAATCCGCGGATTTGCGTAAAAATGTAACCAATCTTCTGGAACGTGACCAGAAAAAGATCGACATTCAGCGCAAGCAGTTAAAAGATACCGAAAAACGGGAACGTTTTAAAGTGTATGGTGAACATATCAATACGTACGGATATCAGCTGTCGCCGGAAGACAAAGTGCTGCGCTGTACGAGCTATTATGATGGCTCGGAACTCTCGATTCCCATCGATCCAACGAAAACGCCGGCAGAAAATGCCAATAAATATTTTGACCGTTACAATAAGTTAAAGCGAACCTTTGAAGCGGTTACGGTTCAGATTGAAGAAACGCAGATGCAGATCGATCATTTGGAAACTATTCTTACGGCGCTTGATATCGCCAGACAAGAGGAAGATCTCCAGCTGATCAAGCAGGAATTGATTGACAGCGGTTATATGAAAAGCCACGCAGGAAAGAAAAATAAAAATAGCAAGGCAATGCCAAAAAGCAAGCCGCTTCACTTCCGTTCAAGTGATGGCTACGACATGTATGTGGGAAAAAATAATTACCAAAATGATATGCTGACGTTTAAGACAGCGACCGGAAATGATTGGTGGTTCCATGTAAAACAGGCACCGGGTTCGCATGTCATTGTCCAGTGCAATAACGAGGAACCGCCGATACGGACATTTGAAGAGGCAGCAAGCCTGGCGGCACATTTTTCACAAAAAGCATCTTCGGACAAAGTTGAGATTGATTACACGCAAAAGAAAAATGTCAAGAAACCGAATGGAAGCAAACCTGGATTTGTCGTTTATTATACAAATTATTCCATGGTGGTATCTCCGGATATCGATGGCATTGAGGAAGTTCATTAGGAGGAAAAAATATGGTTCAATACGATGCACATATGCACACACAGTTTTCGACGGATAGTGAAGAACCGATGGAAAATATGATTCGGGAATCGATCCGGCGAAAACTCTGTGGAATTACTTTTACCGATCATATGGATTACCGGTTTCCGGTTACCTATGACTGGGAGCTTGGGAAAGGCGAAAAACCGTTCCAGTTTGATTTTGAGAAATATCGGGAAGCCATTGCTGTTCTGCGTGAAAAATATAAAGAGCAGATTGAAATTCATACCGGTGTGGAAATTGGATTAAAATCCGATGCCTATGAGGAAAATGTGGCATTGAGCAATCGCAGTGATTTGGAATATTGTATCGGATCCATTCATTTGGTAGAAAATATGGATCCTTATTATCCGGATTTTTGGGAAAGTTATGGCGAGGAAAACGGCCTGAAACGATATTTTGAAACAACCTATGAACAACTTAAAAATCTGGGAGAGATTCAGATTGATACCGTTGGACATTTGGATTACATTACACGTTATCTCCCTTCCGGTTATGCGTTTTATCACTATGAAAAATATGTAGAGCTTATTGATGAAATCTTAAAGATTATTCTTGAGCGAAATATTATTCTGGAGATCAACACATCCGGATATAAAAATGGTGGAATTATGCCAAATCCATGCTTTGAGATTATAAAACGATTCCGGGAACTTGGGGGCGAAAATATTATCTTTGGATCGGATGCCCACGATATTTCCCGCGTGGCGGCTGATTTTGACCGTGCTGCCATGCTGGCACAAAAGGCAGGATTTTCCGGCTATGTGTCAGTAAAGGATCATGTTCGCCAATTTCATTCTTTTTGATTAAAAAGTAAAAAATACCGTAGATCCCTATTTTGGAAATCTACGGTGTTTTGATTTTTTACAAAATCCGGAATCAGTACTCTTCCTCGGTATCTTCTTCCCCTTCATGAATATCAGATTTTGGCTTGGAAAGTCCTTCAATCTTAATCCCATGTTTTTCTGCATAATCCCAAAGGGCTGCATGAATTGCTTCTTCTGCAAGAAGGGAACAATGAACCTTTACCGGAGGAAGTCCATCCAATGCCTCCATAACGGCTTTGTTGGTTACTTCCATTGCTTCCTGAATGGTTTTTCCTTTTACCAGCTCGGTTGCCATACTACTTGTCGCTACGGCAGCACCACAGCCAAAAGTTTTAAACTTACAGTCCTGAATTACACCATTATCGTCAATATCTAAATACATACGCATGATATCACCGCATTTTGCATTTCCAACGGTACCAACACCACTTGCGTTTTCAATTTCTCCTACATTTCTTGGATTGCTGAAATGATCCATTACTTTTTCGCTATACATTACGATACATCCTTTCCTTATTTTGCTGCATTTTTCTTTACAAAATCTTCGTACAGTGGAGACATACTTCTCAATTTTGCAACGATACCTTGCAATTTATCGATTACATAATCGGCATCCTCAATGGTGGTTTCTTCACTTAATGTCATACGAAGGGAACCATGTGCAATTTCGTGAGGAAGACCAATTGCCAATAATACGTGAGAAGGATCCAAAGATCCGGAAGTACAAGCAGATCCGCTGGATGCGCAAATTCCTTCCATGTCTAACATGATTAACAGAGACTCGCCCTCGACAAACTGAAAACTAAAGTTTACATTATTTGGAAGACGTTTTGTGCGGTCACCATTTAATCGGCAATACGGAATGGTCTTTTTGATTTTTTCAATCATATAATCGCGGACTTCTGTTTCATGCTTGATTCGTTCATCCATAGTCTCTACGGCGATGGAAACGGCTTTTCCAAGTCCTACGATACCCGGTACATTTTCGGTACCGGCACGACGTTTTCTTTCCTGTGCGCCACCGTGAATAAAAGAACGAAGCTTCAAGCCCTTGCGAATATACAAGAAACCGATTCCTTTTGGTCCGTGGAGTTTATGTCCGCTGGCACTCAGCATATCGATATGAAGTTCATCGACGTTGATCGGAATCTGACCAAATGCCTGAACCGCATCGGTATGGAATAAAATGTCGTGTTCTTTGGCAATTTCACCGATTTCTTTGATTGGCTGAATGGTTCCAATCTCATTGTTAGCAAACATAACGGAAATTAAAATTGTGTCTGGGCGAATTGCTTTTTTCAATTCATCTAATTTCAAAATACCATTTTCATCGACATCAATATATGTGATCTCAAAACCACGGGATTCCAAATAATCACAGGTGTGTAAAATGGCATGATGTTCAATTTTTGATGTAATAATATGCTTTCCTTTATTTTCATAAGCTTCTGCAGTGGCAATCAATGCCCAGTTGTCGGATTCACTTCCACCTGCGGTAAAGTAAATGTCACGTACATCAGCATGAAGCGCATCGGCGATGGTCTGTCTGCTGTCATTTACCGCTTTTTTGTTTTTGGCGGCAAAATCATATACACTGGAGGGATTTCCAAAGCTCTCTGTAAAAAATGGATACATAGCATCAACGACTTCTTTTTTTGTTGATGTTGTTGCTGCATTATCTAAATACACAAATCTACTCATTGTGATCTCCTTTCTCTATTGACAGCCGCAGATTTTATCTGAATTTGATTCCTCGAGTAAATCGGAAATCATAAGACTATCTACAGCATTGTTGATACTCTCGCTAATGCGCTGCCATACCAGTTTGGAAACGCATTGTTTGGATTCTTTGCAGGGACTTCCGTTTTCAATGACTTCTGAGCAGTTTACCGGTGCAAGATCTCCTTCTAATGCTCTTAGTACATCTCCAACAGAAATTTCATTTTTGGGCTTGGCAAGCGAATAACCACCCTTTGCTCCGCGAACGCTGGTTACGATGTCCGCCCGGCGCAATTTGGCAATCAACTGCTCCAGATAACTGACGGATATATCTTCACGAACGGCAATATCACTTAAGGAAACCGGCTCGGAATCCCCATGTATCGCAATATCAATGACTGCGCGTAAACCATAACGTCCTTTCGTTGAAATTTTCATTGCAATCCTCCTTTAAACAGTGGAATTACAGTTGTTCTCCCTAGATAAAAAGGATTGGAAAAAGTCCGACTGTTTTAATTCCTATCATTTTTATCGGGATTAAAAATATTATAAACTTTGCTATTTTTTTTGTCAATAACATTTCTCAAAAAAAATATAAAATTTGGCTAAAAAATATCCCACATATAGAGAGCTATACATGGGATATTATGGTTCTGCTATCCTTATAATATGCAGAGAATATCATAATTGTGTAAATTCTCTTTATTGATAATATAACTGGTAGTATTCACGTTGGAACGTACCATTATCGTAGATATTCTTTTCTGCATATATTTTTTCTTCGTGATGTGTATGAACATCTTCAAGATGCTCCACTTCTTTTCTTTCCTCCGCAAGCATTTCCGGTGTCACTGACTGGATTTTGGAAATACCTTCCAAGCCGATGGCAGCATTTTGAGAGGAGGCTTCCCGGGTATTTGCCGGCTTTGCCGGTTCCTCTTTTGGTTTTGCAACTTCCGGCATATTGGTAGAACGGATTGGCATGCTGGAAGAATACTTGAATTTCTCTTTTTCTTCTGATTCGCTGGCCTGTTTTTCGCCCATCTCATCCAAAGAAAGTGAGAATCCCTCGTCTTTCTTCTTCGCATTCTTTTTCCGGTTTTTCTTCTTTTCTTTTTCCTGTTTTTTCAGGTCTTTTTCCAAACTGGAAACCGTCGGAACTTCGTTATAATCTTCGATGATCAAAGAAGAAACATCATCAAAGTCATTCATTTCTTCGGCAAAAGAACTGCCCTGATCCGGATTAACAGGTTCAAAGTGAAGTGTAAATGGAACTTCTTCCACCGGTTCAGGCGGACTTGCAATGCTTTCTACATCTGTCTCATCAATAGTAGGGGCAGCTATTATTCCCTGAGATTCCGTCATTACTTCGTCTAATTGATGGGATAATGTATCGTCCATCGGAGGAATCAGACTTTCAATCGCATTTTCGGTATCCAGATCTGCTTCAAAATCCAAATCAGGCTCCGCTTCTGCTTCAAATTGATAATCTGCTACCTCCGGCTGCAATTGAGGCTCTTGTTCAAAATGCAGCTGTGCTTCCGGTTCCGATTGAGGTTCTTCCTTAAATTCAGGTTGAAGCCCGGATTCAAATGTCAGATCCGGTTCAAGTAGAGGTTCTTGTGCAGGCTCCGCTTCCGGCTGCACTTCCGGTTCTTCTGTTTCAAAGGAAACTTCCGGTGTTTCTTCTTCAAATTCAGCTGAGGTTTCCGCAAATGGATCATCATCTTCTTTGAAATCCAAATTAAAGTCCGGATTTTCTTCCTCTTCTTCTGTAAAATCTAAATTCGCATCCGGGTCAAATTCAAAATCGGACTCGAAATCTAAATTTGCTTCTTCCGGTTCTTCTTCTACTACAAAATCTAAATTAGATAGAGTTTCATCTTCATCCCCGCCAAAATCAAGATTTGCATCTGGAGATTCATCGTCGTTTTCGCTAAAGTCAAGCGTAGCTTTTTCCAGTTTTGACGGATCCGGTTGTTCCGGCTCTGCTGCAGTTTCTGCAGTGGAAGCACCCTCTGTCTCTTCCATCGAATTATTCTCTGAAGTTTCTTCATTTTCTGCAGCAAGGCTGTTTTCTTCTTCATGATGTGTTAATGTATTCATGGCGGCCGCAACTAAGTTAGACATATCAAAACTGGAAGTTGAGTCGGCTTCTGCTGCATCCAGATCAAGAGCATCCGAAGCAGGTTTATTAATCTCCTCTGCATCTTTTATACTTCCCTGGAATGCACTCAAATCAATATTTTCCTCAGAATACTGTGGCTCATCATCCAGATCATAACCCATGTCAAACATGTCATTGGTAATTTCCATGACTGGCTCTGCCTGGCTTTCCTTTGGCTCTTCAATGACAGGTTCAAGGTCAGAAAGATTAGCGTTTTCCTGTGGTTCCTCCGGCATAAGTGCATCAAGATTCTCCATCGGAATGGCATCTTGAACTGGAGTTTCTTCGGAAACCGGCTCTTCAATCACTGGTTCAAGATCAGAAAGATTAGCACTTTCCTGTGGTTCCTCCGGCATAAGTGCATCAAGATTCTCTACAGGAACAGCAGTTTCGCGTTCGTTTTCTACTTCTGTCTGCTTGATAACGTCTGCAATATCTGCTTGTGCTGCCGACTGCATTCTTTCTAAATGTTCAGACACATCTAACTGTTTAAGCAAAGCTAATACATCGTCCGTATTTTCTGATGTGGAATGATCCATTTCATCAATAATTTCAATATCTTCCGGTCTTGCTGAGTTTTGTTCGTTTTTAAGCAAATTCGCAGCCGTCGATAATATTTGTTCTTCATTTTCTTCTGAAACAATAGAATTAGCCATATCGGATAACTGGCTGTCAACATCCACCGGTTCAGGAACAGCTTCTACAACAGGCTCCGGCGCAGGTTGAGGTTCCGGTTCAGGAACAGCTTCTACAACAGGCTCCGGTGTAGGCTGAGGTTCCGGTTCAGGAACAGCTTCTACAACAGGCTCCGGCGCAGATTGAGGTTCCGGTTCAGGAACAGTTTCTACAACAGGCTCCGGCGCAGGTTGAGGTTCCGGTTCAGGAACAGCTTCCACAACAGGCTCCGGTGCAGGTTGAGGTTCCGGTTGTCCGATATTTAAGATGATGTCTGCCTTCTCCATATCATCTGAGATATCAAGTGTTGTAATGCTTTCCGTGTCTTGCGTTGATAAAGTATCCCCACCAAAATCCAATACATTTTCTGTGGAAAAATTATTTTGTGCAGGAAGTGGCTCAGAAAAAGAATTATCATCCGATGCGGAATCATCATTTCCAATTACAAATTCTGTATTCAAGCCACCACCAAGTCCGGAACTAAGACCGGAAACTGCGGGTTGAACAGGCCGCGGTGATGGTTCGGAAAATGTACTTTCAGATGAAATGGTACTTTCGGGCTTTTTCTCCTCTTTTATTGTATCCTGAGACTCGGTGAAATCCAGAGAAAGCGTCCATTCTGGCAGTTCTTCTGTCGGAGTCCCAAGGGAAATTTTATTTCGTTTTGACATTTGCTATCGTCCCCTTTATATGAATTGATTTCGTACACATACAATTATAATTATAATACAACAAAATGGTGTAAAATACAACATCTAAAAATTTTTCATATAAAATATTTTACAATCATATACATTTTATACAGAAAATCATGTAAGTAAATGATGGAAAATGAGTAAGGAGCAGAATATGAAAAATAAAATGCTAAAAGGCACGATTATTCTGACCGTTGCCGGAGTGATAACCAGAGTGATCGGATTTTTATATCGTATATTTCTGGCAAATCTTCTTGGAGATACAAAATTGGGAATATATCAGATGATATTTCCGATTTATGGAATATGTTTTACTTTATATGCCTCCGGTCTACAGACTGCTGTTTCCCAATTGGTTGCAGATCCCCATTTGAAAAATTCAAAACGTGTATTAAAGTGTGGAATTTTCTGTTCGCTTTGCTGTTCGATTACATTGTCCGTTCTCTTATTTACTTTTTCCGATTGGATAAGCATTCATTTGCTGTTTGCAAAAGAAACGGCACCATTGTTAAGAATACTCTCGGTTATATTTCCTTTTTGCGGAATTACAAGTATTATCAATGGGTATTTTTATGGTAAACGTCATGCGAAAGTACCGTCCATCACACAAATTATTGAACAGATTTGCAGAGTAGGCTTTGTTATTGCTGTTTTTTTCTGTTTTCAAAAATCAATCTCGTGCGAAATTGCTGTACTTGGATTAATTGTAGGGGAAATGGCATCTAACCTATACAATTTATGGAATATCAGAAAAGAATTTTCTGGGAAAAAAGAAAATTCTAAATCAAGGTATGAAGGATTGATAAAAAAACTGCTGGGTCAGGCAATCCCATTAAGTGCTACACGCCTTACCATCTCGGTTTTGTCGGCGGCAGAAGCCGTTTTAATTCCTATTATGCTGCAATTTTCCGGGTTGAATCGAACCGATTCTTTTGCCCTATATGGAATAACCACGGGGATTGTGCTTCCATTTATTTTATTTCCGGGAACGATCACAAATTCGCTTTCGGTATTACTTCTTCCGGAAGTATCAAAAGCATTTTATGAAAGGGATAACTCTAAAATAATGCGGACAACGCAAATAACCATAAAGTACTCTCTTCTGCTTGGCTGTATCGCCATGGCAGTCTTCGTATGTTTTGGACCTCAGATAGGAACTATGTTCTTTCATAATCCGCGTTCCGGGAAATTACTTTCTCTTCTTTCTATGATCTGCCCTTTTGTTTATGTTTCTACGACACTGGCAAGCATCATAAATGGATTGTCAAAAAGTTCGATAACTTTTCGAAATACGGTTATTGGTTTGGTTCTGAGAATTGCTTTTCTGATTATGGCAACCCCATATTTTGGCATATATGGGTATTTACTTGGGATGCTGGTCAGCCAGATTCTCATAAGTATTTTAGATGGATATTATCTTGTGAAAAGAAAATATACAAAGATTGATTTGATAAAATGGCTGGTTTGCCCGGCAATATTATTTATAAGTTCATGTTACATCGGCAAAAAACTGTTTTCCATCAATGAAATATTACAGTATGTTCCTTCAACAGTATGCCTCGTCTTAATAATGGGAACGTTTCTCGTCATTCCCATTATTATTCTTTACAAAGGAAAAATGATACAAAAACAAGATTTTTATTGAAGCATTTCAAGTAATTCGTCTTCTGTGATAATAGGAACGCCTAGTTCTTTGGCCTTCTTGTTTTTTGAAGAACTTGAAGTAATATCATTATTAACCAGAAAAGCAGTATTTTTACTTACGGAAGAACTTACTTTTCCACCGAGAGATTCAATTTTTTCTTTACATTCGTTACGATTTGTAAAGTGGGTAAGACTTCCTGTAATAACAAATGTTTTCCCTTCGAAAGAAGCATTGGATTCGATTTTTTCCGGCAAAGCAATGGTAAGAATATTGCTTAATTGCTGTAAGAGATTCTGATTTTCGGAATCAGTAAAATATTCTACAAAGGACTCAGCCAATTTTTCTCCAATGCCATCTACAGAAAGTAACTCTTTTACAGATAAATTTTTGTACTCGGTAAGAGAAAGAGGATATTTTCGACAGATTAATTTTGCCATGCTTAAGCCAATCCCCTTAATTCCAAGACTGTAGATAACGCGCTCTAAAGTAACTTGTTTAGAGTCTTCTATTGCTTGAATCAAATTCGTGTACGATTTTTCTCCAAAGCCATCTAAATTTTGAATTTCTTCTTTGTATTGTGACAACGAAAAAATATCGGTAACTTTTTGCAACCAGCCGTGATCGATAAATTTTTCCAAAGTAGCTTCCGAAAATCCATCAATATTTAAGGCATCCCGGCTTACAAAATGGGTAAATGCTTTGATTTTTTTTGCATAGCATTTTGGGTTTGGACAAAACAAAAATTCCGATCCATTTTCATTGATAAGTTCTGTTTCCTGATGACACACCGGGCAAACGGACGGAATTGATAACGCATTGCTCTTTGTCAGGTTTTCTTGAATCTGCGGAATGATCATATTTGCTTTATACACTGTGATTTTGTCGCCGATTCCTAATTGCAGTTCTTTTAAAATGCTTACATTATGGACACTGGCACGGCTTACAGTGGTTCCCTCTAATTCAACCGGTTTAAAAATCGCAACCGGATTAATAAGCCCTGTACGGGATGCACTCCATTCAATGTCTGTTAACGTTGTTTCTGCTAATTCATCCTGCCATTTAAAAGCAATGGAGTCTCTCGGAAACTTAGCCGTTCTTCCCAATGACCGGCTATAAGAAATATCATCATAAGTAAGAACAAGTCCATCGCTTGGCAAATCAAAACCATTTGTAATCGTTTCAGAAAAATCGTCAATAGCGGAAAGAATATTTTTTCCGGTTACTTTTTTATAAGGCACGATGTCAAATCCCTGCTTGTCAAGCCAAATCAACTCTTCTTCTTTATAATCAAACTTGATTTCCGGATCGGACTGAATTAAGTTATAAACATAGTAATGAACATTTCTTTTCGCGGTAATTTCATTATTTAACTGACGAACTGTGCCGCTGCACAAATTTCGCGGATTTTTGTATTTCTCCTGAATATCAGAAAAGGATTCATTTAATACTTTAAAATCGGAATACCGGATCAATGCCTCTCCACGAATAACTAAAGTTCCGGTGTACGGAATTTTAGCAGGAATATTTTTGAATGTTTTGGCATTGTTAGTAATCACTTCACCAATTTCACCATTTCCACGAGTTAACGCTTTTACTAAGGAACCATTCTGATAAGTTAAAATGACACTTAAACCATCTAACTTTAAGGATAACAATCCTTCACGTGAAGTAAGCCACTGTACCAGTTCTTCCCGTTCTTTTGTCTTTCCAAGCGAAAGCATCGGGGCGATGTGCGCTTCTTTTGGCAGTTCACTAAGGGTTTCATATCCAACTTGAACCGTAGGACTTCCAGAGAGAACGACTCCCGTTTTCTCTTCCAAAGCGACCAATTCATCATATAAAGCATCATATTCAAAATTAGTCATAATTTCATCTTCACCCTGATAATAAACTTTAGCTGCAGCATTTAACCGGGCAACTAAATCCCGCATACGTTCCATCTCATTCATTGTAGAATTTTTGTCCTTTCAATGCGTTTTTTAATTCTTCCAATTCATTTCCTGTGATCTCTCGCCAGGTTCCCTCTTTTAGTTCTCCTAAATGAATATTCATTACACGAACTCTTTTTAGTGTGATAACTTTGTAGCCAAAATATTCACACATACGGCGGATTTGCCGGTTTAACCCCTGAGTTAGTATAATCCGGAAGGTGTGGGAATCAATTTGAATGATCTGACATGGTCTCGTCATGGTGTCCAAAATAGGAACTCCCTGTTCCATGGCGCGTACAATTTCCGGACGTAATGGTTTTTGAACTGTGACAAGATATTCTTTTTCGTGATTGTTTTTTCCGCGAAGGATACGATCTGTCAATTCTCCATCATTGGTTAGTAAAATCAATCCGGTGGAATCCTTGTCAAGTCTTCCTACCGGATAGATACGTGTTGGAAAATGTAAATAATCAACAATATTATTTTTTTCTTTGACACTGCTGGTACATACAATCCCTTTTGGTTTGTTAAAAGCAATCACAATTTCTCTTGGTTTTTCACCAACAGGGATTCCATTTACCGTAATATACTGTTCCTTGGTAATACGTTCTCCAACAAAAGCAGTATGTCCATCCACTTGAATCTTTCCCTGTTCCAAGAGCCGGTCTGCTTCTCGTCGGGAACAGTAACCAATAGAACTTAAGTATTTATTTATACGTAATTGTTCATCCATAAATTATCTTTCTTTCTTGCTAAATTAGCAGATTATTGAGCCGGAGCAGCATTCGGATCGGCAGCCGGAGCGGCAGCCGGAGCAGCGTTCGGATCTGTGGTTGCAGCAGCATTTGGGTCAGCAGCGGCTGGTTCGGCCGTTGGCTGTGCAGCATCTGCCTGTGGTTCCGGTGTGGAAGAAACGTTTGCAATCGCCTGATCCATCGTCTGATACAACTGTCGGAATGCTTCATCTGCATTAATTGCTTCTTGCAGCTTATCATTAACCTCTTTTTGCATATCGGCAAGATGAGAATTCTTGTCTGCTGCAAGGATAAAGTCTTCCTCATTTTTGTCTAAAGCACTGAGATAAATAACATTTTTGCCATCGGATCCCATTGTAACATAAAGAGCACTCAGACAAGGAGCCAGTGTATTAATATTTTTCAGTTTCATATCAAATCGTACATAGACTCGATAAGCACCATTGTCTTTGTTTTCAAGAAGGTAACAGGTGATATTCTGATAATCTTCCACATATTCGGCCTGTGCAATCAATTTTTCTTGATCGATCTGATTAATATCGCTGACTAATGGTTCCAGTTCTTCCAGATTGACATCACGTTTCGCCTGATAGTAACTGGTAATCAGATTATTGATGTCTTCGTTTGTACACTTCACTAATTCTGCATCTTCTACCGGATTGGATGAATTACCACCGGTTGGAATCAATGTCAGAATAAAGAAGCCAAGTAACAACGCACCTACTGTAATAATAATAATTAATTTTTTATATTTTA
>ERZ780157.1819-NODE-1819-length-21830-cov-3.119816_pt1 | contig 21830 bp, 29 predicted proteins | sample MGYA00511169_ERZ780157 | MGnify/ENA primary metagenome ERZ780157 (study PRJEB29588, sample SAMEA1965149) | human gut metagenome | biome: human gut; feature: human-associated habitat; material: faeces | place: Denmark | collected 2008/2010 ... | reverse complement strand
CCAGCCGAACTACCCGCCTCAGCCGTCCCAGATGTACGTGCCGTACGGTCAGCAGCCGCCGAGCTACGCGCCCTACGGACAGCAGCCTTACGCTCCCTACGGCCAGAGCAGCAGCTACCAGCCCTACGGAGGGAACGCTGGGTATGCTCCCTACGGCGCGCCGCAGGGCTATCCCCAGAACTACGATAGCTACAGCCAGAATGGAAGCGTGACGTGCAAGTCGTGCGGTTCGCTGAACCAGCGTTCGAGCAAGAACTGCATCACCTGCGGCAAGTTGTTATAAATGTGCCATGTTGAGGGTTCTTGTTGAAAACGCGATCGAATCTGGGAATGAAACGCCCACTTTCCAGTTTAGTAAAGTGTCGATGTTTAACGCTCTCATCCTCAAGGAATCGAAGAGCCTTTGCATTTCAAGAGCAGTCACGGAGTATGCAAAGCGAATCCTTCCCACTGCAAGATGTGTCTCTCCCTGCTCATCCGTAGACGGTGTACGAGAATCTCCGGAGCATTCTCGCAACGGTGGACAACCGGCGAAGCAGAGTGTTAGGCATCACCTCCTACACGATGACCTCCTGCATCGACGAGTATTGCGCCTACTTCAACTACACGCGGTCGATTTGCGATTCGTTTCCCGTAATAGAGGGAAGAGTAATGCTGCTCCGTTGGGGAGTGATGGCGTAGAAGATCAATTTGAGCATATCATGGAACGAGTACAATTCGCACAACGCCGTTACGACGCACAACTACGCCTATGAGTGCGCCTGCGTGCTTTTCAACATAGCGTGCTTATACACACAGAGGGGGAAAGAGAAAGCATCCGTAGGAATGGGTGCAAGTGTTTAGCGTAGGAACGGATGGCAGGTAATGTAGTGATTCAGGTGGAGAGGGATTTCCTGAGCGCGTCGGCCATCTTCGCGTTCATCCGCGAGTGCCTGTTTCCCGTCTACTCGCGCGGACCCTATTCGTGGGACATGAGCGAGAACACGCTTCGAGGAGTGGCTTCTGTCGAGGGGCGTGATTGTGTAGTTCGAGCTGTACTACTACGGACTTGCGCAGTACTGCCATGTGCAGCATGCGGGTGTTGAGGATCCGCTGCCCGTGATCGTCGGTGCGGAGGAGTTGCTGCGCCAAGCCTGCAGTTGCTTTTCGCTGGAACCAAAAGCGGAGTCCTTCGTTTCGCTTTGCAGAGTGATCTCAGCATTCCCGTTTCATGGCGTAGTACTCCTACTTGTATTGCGAGCTGAAGGCGCTTCTCTTCCGAGGAGCGTACTATGTCAAGCACTGGGAAGAACCGAATGCGGTTTCATTTGCGAAGTTCCTTGCCGAACAAGCACTGGTTCATCCTTTCTGTGATTCTCAAGCATAGACAAAGTGCGTTGCGGCGATGAAGGGCTCTCCCGCGTCGATGCGTCCCCTTTTCCAATCGGCACAAAACCAGGCAGACGAACTGCAGAAGAAGGCGCGTAGCTGCTATCTCTATTGCGTTTGAGTGCGTATTGCCGTTTACAGTTAGACAGGTGGTATTGGCAATGGAGGCGCACTTCCCAAAGTCAAGCCTATTTTTATACCGCCTCTTGCGGAGTTCCCAGTATCCCTCATTCGCGAAGAGGCGTTCGACCTTTTCGTTCCCGACACCGTGAGGAATATCACGGAGGAGTTTCGTCACCTCGTGCATCGGGAGTTACAGAGGGATTTGGACGGCGAGCGGCGTCTGATCGCGGATGTGGAGGAGTTGGAGAAGACGTATCCGGAGAGCCTTCTGCTGGCGTGCGACACTTCGCGAGTGGCGGACGAGGTGAGACAGCGACAAAACGCCTTCTTGGAGAAGAACGTGGTGTCGCGTGCCCGCCTCCTGCAGCAGCAGTGCGTCGAGAAGCTGACGCAGATGGAGCGAGAGAACGAGGCGTGTTCGCTGGCGGTGGAGACAGAGAGCGCGAACGTGCTGCAGTTCGACAATGCGATGTGCGTGTGATTATGGAGAGTGATGGGTAGAAAAGAATACCGATTTGAGCCGTTCGACGTGATGAAGTTCCGGAGCAGGGTGAGGGGAGACAAGAAGAGCGTGGCGGAGTGCGAGGCGCGGATGAAGGAGCTGAACGAGAGCGTGAAGACGGTGGAGAACCTGGACAAGGTGGCGAGGAGTCCCGCGATGGAGAAGCGGCTGTGCAGCAACTATTGCTTCGCGTATGGTCAACAGGCCAGAGGGCTGCTGGTGACGTGGAGGTCGATTGTGGAGCGCAAGGAGGAATTGAAGCGGATGATTGAGTCGGTGTGCATCTGCGACCAAGAGAGCTTTATCGTGCACTCCCTGCTCATGGAGGACCACTCCCCGGCAGAGGTGCTGCGCGTGAACGGCCTTGGGCTGAATTGCGTGAAGGGACGGCTGCCGAAGATCCACGGCTTCTTCCGTGATTTGTACGAGACGTACAACTGGTTCGAGAAGACGTACACGCCGGTCAGTATGGCGGTGAGCAACGACAAGACCCTCAGTCCAAACAGTCGCTACATTTTCCGTCTCTATGAGTATCCTTCTTTGTTGGAGGGTATTGAGGACGTTTCCAAGAGCCTTCTCGCTGACATGGCGGAAGTCAGCTCTAGCATCGCAAAACATAGCAAGGAGATAAGGGTCGTGATAAGCAAGCGTCAGAGCCAGCGGGACGAGTACATGCGGAGAGTCGAGGACGCCCGCGACAGCACGAAGAAGTACTGTCCAGTGTGCGGCCAGGCGAACGACATGAGGGCAAGGAACTGTTTCGTGTGCGGGAAACCCTTTGAATGAGCGTCACGCGTTTGTTTAACGAAAAGCCAAAGAGTGCCTCGGTTTGGGAGCAACGACATACAGCTTTTGAAACCGAGGGTTTCCCTCAGAACCACCGTTTCTCCATTTCTTTTGCGGTGCATTTCTGCTTGTGTATAACTCCAAGAGGTACACTTTTCCTCCCATCGCGTTGCGTAACGAATAGAATATTCAAAATGGAACAACAGCCAATGGCCGAAGAGAAGCCCTTCAACATCGTGATCAAGGGACCCAATGGTGAAAAGGTGGAGTTTGCCGTGATGCCGTACGACTCCTCGCTGTCCCTGAAGGAGCGTCTGCTGTCCTACTACAGCTTCTCCATTTATTCCTGCTACCACTTCGAGGTTGACATGAAGCCGGGCAGAAAGGCGATCAACGACATGAGCACATTCAGCGAGTACGATTTCATTCGCGAGGGATCGACCTTCTTCCTGGTGTGCGACCAGTACAACACGCTGGCGGCCAGAGAGCACGTGAAGCGCACGGTGGCGCTGGTGAGCGACAACCTGCCGCTGCTGGGCCTGCTGCTGAAGAAGGGCGAGGACGAGCTGCCCGAGTCGCTGAACGACTTCGTAAATATCATGAAGACGGCCGAGGAGGACAAGGAGAACGCGAGCAAGCTGAAGATGAAGGAGCACTACTTCGATGAGGCGACGGTCGCCAAGGATCAGACGCTGAAGAGCGAGATCGACAAACCCACATTCCCCATCACATTCAACCTGGAGTCGTTCAACAGCACGCACCGCCTGCTCAGCGAGAAGAAGGAGCTCCCCCTCGCCAGCATGAGCATGCCCGCCTTCAACCCGCCCACGCCCAACCGCCAGCTGATCGGCGACCTGCTGTACATCCGCGTAGGCGCTGGCGCGTCGCCTCACGTGTAGGTGGTGACCAAGGAGGGCGCCGTGTTCCACGTGACGGGCAGCTCGAGCGGCTTCTTCGTGAACCAGTCGACGGACTCGGCGTTCAGCGCGGCGGCGAGCGCGACGTTCTCGACGGTGTACCCCACGCTGTCGCACCTGCTGATGGCGGTGTCGCCCGCATTCGCGGCGTGGTACAAGCAGCGCCTGGCGGAGGGCGACCAGGTGGAGAAGATCACGCTGGAGGAGCTGCTGACGTCGCTGCACCCGCTGCCGAGCAGCAACGTGAGCGCGCAGAACTGGTTCGCGCTGAAGGCGGAGGCGGACGAGCACAACCTGTTCAGCCACAGCGACTCGATCCTGGCGAACGACTCGCTGCCGTACCTGGCGGGCGACGTGACGGCGCAGAAGCAGTGGCTGGCGGAGTACACGTCGGTGAAGACGTCGGCGGAGGACGCGGACATCCGCCTGTACTACGCCATCGACTACGAGAACCAGTTCGCGGAGGCGGCGACGCGCGGCGTGATGAAGATCGTGGACGGTAGGCGCGGCGAGCGGGCGTGAGGGGTAGAGGCGGTGGAGCCGCTGCGCAGCAACGCGGGCAGTCTGATGTACCAGGTGGACGGCATCACGTACACGCGCATCCCCGCGTCGCTGGAGGGCAACGGCGCTCGCGCGCTGGTGAACTACGAGTTGCTGGTGGCGGTGGTGTGTTGTGCTCACAACTAGAGCGCGAACGCGATCAACTCGGCGAACATCGAGGGACTGTGCACGACGCTGCTGGCGGTGGTGGACTACCGCGGCGCGCGCTACCTGGCGCAGACGCCGGTGCCGGGTCTGAACGACGTAGCGGTGCGCGTGTGGGGTGAGGCGTAGAGAAGCGTCGAGTCGATGCTGCTGTACGGGTCGATCGACGGGTGCCAGAGCGTGTACGCGGACAAGCAGGTGGCGTCGAAGATCGACGCGCTGGCGGCGAAGCTGCACTGGTGCGAGTCGTCGATCCGCCTGACGCCGAAGGTGGAGGAGAGCAACGCGAGTGCCGAGAAGGAGAAGGAGACGAGCGCGCCGCGCTGCAGCAAGCCGCTGGAGGCGAAGGAGGAGAAGGTGTCGTTCACGGGTCCGGTGGACGCGAAGCTGCTGCGCGGGCTGGACGGTCACGTGTACGCGCTGGACTTCATCCGGAGCCAGCCGGTGGACTGCTTCTGGATCCAGGAGGAGCTGAAGCGCGACGCGCAGAGCGCGGGGGCGTCGCAGTTCATCCACCGCCCCGAGCTGATCGAGCACATGATAACGCAGCGCGCGGAGCTGGAGGAGCGCGCGAAGATGATCAAGGACATGGTGGCGAAGAGGGAGAAGGGCGAGAAGGTGGAGGACGTGACGGAGGAGCAGCTGAAGCAGCTGGAGGCGCAGCTGCCGATGATCGAGACGACGGTGAAGACGCTGCCGACGTCGTTCGACGTGAACTGCTTCACGCCGTACTCGGCGACGACGGCGGCGGTGAGTCGCGACGAGAAGGGCGCGAACACGGCGAAGGAGACGGACGTGGTGGTGCTGAGCAACTTTTTGGTGAACCAGATGCTGCCGATGCTGCACGAGCAGCTGAAGGAGTACTCGCTGAACAACCAGGACGGGAGCAAGATCGTGCAGCTGATGCACTCGTCGGGCGTGAACGTGCGCTACCTGGGCTACCTGGCGGAGCTGTGCTGCGGCAAGGGGCTGAAGGAGGCGGCGGCGACGGACGTGGACATGCTGCGCGCGTGCGAGAGCGAGATGATCGCGCGTGCGAGCAAGCAGATCCTGACGGTGCTGCTGTCGGACGAGGAGCTGGCGGCGGCGCCCGCGTACACGGTGGCGGCGTTCCTGAACGCGCTGGTGGCGAAGAAGCGCGACGACGAGGTGTGTCTGGAGGCGCTGCGCAAGAAGAAGGCGGGCGCGAAGACGGGCGTGAAGGTGCCCGAGGCGATCGCGCGCGACCTGGCGGAGCGCAGCATCACGGGCCTGGGCGTGTGGGCGATGATCCGGAAGCTGGTGGCGTCGAAGTTCCACTACACGTGCAAGATCTGGGACGAGAAGGTGGAGAGCGCGTTCGCGCCCGCGGAGTGCGACCGCGTGATGCTGCTGCGTCGCGTGTGCATCCTGATGGGCATCCAGCTGGCGTCCAAGAAGTACGACATGGACGCGGCATGTGTGCTGGAGCCGGCGGACATCGAGGGCTTCGCGCCGCGCGTGAAGTACAGCCACACGTCGCTGCTGGACGACTCGCTGATCCAGCTGTTCCAGCAGTGCTCGATCCTGCTGTCGCAGGGCCAGCTGCACCTGGCGTTCGCGTGCTGCCGACAGATCGTGATCACGGCGGTGTCGGCGTGCCACATGCTGCACCCGATCGCCATCCGCGCGCTGACGACGATGGCGTCGATCCTGTTCTCGCTGAAGGACTTCAGCGGCGCGGTGCGCTACAACCGCCTGGCGCTGCGCTGCACGGAGCGCGCATATGGCGTGGACAGCATCGAGAGCGCGATCTGCCACAGCCAGCTGTCGGACTCGCTGGGTCGCGCGGGCGGTCTGCACGAGTCGATCCTGCACTACAAGATCAGTCTGGACATTTACTTGATGGCGTGCTCGGACCACAGCGAGGAGATCGGCGAGATCTACGCGAACCTGGGTCTGCTGTACAAGCAGCTGGTGTTCAACGACAAGGCGGTGGCGTGTCTGCGCATCGCGCTGAGCAAGCTGCAGAAGTCGCACCCGCTGTACCTGCGCGTGGTGAGAGAGCTGACGCAGTGCTGCGAGTAGGTGCGAATGCGCGGGGTGAGGGGTAGGCTGAACGAGAACTGGAGCGAGGCGGTGAAGTACGAGCAGATGTACCTGGATTTCGTGAAGGAGTCGACGCTGGAGGCGAAGGAGATCATGGAGACGGAGAGCTCCAACCGTCTGAAGGAGTACAACAAGAAGCTGATGCTGAAGATGTCTATGAAGAGCATTCTGGGTTAAACGGTGTTCATTTGCTGTGTTTGTCTCCAAACCGAGGGCGTTCTTTCTCGCGTGTTTTGGTATTGTGAAACGGTGGAGCGATGGTGGGCGAGTGGAGCGGGACATTCGTCGAGGAGGAAGACGAGCAAATGACGTCATGTGAAAGATACTTCTTCACCGCTGCCCTCATTTTCTTTTCGATTGGCATGTCTTGTGATATTGGTGTGTACGGACTGAGTGTGATGGGGAGCAATCTGGCTCTGAACATCGCCTCCAAGGGCTTCAATGTGGCCGTCTCCAACCGGTCGGTGGAACGCGTACTCCTCCCTTGCTGCAATCTGATATGCAGGTAACGATCTGCGAGCATCGCGCGAAGGAGGAGAATCTCCAGGACAAGGTGTTTGGTGCTCATACTGTGCGCAATAGATTAGGCTCCTCACGCATAGCCCAAGGAGTTTTGCGAGTCGCTGATCCGTCCTCGCAAGATCATTCTGCTCGTGAAGGCGGGCGCTCCCGTGGATAACACCATCGAGAGTCTGCTGCCCTACTTGGACGTAACTCATACTCGACAGCATTACCTGTAGGCGGGGGACATCATCGTGGACGGAGGCAACGAGTGGTTTGAGGAGTCGATTCGTCGCACGAAGTACCTGGAGGAGAAGGGCTTCAACTTCGTGTCGATGGGCGTGTCGGGCGGCGAGATCGGCGCTCGTCACGGTCCGTCGCTGATGCCGAGTGGTCGCAAGGAGTCGTACGACGCGCTGGAGAGCATTCTGACGAAGATCGCGGCGCAGGTGGACAACGAGGCGTGCGTGACGTACATCGGCGGCGCGGGCTCGGGCAACTACGTGAAGATGGTGCACAACGGCATCGAGTACGGCGACATGGAGCTGATCATCGAGGTGTACCACATGCTGAAGAACGCGGGGTTCAGCAACGACGAGATGAGCGGCATCTTCCGCGAGTGGAACAAGGGCGAGCTGGAGTCGTACCTGGTGGAGATCACGAGTCTGATTCTCGCCAAGCACGACGAGGACGTGACGGGCTTGCCGGCGCAGGAGGGCTTCCTGGTGGACAAGATCCTTGACGTGGCGGGGTCGAAGGGCACGGGCATGATGACGGTGAAGGAGGCGGCGGAGCGCGGCATCTCTGCTCCGACCATCGCCTCGGCGCTGTTCGAGCGGTACATCTCGGGCGAGAAGGACATGCGGATGCGCGCGGCGGCGATGATGCCGGGCCCTGCCTTCGACTGGTCGTCGGTGGACAAGGAGCAGTTGGTGTCGGACCTGCGCGACGCGCTGTTCTGCTCGAAGCTGGTGGCGTACGCGCAGGGCCTGCAGCTCATCCACCAGGCGTCGGTGGAGTTCAACTGGGGCATCAACCTGGGCGAGTGCGCGCGCATCTGGAAGGGCGGGTGCATCATCCGCGCGAAGATCCTGGACAAGATCAAGCAGGCGTTCTCGAAGGAGGGCGGGCTGACGCACCTGCTGCTGGACCCGGAGTTCGCGCAGGAGCTGGTGAAGCGTCAGACGGCGTGGCGCCGCGTGGTGGGACTGGCGGTGGCGACGGGCGTGTCGATTCCCGCGCTGACGTCGAGTCTGGAGTACTTCGACTCGTTCCGCTCGCAGCGCTTGCCGATGAACCTGCTGCAGGCGCAGCGCGACTTCTTCGGGTCGCACACCTTCGAGAGAGTGGACCAGCCGCGCGGGAAGGCGTTCCACTGTCGCTGGACGAGCGAGCATGCGTGAGGCGTTGCGAAGAGTGTAATTGTAATCTACTGGCGGGGTGTTTGTTGGGAGTCGGGTGTTTGCGTGTTAGGAATTCACATCTTCGTGTAAGGATTGGGAGTTCATTGACTTGGCCATTCGGAGTTCACATTGAATTGTGTATTCACGCAGTCAACTCTATGAACATTCCATGTGAAGAGCCGGAGTCAACACCAAGCGGATCGAGCTCGGATAGTGAGTGCGAAGCGAATCCCTCCATCCAGGACGACGAGTCCTTCGTTTATCAGGTGGGTGACATTGTGTCCCTGTCGATAGATGGCGGCTTCTACAACCTCGACAGTAATCAAAGTCCGGAGGGGAAGGGCGTTTTGACAAAGCCGAACGGTATTGTGATCGAGGCGGAATGGAAAGACGGAATTCTCTACGGACAGCTCATTGTAGTGAACATGAAGAGGAGAGCATTAATCGGCGTGTACACGACGAGCGATAACGTAATCGAGAGTTCCGTGGATCTGTCGCAGCTGGAGACGAAAACGCTCACCGTTTGGGGCTCATTCACATGGGAGGGAAGCACCTTGAATAACAAGCCCTATGGCTGGGGAAAGCTGTACAACCGGAAATCACTCATTGCGTACGAGGGATTCATGATTGACACCGTGAAGGTCTGCTACGGTCGCATTTACAACTACGTGAAGGACCTATATTACGAAGGCACAATCTGTAACTCTGCAGCGCACGGAGCCGGGAAGCTGGTGTCACCATCGGAGGAGATCATCTACGACGGCGGCTTCTTCAAGGGCTTGAACCGTTACTCCCGATCGCTGACGATCCCTCCGGAGACGAGGGAAATCGAGGGATTGACCAGCCTTATCGAGGAGCTGACCATCGGGAATGACTGTTGCCGAGACGTGACGCGCTTTTCGCTGAGTGGACTGGTGCTTCTGCGGTCGATCGAGATTGGAGAGAACTGCTTTCAGCGGAGGAAGTCCAACATTGCGCACCGAACCGATTCAATGCATGCATTTTTCGTGAATCTGCAGGCCTTGGAAAGCCTAGTCATTGGGAAGGACTCTTTCTGCGAGTTTTGCACGTGCGAACTGCGTGGATTGCCATTGCTAAACTACCTGTCAATTGGCGATTCGCTGGACGAGATTGGCTGCTTCATCAACTGTTTTGAGTTTGTTCTCGACGGTGGAGTCCTGTACACACAGCTCACGAATAGACATACCTTCATTAACTGAAATCTACATTGGCACCAACAGCTTCACGAAGCTGAACACATTTATGCTGAAGAGTTATTGAGAGAGTGGCTGCTTACAAATAGACCTGCCTTCGCTCGTGCAGCTCCATCTCGGCGATGACGCCGTTTTCGGCAGCACGGAGAAGGGATGCGCCAAATCCGCGATCCAGCCTTACGATTACACAAACTACGCCATTCTGGAAGGTGGGTTCGCCACTCGTTGTTAATCCCAAGATCTGCCCGAGCTGCATTACGTGAACGGTGAAGGCAGAAACTTCCTCCACTTCGGTCATCTCATCGTGAAGAACTGCGGTCCGAGACGCATCGAGAACCTCTGTCTGAAATCCGTGGCCTTCTCGGAAGTGATGGATGCCCAAATCGAGAGTGAGCAAAATAGGGCCGATTTGAGGCATAGACGCACCGTGTTTTCAAAAGTGGGTGGAGCACCACGCCGCCATGGTTCCGATCTCGACGTCTGTGAAGGACTTGTTGTCAAAGACGGTGCAGACGGTGCTATTTGGGGACAAATGTGGCAACGTGTCCACAATCACATCACTCACACTCTCCTCCTGCGACTGCTTGCGCGTGTTTCGCGTCGGCAGCGCCTCCTTCTCCTACGCGCTCACGTTCACGGTGAAGGACATGCCGGCGCTGGAGGCGCTGGTGGTGGAGGAGTGGTGTTTCGCGAAGAAGGGGAAGTCGACGGCGATGACGATCACGAACTGCGGCGCGCTGACGGAGGTGAGTGTGGGCAGTCACTCGATGGAGGAGTGGCGACGCTGTGTGGTTGAGGGGTGTGAGGCGCTGGTGGTGCTGAGTGTGGAGGACTACTGTTTCCGCGGCGTGAGCGAGCTGCGTGTCGAGGGTGAGTGTGGTGGTGCGAGGTGAGTGGCAGACATACCGGCACTGCGCAGCATTCGGATTGGCAACGAGTCGTTCTCGATGGTGCAGCAGTGCGTGGTTGCCAGTGGGGAAGCCAGGAGAGAGTGAGGCATAGACCTGCCCGTGTTGCGGTACTTCGTCGTCGGGAAGAAGACGCTGAACGGCGACGAGAAGAACGTGAAGGAGAGCAAGACGTGCTCGATGTACGTGAACGAGTTTGTGCTGGCGAACTGTCCCGAGGTCCGAATGCTGATGATGGTGGACTGCATGAACGCCATTGGGAAGGTGACGATAGAGAGTGGGGGTGGGATGGGTCCGTGACGCGTAGACGTGCCCTATCGCGACTGTTTTGTGGTACACGAGAGTCTGGAGTATGTGTCGCAGTTGAACGTGGAGACGGACTCGTTGTGGAAGGACGTCATCTCCATTCACAAGGGGATCAAGCGGAGAGAGCATGTGAAGAACACGTGGTAGTCGCTTTGTTAACAAACACGTCATGGATTCACGATGCCACCGTTGGTAACTAGAACTCAGAAAGAGAACGAACACACAACTCAGAAACGCCACACTTGCAGGAGGCAGGTAGCTCGACTTCTGGATGCTGAGCACGCGCTTCCCGTCCATGCCAATTGCCAGCAGAATCTGCGTGGTCACCGCGTGCCACCACACTGGACCCAACAACGGCTGGATGATTTGCGTTGCGTTGAGAACCGCTTCGGGAGTGTCGGGCGTGAAGGATGTGATGTGGTTGGTCACGAGGACAGCTAGATTGAAGCGAGACGCAATGCCCGTGATGCTGCGAATTACTGAGGTCAGCTTCACGGATCGCTCGATCATGTCGGTGAATTGACGGAAGTGGTACGTGATGGAGTCAATGACGAGTAGCTGCACCTACCTGTCATTGGTAAGTATCGAAAACACATTTGGATGGGCAGCGAGGAAGCGGGGAAGCGCATCGAGCAATTGAAGGAAGGCGTCCAGCGTGGCCAGTCTCCACACGAATATGTTGTTGAGGGAAACATATGGGTTCTTCGTCTTCTGGAGGAACTCGCTCTGTCGCAGGGCGCTGTATGTGTTCTCCGTGTCGATATAACTACTCGATGAAGCACCAATGAATTATATTACATTGCCTGACTCTGATAGGACGCTGTGTTGTGAATCTGAGCGGTCGCGCACATCATCATACAGAACTGCGATTTCCCAGTCGACCCTCGTCCCGACAGTTCTGTGATCGTGCCCTTCTTCAGTCCGCCATGTAGAACGCCGTTTATACTTGTGGACAGTGTGGGGATGTCTCTCCAGAAGCACTGAATATCCTTCAACTGCTTCAGAGCCGTTGAGTAAGACGACGCATCACTTTGTTTTGCGGAATAGTAGGTTGCAATCTCGTTCCTCTCCTCGTTGGAAAGAAAGGATACAGAACTCAGATTCTCGTTTAGAAGAGATAGCTCTGCCGATGTGGTGATGCCATGGGCGGTGAGTGTCTCTGGCGGGAGTCATCGAAGCGAGAAAACGACCTACTTATCGTTTCGGGCCTCAGAGGGAGCGTGAACACCGGACGCGCGACACTCATGCGGGCAAATGACGACCGAGGAGAAACCGAAATGGGCGCTCTTTTTGGAGTCCTTCGTTTGAAAGCAGTTATATCGTCGTTGTATTGCGCTTGCCATGGTTCAGTTCTTCTATCACTTTAACGGAACGAAAGTGGGACAGTCGCAGACGGCTGTCGTGAGCGAGGTCGTTTCAGCGATTTGCGTTGTTTCTTCTTCATTCCTGTAATACTGTAGGAGAAGGAACACATCTCAAGCGATGACGTTCTTCTGTTCTGCAATGGAAGAGTTTTGGACCGAAGGGACTCCATCTCCGAGTTGTGCGATATTCAGGTGTGCATGCGGTTGCTAGGAGGAAAGGGAGGGTACGAATACTGTGAGGTTGTGATTGTCTAGTTTCGGAGCCATGCTGAAGAAGAAGGCGAAGGTGACAAACCCTAACGCAACACTCGACTTCAGTGCGTGCCGGGACCTCAATGGACGACGGTTTGTGCTTGCCACGCGGAATGAGTCGTAGCATGCGTTTCGTGAACGCGACCGTCGCGATTCAGAAGTGGAAGGAGCGTTTGGACAAGCTGGAGGAGTTGAAGGCGACCAAGCCGGACGCCACGCTGTATGTCGTTGTCTCACTCCTTTACTGTAGGGACGACGTTCCGATGGAGGCCCCAAAGGCGGGTATTTACGGCTGGTACTCTGACGTTCCGAAATGGTAGTTGTGCTGCGGAATCGTGATTGCTAGGGCGGAGGGCGTGAAGCGTTCTCGCACGAACTACCTCCACGACCAGAAGAAGCAGAAGATGTGCATGCGCTGGTGGAAGGCGCACGAAAGCGGTAATGGTAATCATCTCGAGATGCCTTCACCTGCAGTTCCACCCGGCGCCGACAAGCACTACGGCTGTCCGCGACGCGACATGTGCGATTTCGCGCACGGCCTCGACGAGCTGACGGGCGAAGGACGCGCAGAGTTTCTCCGCGAACAGGAGAAGCTGAAGAAGGAGAAGAAGGAGGAGGCGTGAGCGTTGCTGTTCGCTGTAACGCGTAGCATCGAGAACTACGTGAACTACCAGGGCATGGCGGAGGACGCTGTGAGCGCGATCGAGGCGGGAAGAACCCAAGGCTGTGACCGCTTTCGCCGACTGGTTCGGCTCCGCGGAAGTGCAGGCTGCCTGGAGCGACGAGTTCGACTCCTTCCCCGTGAAGAAGCCAAGCAAGCCAAACAAAGCAGTGCCATCCACCACTCCGTTTTCAAAGCGGATATCGCTGCTGAGTGGGAGCGCAACGATTCAAGACGACGGCATTGTGTACGCGACGTCTACCTTCCCGTCGGTTCGTCTAGGCAGCATCGCCGTGGTGTCGGGGTGTTACTACTTCGAGATCCACGTCGTGAGCGAGGGTCTGGTGCAGGTGGGCTGGTGCGGGAAGAACCAGCAGTGCAACGAGGAGGAGGAGAACGGCGTGGGAGACGACGTGAACAGCTGGAGTTTCGGTGGGGGTGTGCATTGCGATGTAATGTGCAGATACGGCGCGAGGCAAGAAGTGGAACGGCGACGAGGGGACGGAGTATGGAGCCGTGTGCCAGCCTGGAGACATCGTTGGATGCACCTTTGATGCGGATAAGCAGGAATTGAGGTACTCCATAAATGGGAAGGATTTCGGTGTGGCGTTTTCGTAGGAGTGAGGGGAGAGCGTGAGATGTAGGAACGTCACTGCGTTGGGAGGCTTGTTCCCTGCGCTCAGTTTGGAGAAGGAGGAGTCGGTGCTGGTGAACCTGGGCCAATTCCAGTTTGAGTACCCGCCCACGGGAAACACGAAGTCGGTGTGGGACTTTGTGAAGAAGGTTGCTTTGTAAAATGGAGTGTTTGCTGGAAACAGTTCAGGACTGATTCAGGATTGATTCAGGACTGATTCAGGAGATGAATGAAGGCCTGGACGGCACCAACGTAGTGGAACAGAGCAGCAATTACGATGCACACATGGAACAGTTGGTGGGACGAAAACTACACATCAGACCGAATCAACGTCGCTTACCACGTAGTCGAAGGAGCCTGGAGAATACTTCTCGGGGAACCGGGTGCCGTAGAGAATCGCTCCCAGAATGTACGTTCCTCCCATTCCCAGGAGGTACCAGAAGATCACGGTGAAAATGAGGTTGTTGAACCCCTCCAGCATGTACAGATGAGCAAAGATGACGACGGCGTAGCAAGCAACGACGGTAAAGGACACGGCTCGCACGGATCTGTACTTGGGCTGTCTACGATGAAATGGGAGAATCACGCATACCTGAAGGTCGGCGTAGCCATCACGCTCACATTCAGCACGTTAATGGCGCTGACGGCGGTGAGATGAATCTTCAGATACGTCGGATAGTGGTAGAAGGAGTAGTACACGACGGGAACGTAGGAGCCGCAAATTAGGATACAAATGCCACAGTAGTCAAGGGTCTGGAGGATGGCGCGCGTTTTCCTCGTTGTACTCAGGAAGTTGTGAAAGAGAGCGCTTCCGCTCAGACAGCGAATGGCGCAAAGCACGAACACGGTGATGGGCCACCGCGGGACCGTTCCCTTCCAGCCGTGCCACATCGTATCGACCTCTTCTTTGACCATTGTGCCCAATCCAACCACTTGAGTTTGAATATTTCCAAGAGTTGAGTACTTCTCGACGGGAAGCGCGTAGGTGAGGTACAGAAGGAAGATGAAGAGAAGAGAGCCCAGAAAGTGGGTCCAAACGTTCATCGTCTCGTTGTGGGAGTGGAACATGCTACACATCACACGTAGAAGCGTTTCTCACCTGACGATGGACTCCCAGAACGTGAGGGGAGTGCGATAGCCACGGAGAATGTAGTCGTTGTCCCTCAACCACGACAGATCCTCTGTGAGGACGTCCTTGTAGACATCCATTGCGTGGAGATCCTTCGTGTCACTGCTCTCGTCGACCGCGTATTCTCGGCTCGTGCTCATCCTCTTTTCTGCGAGTAATGAAATGGTACGGTGCGTGCGGACAGTATATCCCTTAATGATATAGGACATTCCGTCTGCAACGCGTTCTCCAAGCAGCGCCGATTCGTTCCGGGAATGTACTCTTCTAAAACAAACACCGCAGTGATTAAAAGTGATCGAGACAAGGAGTGTTAATTCTGTCAATGTAGAACTCGTAGCACCCAATGAAATGGAACAGTGCCGCAAGGACGATGCACACGTGGAAAAGCTGATGGGAGGCAAACTAGGGCTCACACAACACTCCGTCGATTACAACGTAGTCGAACGCGCCGGGCCAGAACCGCTCTGGAATGCGGCTCACGTAGAACGTCGCGCCGAGGAGGTAGGTCACTGCCATCGCGATGAGGTACCAGAAGCAGTGCTTGTAGAAGGGATTTGAGAAACCCTCCAAGAAATAGAGATGCGTCATGGCGATTACGACGTAGCTGGCAACGACGATGTAGGCGATGGCGCGAACCGGTCTCGTCTCGGGCGCACGGTACTTCGGAGTGGCCATCACGCTCAGGTTGAGGATGTTGAGAACGATGATGATGGCGAGATGCATCTTCTGATAGGTGGGGTAGCAGTAGAAGCTGTAGTAGATGATGGGAATGTAGGAGCCCGTGACGAGGATGGTGACGCCGCAGTAGTCCAGCGTCTGCACGATGTTTTCCACGAGGAAGCTCACACAGTAGAAGCCGTGGTACACGGCACTTCCCCGGAGACAGCGGTAGGCGCACATGAGGAACACGAGGATGGGCCAGCGAGGAACGGGCGTGTTGGAGGCGTGAATGGTCGAGTCCACCTCGTCCTTGATGATGCGCATAATACTGCTCGTCGTGTTTGCCATTAGCGCATCGCCAAAGAACTGCTCGTGGGGAATGGCGTAGAGAAGGAACATGACGAAGACGAAGAGAAGCGCGCCGATCACGTGCGTCCACACGTTCATCGTTTCATTATGACTGTGAAAGAGACTACACATCACTGCCCGTTCGCGAAAACGACCTCTTGAAGGCTTCCGTGAAGGACAACTGCGTGCGATAGCCTCTGAGGAGACAGTCGTTGTCCTTCAGCCACCACAGCTCTCCTTCCAGGTCCTCCTTGTACACATCCATTCCGTGCGGAACCTTGTGCTGTACCCTCGCATCCTTTTCCTTTGTTGCATCCATTTCTGTGCCAGTTCACGTACTCTTTTCTTTTGTGCGGAGAACAGACTCGTCACGTACACTCAAAACAATGGGATTGTGGGATCTCGAACACGCTCTGCAACAAACACCGCTAATGAACAGGACACACCTTGTCGAGGCGGTCAACAAAGATCTGATAACAACCTACGTAATGGAAAAGAGCCGCGATTACGATGCACACGTGGAACAGCTGGTGCGAAGCAAACTACAGGTTAACTCTCCCGCCGACACGTACAACATAATCGAAGTGACCGGGCCAGTACTTCTCGGGGAATCGCGTGCCGTAGAGAACAGCGCCCAGAATGTACGTGCCGCCCATGCCAACCATGTACCAGAACAGCACGGTGAACATGGGGTTGCTGAGTCCGTCGAGAATGAGGAGATGCACGATGGCCACCACAGCGTAGCACGCCACGAGAGTGAAGGAGCGCGCACGGACCGAGCGATATGCGGGCGATCGGAACTTGGGCGTCGCCATCACGCACACATTCGCGACGTTCAGGATGACGACGATGATGAGATGCAACTTCATGTACGTGGGGTAGCAGTAGAAGCTGTAGTAGATGACGGGGACGTAGGAGCCGGAGATAAGAATACAGATGCCGCAGTAGTCCAGCGTTTGGAGAATGTTGTTCGCCGTGAAGCTCATACAGTAGTACTGGTGGAAAATGAAGCTGGCGCTCATGCACCAGATGGCGCAGGCAATGAACACCATGATTGGCCAGTGCCCGACTTGCTCGGCGTGGGACTCGCCCTTCGCCAGGGTCACGAACTTCCAGAAGTAGGAAGCCATCGTCATCCACACGTTCTTCCTAGGTCTGGAAGCGATGTAGTTGTACAGGGAAGAAAACTCCTCCGCCGCATCTATGTTGCTCGACAATCGTTCCACGCACGCCGCCTTGCTGTGCTCTTCATCGAAGAGAGTCGACATGAACTCCGGAGATCCCGCGCACAGGACAGCGGCGTTCGTTTTGGCGACGTCCTGTCTCATGGTTTGCATGTTTTCGATGGGAATGGCGTAGGTGAGGTATATGAGGAAAATGAACAGCAGCGCGCCGAGCAGGTGCGTCCACACGTTCATGGTCTCGTTCGTGCTGCGGAACATGCTACAATTCACCGAACAGAGTCAGACGGACCTTTTGAAGGACTCAACAAACGACAGCTTGGTTCGGTATCCGCGGTACAGGTAGTCGTTGTCGAGCAGCCACTCGTACGTGCCATCGAGGTCTTCCTTGTACATATCCACGCCGTGCGGAAGCTTCTGCTGCTCGATCTTAATCACATCAGTCGTCTGGTGATCGCTCATCCTTACAGTATTCTTTTTTGTGATGATGACAATGATAGCTGGGAAAAACGCCCGAATTCTGTCATCGAAGAAACGACGCGGGTGCGAACGGACGGTGTGGGAGGGGTGTACTCCCAGTGAGGAGGTGGCGATCCGCGATTACGTTGGTTTCCGGAAAACTGCAGTCGGTGACAGAAAACGGGCCGATTTCCACTCGTCAAACGCAGTCGCATATCCTCTTGAAGAATGCCTCTTGTTGCCGTTGGAGTTACGAATCACGCGTAGTGGGAGCGTATCTACGGAGATCTGAAATCCGTCGAGGAAACAATCAGTGTATGCGGTTTCGCGTCGTCTTGAACGGTAGGATGATATCCAGCAGCTTAATAACGCGATTCGAAATATGAGCGACGATGCGACAAATGAGAGTGGATTCTTTCTCTTCGTTGGCATTCTAGGTCAACTCAGCAATATCCGGACAATCGAATCGAGAACGGAGAACGCGCTGCGCAAGGTAGGACTTTGCGTTACAATTCATTCTAGTACACGGGACTGTTGCTGGAAATGGACAGTTTTGTCCAGAACGGCGGAACGGAGAGTCAGAAGAATATTCTCATGGTGGGTCCTGTTGGATTTCTGGTAACGTAGCGCTTCCGTGACGTCTACAGGGAACTGTCCTCTTCGTATCGGCTATCGAAGGTGGCTTCGTTGTCCTTGGATTACGCACAGGAAAATGCGTCTGTGAAGACGACGCGCGTCGCGCTCTTCTCCGGCGCTATGGCGGATCGTCAGGACGACGACTCGGAGACACAGCTGCTGCTGAAGGAGATGACCTCCACGAAGAACTCCCTCCGGATGGCGGACAGCTACTTGGAGTCGGCGCAATCGTCGTGTTTGACGGATAGAAGCGCCCTCCACTCCCACGAGATGCTCACGACGCAACGGACGCGGTTGCAGCGCAGTGGAGGTGTGCTCGAGGGACTGACGAACCGGTTTCCGGCGATCCAGCAACTCACTCGTAATGTCCGTTTTCGGAAGTACAGGGACAAGTAGGGTCCGCTCTTCCCGTTGACAGTAGCATCATCGTAGCTTTGTTCATCGCACTGTGCGTGTGCTTTTGCATCTGGTATGCTTTTCACTGAACTGTTCGTTGAAAACGCACTCTTTCTTTTCCGACAGCGCTTTTATGAACGGCGGAGCCTATTATGGACCTCCTGTAGTTCGTTTGTCGGTTTGACTCACGCAAAGGCTCCTGCTTCAGGACAGATGTATCAGCGTCCTCCTGGTCAGTTCGGAGGCATGTATCCAGGTGTACGTTTCTGGTTGTTTGTGTTATCCTTTGTTCTCCTGCGTTCCTGTGAAATGAGCGTTGCTTCTCACCTCTCGTAGGCGCAGCAGTTTCCGCTGAACCAGCCGCAAATGACCTACCCAAATCAATATCAGACAGCCGGATATTACCCCTCGCAGGGAACAACGCCCGCTATGCACTCGGGAATGCCTTCGGCCCCGGCAGCGGGTAGTATCGGTCCAGCGCCTGCGCAGAGTGCGGGAACACAGTACGCTGGATACCCTCCTCAATTGCCGACACAGCCGCAGTACACCCGAGCCCCCGCTCCCACACCCTATCCTCAGTCCAGTGCCCAGCCCGCTTATAGTTACAACGGACTTCCTCCCGTGAGTAATCAGTTCCTGCCGCCTCCCGTTCCCAACGCATATAACCCCAGCAGCTACTACACGCGTCCGACGACGAACATCATCAACGGAAGAGTGGTGAGCAGTCCGAATCAGTCCGTTCAGCCGGGAGTCATTTACAGCGGCAATGCATACGCTGGTCAGGCTGCGCCCACTGTTTCCGTGCCACAGCCCGTGATGCAAACCCAGTCGGCGGCGAAATCGGTGCTGGCGAACAACGCTGTTGCCGCCCCGCCTCCGCAGGAGCGACAACACGTGAGCCGCAAGTCGCCCAGAGAGGAGAAGGAGTTCTACGAGGTGGAGTTCGAAAACGGCTGTTTGGCTTTTTCTGTCCTCTCACGCCTAGTGGTGAAGCGTCTGGCAGGCAACGAGATTCTGGAGCCCGTCTTCGAGGTGTGCAAGAGCGACTACTACGGGAAGCTGCCGGCGCTGGTGGTGGTGAGCAATCGCCGTCTGCTGCTGATCACGGAGGACCGTCGCGGCGGCGTGTACTGGTCGCTGGAGACGACGGAGGCGACGAAGGTGGAGGAGGCGAGTCTGATCAAGAACTGCAAGTTCTTCTTCAAATCGACGGTGGAGAACTCGAAGGAGCACTACGTGGAGTTCACGGACAAGAAGGCGGCGGGCGTGCTGGACGCGCTGTTCAGAGCGAACAAGACGTTCCACGAGTACGACACGGTGTACATCAAGAACCGTCTGAACGTGCTGGCGGTGTTCAACGAGGAGTGCGACACGGTGATCCGCTTCAGCAACGCGCTGAGTCTCTGCAGTCACAACCCCACCGCCATGTTCTCCTGGTTGTTGTCGATGGACTCTGTGCTGCCGCTGGTGAAGCGCCAGCTGCGTGCGGCGGCGAACGAGTGGGCGAAGAGCACGATGGGCACGACGTCGGTGGAGGACTTCGAGATGCTGGACGTGATTCAGCAGGGCAGCGACGAGGAGACTTACTACAAACAGCTGGCGTCGCAAATCGCCTCGTTTTTGATGAGGGGCAGTCTGATGAAGACGTACTGCGGCGCGATCCCCCTGCTGGACGCGTACTACTTCTACGGCAAGGCGACGGCGAACGATCTGAAGTCACCGGGTTTGGAAATACGTGGGGAGTGAGGGGTAGAGGAGTTCATGCGAGCGTGCAGCCTGCTGACGAGTGACCGTGTGGCGGTAAACCACTGCTATCTCGACACCATCAAGGGCAAGCAGATGATCTGCGGCGAGTCGCTGAGCGCGGAGAAGGGTGAGGAGCTGATTCTGCGGTCGATCGAGGCGAACAAGGGGTGTGTGTCGCGCAATGCGCTGATCCGCGAGCTGGCGATGCCGCTTGGCGTGTGCGACGATATCATTAGTGTAGGGGGAAGTAGGGAAAGTGAGGCGTAGAAGGTGGAGAAGAGAGGGACGATTGTCCGCGATGACGACAATGGCGACGTCTTCTTTTACAAGAACGCATTTGTCTTGGTGCAGACACGTGTAATTAAGGCTTCTATGTGGTCGTGTTTGTCACAAACATAGCACTCCTCCTTCACGGGATTCGGCACAGGATCCCTCAGCACGATGCGAGCGATGGTTCCGAGGAACACGCCCATCGCGATTCCGATAACCAGAATGATGCCGCAGAGAATGAGGGGCTGTGTGTCCATGGTGTGTCGGATGGTTTCGCTCATTTCCTAATCCTCACGTCTGAAACAGGGATGTACGGTGAGGAACAAGACGAGGGCGCTTGGCGTCTTGGGGAGCGAATTCATCTTACTGTACTTATAGCTACTTCTAAGCACAATGGAATTGGAGTACGTCTCTGTTACAAACTCCTGGAGCGCGTCATACTGATTGGGGCCCTCGTACTTCACATACTTATTCTAGAGGGAAAGGAGATTTGAAGTGACGTACACCCACAATGTAGATTAGAGTAGGATAGGTGGTCACGCCAAAGCGCTGAGTCAACTCATTGTTCTTCGTCGCGTCCACCTACGTTGAAGGCATTGTACAGTTCTCACTTCGCCGAAGTTGATCTTGTTCTCGTTCGCATTGGAGAGCTCAATCCAAATGGGAGCCAGCTTCTTGCTCTTCGTGCACCACTACAGTGAATCCAATCTAACGTGCCAACCGGTGTGTAGAACTTGATGAACCAATTCCCCTTCTTTCCCGAAAGCAGTATTTCTTTGTAGAAAGTGTCGTCTGTGAGTTCAACGGGTTCTAGAGGTGATCGATAATGGGAATCGCGTGCTTGAAGCGGAGAGAAGGAAGAGCATGAGCAAACAAAGGAGGGATCTACGATGAAGAGGAACAGAGAGGGAAACAGTGATCTCATATTCCGTAGTTGCGAAGGACGGAGAAAGGAGAGAGAATCAAAGAGAAGATGGATTGCGTGAAGTGTGAAGGGATGTGTGTCTTTTCGTTTGTGAAAGGGATTGGAAGTGTTCTTTATGGAATTGGAATTGGCTTTGCGGAGTTTGTGAAGAGGACAGTTTTCTGCCTCATTTCCGCCTTCATTCTCCATTTTGGAGATAGTAGAGTCGTGGAGGATAGCGAAAACTCACTCCTCTCGATAGGTAATCACATCAATTGGGTGATTCGAGTCCATTAGTCCCCAAATCGAGTGCGAGTCGTGCGTACCAGTCACAATTATCTTTACTTAACCCATGTCGTTTGATCCCGAGCGAGAATACACTATTGAAGG
>ERZ780157.1813-NODE-1813-length-21858-cov-3.479980_pt1 | contig 21858 bp, 20 predicted proteins | sample MGYA00511169_ERZ780157 | MGnify/ENA primary metagenome ERZ780157 (study PRJEB29588, sample SAMEA1965149) | human gut metagenome | biome: human gut; feature: human-associated habitat; material: faeces | place: Denmark | collected 2008/2010 ... | reverse complement strand
CGGGCGGCTTTTTTTGAGGCGGATTTTTCATTTTCATAATTCTTTTCTCATTTTTTTCTTGTAAATAAAAATTTTTCAATACGAAAGGAGAAACAAAATCATGAAGATGAACAGAGCAAAAAAAGGAGCAGTCGTATTAAACAAGCTTTACGGGGATTTCTACATTGTAGACAGCAACTCTAAAGATGAGAACGGGAAGATCGTTTCCGCCCAGTCATGCCGCATTGATGTAGGAGCATATCTGGAAAGTCTCAATATCAGATTTACTTCTGAGAATAAAAGAGCACTGTTCCTTAAAGCCCTTGCAGAAAACGATGTGCCGATTTACTGCATCGATGGACAGTCGGAAGTGACCATGACAGCGAAAAACGCTATCTGCTTCCGTGTGATCAAAGATTCCTGTGAGAATCTTGCTGCGGAAAACTGGTATGTTTCTGACGGTGTGCTGGTAAAGAACGGACATCCTGCTGCGGAGCAGGGAGAGATTGAAATCGACCAGATCTTAACCATTTTCCCGCATAAGATCCTCCTTGGAGTAAAGGCAGGGGAAGATAAAATCTCCCTGATGTACTTTGATCCAAATTATGTTGGAAAAGAATTCCGTCCAACACTGGAAGGTTTGACGATCCCGATTCCACAGAAAGTAACTCTGTCGAACGACAATCTTCTTCTTTACTATTCCAGAACTCATATGGAAGAAAAGGGAGAAGGGGATGAAAAGACGACAGAAGAGGTTGTGGATGTGTCTGGGTACGTGATCTACGACAGCGAAGGAAGTCTGCTCGACCATGATGAGTATGATACCGATCCTGATGAGGATCATGAAATCGATGTTCCGCTTGGCAAGTATGTCATAGATACGGATAATTTCATTGTATTCCAGGGTGAGTTTAACGGAAAACCATTCACCAACATTTACAGCCGAGAATATCATGAATTGAGAAGTATTGAGCTGGCATCCAAGGTATCCTCCGCGGAGGAAAACGTGGACGGGTTTATGCTTATCAAGACAGCAGACGAACTTGCTGTGGTATCAGATTCCGGTAATGAACTGGTATTAAAGCCGAGCAAGCAACTGTCAAAGGCACTGGATCAGTTATATGGCTATGATTTCCTCGTGGACTATTGTAACAAGGGCAGATATTTTATCCTGACCTTTGCAAGCAGCAGCTACGAGGTAAAAACGCTGAAAGGCACCTTCACATCAGACATCGGTCTGGTGCTGACTGTAGAATGATCTGTTTGTCACTGTTTCCGCGGGAAAAATCTGCGGAGACAGCATATAAGAGGCACGTTACGTGTCTCTTTTTTTCATATTAAAAAAAAGTTGAGGATAAATATGTTAAGAGAATGGATCAAAGAAAATACAAAAAGTGATGGCACAACAATCATTGTTAACGAGAATATCAGTATCCTTCCTCCGCGGACTTTTGACGGAATGACAAACCTGCAGGAGGTGGTGCTGCCAAAAAATCTTAAAAAGATAGGGATCCTGTCTTTTGCCTGGTGCAAAGGACTTAGAGAAATTGTGATCCCTGACGGAGTCGTGATTATTGACGATGAAGCTTTCCGCGGATGTGTCAATTTGGAGAAGGTCAACATACCGTCCGAAGTGGTAGGTATCGGAAAAATGGCTTTTGCATTTACTTCGATCAGAGAAATCGTAATTCCAGACAGTGTAAGATATATTGACAAAGATGTTTTCTACGGATGCAGTATGTTGGATAAGAAATGTTTGGATATTCCGGACGGATGTGACTTTATTAAAGATTAATGATCTTGGTATTGGTACCGAAAATATGTTTATTTCTCCGCGGATGTCCTTTCAGGATGGGAGAGTATCCGAGGAGAATTTTTTTGCGAAGGTAGTTGTGTTTTGAAAGGATCTTTGTAGAAGGCCTCTATGGAAACGGAGACGGTTTTACTGGAAAGGAAGACCATGTCTGGATGTCTCTTACTGGTTTTGAGAACTACCATGTCGGGGACTGTCTCTCCTTTGTGGCAGAGGTTTATCGATACATAAAAACCAGCCGCGGAAAAATGATAGACTTTGGGCTTAAAGATCCAGCAGGAATCTGAAAAGTGGGAGAGTACGAAGTTCCTTTAGATGAGCAGCTACGGATTCAGGCCACGGAGCAGATCGTCTGTACGGATCTGTGTATGTTCCGGGATCACTGCGACGGATTCTGTATTGCCAACCAGGAATGGAAAGAATCTATCATATTTGAGACAGCAGTGTTGACCGCTACTCCTTTTTTGCTGTACTTTCGCAGTATCTCTCCAGATTTCTAACGGCATTTGGAGAGAGTGCCGCGGAAGATCTATTTTTCATCAAATGCCATTCGACATATTTTCCATTTTTCTCTATTTTTTTCATAGTGATTATAACTTTAAAAAAACGATATGGAGAAAAGGAGATTAACCATGAAGAAAATATCTAAGAAAAAATACAATGCAATTGTAAAAGCAAAAGAAGCCGTTATGAATTTCGACTTAAACAATCGAGACCTCGAAACAGTTGAAGGTGCTGTTAGCCTGACAAGGAGACTTGCGCTTTCTAAGGGTAAATATTCTGCGCTTGCGAAAACAGCTCTGATGGCTGTACTTGTGTCCGGAACCTTTACAGATAACGGATACCGCATGCCGTCAACGGCAGCTGTGGTTAGCAACTTTAAAAAGGTGTCCAAGGATATGAAGCGACACACGCTTAGCGTGTTTGTGGATGATCCTTTAGACGCCAGGGCAGATGACAACGGCTATTTTACAATGCCTTTGTTTTGATGCCTGTCACTCCCTTCAAAGCCCCTGCTAAGCAGTGGGCTTTTTTTATAAAAAATAATTTCGAATAATATTATTTGAAGTACAAAATTGTGAATTCGAATTCACTTTTCGCGATATGAAAGCGTCATGAACTCATTAAAATCCAAGCAATTGATCATCTGAAACACAGTACTACAATATCACACATTGACGTTTTTTTTCTTTTAGAGATTTCATTGGACTATATTTTTAAATTCAGCCTTATTATAACAGAGAAAAAAGAAAAGATCTTCAAATCCCTATTAATCCATTTTGGAATAAGCTTCGGATTGAGCCTGCTGTGGGCACTGCTTATGAAGTTTATTGATTGGATGTTAAAAACATTTCTAGGCACTCTGATCATGGTTGTGATCGGTATTGTTATGGTAATTGTGGCGTTTATGGTTTATTTGGGAAATGTCGGATATGGCAATCGTCATCGGTAGAGGGAAGTCTTTATATTAAATAGAAAAATAGAAATTTCTTGAAAAATTTTTACTTATTTATTTAAGCTTTTAACGGTACTTTGTCCAAAGCAGACTCTTTTGATAGTGGCTGTATACGGCAAAATAAACCCGTAGGTTGTCTAAAGCTGAAAAATTATTTTGTTTTATATTTTCTTATAAAAAGCAAGTTTAAACTAAACAGTTAACAGAGAAAATATCACTTGACATTATTTATTGTTTTATGTACAATTAAATTAACAAAACAAGAAAACAATAAAAAGACTGACATAATCAGTCTTTTTATTTTGATTTCAGACATCTATTGGAAAAATCAGCGTTTGTCGTATAGATGAAAAATTCGCTTCTTTTCCATTTATTGCATATATTTATTATAAAATACTTGTCGATTTAACCTTAATTCGACAGGGAAATGTTATTCATATATTGACAAGAAAAAAAATGGTTCTGGATGACCATCATTTGATATGCGTATTAATTTATATGAAAAATTATAAAGAAAGCAAAATATACAATATTATAAAATGTGGTATATTAATCTATTCGTAAAAGTAGTGTTTGGCGAATAGTTTAAAGTTCCTTTTTAATCCTATACTTCCAAAGAGGGTCTCTTTATTTCTTAGTGGAATCAAAAGATTCAGTTTCCGCACCTTTCCCCATTGTTTTTGATACCGTTATTTCATTTTTGAAGAATCTGTATTCGTCATTCTTTTCCATCTATCTGGGTACGTATCCTGAAACCATTTAAGAAAACTGCCAAACATAGCTTCTTCTGCCATTTTTCGGGCTTTTATAGCATCTTCCTTGTCTATATACCTTCCAAGTTTATAAGTTTTCCCTTTGAAGACAATCTGTGCCTGCCATTTTTGTGCAGTCCTGTCATAGGTAATACCTCTGACTCCAGAAGTGTTATTTTTTAGCATTTTTTTCGGTTTAATACAATACACAGAGGAATTTTCCACACATCCGTTAAGAAATGTTTCCTGGGCTTTCTGTATATTCTTTTTTCTCGCCCGAGTCTGGGCACATCCGCAGGATTTTACCTTTGGAAAGTTTTTGGCAAGCACGACGAACTCTTTTCCGCAGCTGCATTTACACAGCCAAAAATAACTGTCTGAATGCTTCTCTAACTGCTTGATGGCGGTGCATCCATATTTATTTGCTTTACTTGTCAGATCTAAAGGTTGTATAAGGTTCTTTTTATTTATGCACCCGCAGGAAATCGTTTTCCCGGATAATAAACTGTCATACCGAACCGTACAGACATTTCCGCAGCTGCATTTGCAGACAGCGTAGAGTTTACTTTTTTTTTCTGAACGCATTTGTGACAGTCAGATGTCCGTACTGTTCTCCATTTATCTCATCTGTGTACAGAGGAGTATTTCGGCATTCATCAGAACGATACCGAGAGCTGTTACTTTTACCCTGAAATTCTTTTCCGCAGATAATGCACTTCTTTACCATATTATCACCTTTGTTTTAAAGAAAAAAAAAGGCTGAGCCCGAGTCTCAGCCTGGTCCCCAATGCCGCATGGCATCAGGCAACTCTGTTATATATAGTATATCGAAAAAAAACTGTAATTACAATAGGCTACAGGAGAGCCTTATCGATAATCTGGTAATTTGCCCGATGGATATACAGGGCTTTGCCGTCGATCATGAGTTTGGTCATTTTTGGAAGGTCTTCCGGAACTTCCCAGTATACGTCATCCCCGGAAAAAGCCGCTATGGGCTGTCCTAACTGGGATTTGATGACCACTACACGGGATTTACCAAAATCATTCTTATATTTGTTTAATACACGGGCAATGGATGCAGGGCTTCCTCCTCCATTGCTGCTGATCTCTTCCATGGAAAAGTCGACTTCCGGTTCCAGTCCTTTCTGGACAAAGATGCAGGTATCCCCGCAGCTTTCGATCTCTTTTCCATCAATGGTGATGGTGATGACCGAAGACAGATCATAGCCGGTGATCGTTTTTCCCTCACTGTCAAAGCTTGTGGTTTCGATCTTGTTTCCGGTAATACTGATCTTATTCCCGGATGTTTTGAGTGTCTGGCTGCCATAGTTGTCATAGGTGTAGATGGAATAGCTGTTTCCCATTAAAGAACCATGCAGGTCATTGATGACGGACTGCCATTTTGCACAGCCGGATAAACAGACCATGAATATGAATGAAACCAAAAGCAATAAACGTGATTTTTTCTTCATAAATATCTCCTTATGTTGATTAGTTGTAATCTCATCTGTAGTCATTATTGTTCCGAAAAAGATCTCAGATAGTCCAGCACTAGACCGGCACTCCTCTTCTGCTCTTCTGTCATAATCTTTCTGATGAAATCCGTGTCCACCAGACCATCCTTACATGGAAGAGAGATCTTGGTCCTCAGGATATTTCCAGTGTTCAGTTTTGTGGTGTAGTTGTATCTGCCGGAAATGGATTTCCTTATGGAAACAGCGATATATCTTCCAACAAGCCCGTCAAAATCAGGCAGTGTATTCTTTTTGGGGATCAGCATCTTTAAGTGTGCAAACCCGATGAAATCCTTTTCCTGGTAGAAAACAGGACTGCCGCCGATGGTATCACTCAACGTGATCACATTTCCTTTGTTACAGGCTTCTAGTCTGCTGTATCCTTTTACCCCGTTATTTAAGGCAGTATTTGTGATCACCGGCACTGTTCCGTCTGCATCATACAGATCGGCTTTCGGCATTCCGCGGTAATAGATACTGTTCTGCACCTCAAACAGCTCCTCTATGGAAAACAGCTTCCTATCCGCAGAAATCTCCCCATCACCCTCTGGTTTGAGAAGGTCTTTGATCTTCTCCAGCAGGGCATTTGCCACCTCAGAGGAAAGATCTTTCTTTGTTACTTTTCCATCGATCTTTAAATGAGTTTCGTAATTCCAGTCACATCCGGAGTCTGTGATCTGATCGAGGACGACCGGAATCCCCGGATATACCCTCTTTTCCTTACAGGTTTTTACGAGATCAGAGTATAGTCTCCAGACATCCCTGCTATATTTAAAGCCGCGTTTTGTTCTCTTACATCCGTCATTGCGGAAATCAACAAACAGCACGTTTTTCTGGAAATCATGCGGAATATGGGCCCGGAAAAGGTAGATGCTTGTCTGTACCTTTGCATTGGGGGAAAACAGGTCTATTGGCATCTTGATACTGCACAGCAGTGTATGATGTGCCAGTATTTCTCTGGCTGATACAGATGCCATGCCGCCTCCGGCACTGTCCTGGATGATCACTGCACCTTCCCCGCCTTCTTTTAACATGTCCAGTCCATAAGAAAGGAACGGGAGTCCGTTTTCCTCGCAGGTAAAATCCGGGTTGATGAGGAGCTTATCATATTTCTTATTCTCCGAATACAGAAATGTGTTGCCCAGGACGACTGCTTCCGCAGAGATTCCCCTGAGGATCATATTGGATACTGCAAGGGCTGCCATCCGCGGATTGATCTCAATCCCCCGCAGCTGGTCTTTCTTTAACTGAATACCCGGATTACTGGAGCGCATTTCATCATAAGCAGCTACCAGCATCCCTCCACTGCCTGCGCAGACATCCAATACTTCGTCTGTATCTTTCACATGGATCAATTTTGCCATGAGATGGCTGATGTAGGAGGGAGTCAGTACTTTGCCGTTTTCCGTTGCCATCTGTACCGTATATTTCAGAAACTCCCCGAAAAGTTCCCCTATGGAATCCATTCCGTCAGAGAGCCGGAAGATATTCTGGTAGATGAAACAAAAGATATACTGTGTGTAGCTCTTATGTAGCTTGTCAAGGTATCTGTCTCTTTCCGGATCAGATGTCAGTACCTGAAACTCTCTTGCTGTCATCTGATACATCTCTGGGGAAAGCTGGTCTTTTAAGAAGTCCATCAGATGCCTGTATATATAGTGGCTGGCGGTATCCTCTGTAGCGTACAGAGAATCCGGGGTCAGCACATGTATCGCCAGAAGCATTCCGCTGGCATAGACTGCCCGGTCGGAAGCATTGATGTGGGCTGCATGCATGATCTCGTTTAATTCCGCAGCAGCTTTTTTGAGTACTTCGTATTCTTCCATATTCTTTCCTTCGCAAAAATTATCGATCGCCATATCTGTTCTCCTTTCGTATGTACAGTCAGGATACCATGATATGGAAGCCAGTTGTTTTCATACGAGAATATTACCACATATGAGCAGAAACCGCAAAAAAAAAGACCATCCGCGGATGGTCTTAATACAATCCCATATTTTCTCCAAAGAAGGAAATCTGTCCAAAATCTCCCTGCAGCTTCGACCTCAGATTAGAGTTCCTTGAAAGCATTGATATTGTTTTTACTGCTTTGTATATCGCATTCCGCTGTCCCTTCAGGAACAGGTATTTCCTTGCACGTGTGACTCCGGTATACAGGAGGTTTCTTTCCAGCATGACAAAGTGGCTGTTCAAAAACGGCATGATCACAGCAGGGAATTCGGAACCCTGTGATTTATGGATCGTGATCGCATAGGCAGGATCCAGGTTTTCAAGGTCGTTCCGGGAATAAGTCACGTAAGGGTTAGGACCGTGGGAGTCTAATCCTTCACTCTCCTCTTCTTCATCTTCATCCATATCCCAATAATCCAGCCAGAATGTGCTGTCCGTTTCCTGTTTATCCGTATCAAGGAATTCGACTTTCAGAAGTTCCTTCTCTGTATTTACCGCTACGATATACCCGATATCGCCATTAAACACACCTTTCTCATAGTCGTTCTTCGTCTGGATGACACGGTCTCCTTTCCTGTATGAATATCCTTCAAAGGCAATGGTCGGGCCCTCCGGGTTCAAAGCTTCCTGTGCAAGTTTGTTCAGGGCTATTGTTCCGGCACTGCCGTTCCTCATGGGGGCAAGGATCTGGATGTCCTTAGGCTGGATATGGTATATATTTGGGATCGTATCCGTCAAAAGCTTTATAATAGCCTGTGCCGTCCGCTCTGCGATCTCTGAGGCTTCCAGCTTTTCCCCTTTTTTGTCCATCATATCCAAAAAGAAATCATTTTTGGGATCCGAATCGTCGATCACCGGAAAGAGACCGTCATTGATCCTGTGGGCATTGGTAATGATGTGGCTCTCTGCGGCCTGACGGAAGATCTTAGTCAGCCGGACGACCGGGAACACCCCGCTGTCGATGATGTCCTTCAAAACGGTACCCGGACCAACGGAAGGCAGCTGGTTGATATCCCCGATCAGTATCAGACGCATGTTTTCCGGCACAGCCTTTAACAGGCTGCTCATCAGACGGAGATCGATCATGGAACTTTCATCAATGATCAGGATGTCCCCCTCCAGTGGGTGTTCCTCATTGTGTTCAAAAGTTCCGGAGCCGCTGTAGCCCAGCAGACGGTGGATCGTTTTTGCTTCCATCCCTGTGGATTCGGAAGCCCTCTTTGCGGCACGTCCCGTAGGTGCGGCGAGAAGGATGTGCAGCTTGAATTTTTTAAACACCTCTATGATCCCCTGGGTGACGGTTGTTTTTCCGGTACCTGGGCCTCCGGTAAGCACCATGCCCTTTGATGCGGCTGCGGTACGGATCGCATACAGCTGGACATCATCATACTGGATGCCCAGTTCCTCTGCCATTCCGGATACATCAACGGAAAGATCCGGATTCCCGCTTCGCTGTCTTTCATACCAGATCCTGCGGTAAAGGTAGTCTTCAGCGGGGACAGAAGCCAGTTTCTTTAATTTCTCAGCACAGTAGTTTTCTGCTTTCAGAAGCTGCGGAAGGTAGATACAGTCCATCTCACATCCCAGGTCTTTCTTGGCAAGCATATCCGAAAGTGTGAGGGAAACAAGATTTTTGTCCTGCAGGTCCAGAACTTCTTTTCCCATGGCTTCATTTACGACCTGCTCCCGGTAACCGAAAACATGTCCTTTCATGGCAAGTTGTTCCAAAGCGTACTTGATCCCGCTCTCTATCCTTAAAGGTGAGTTCTTCTCAATCCCCATTTTTTCTGCGATCTCATCCGCAGTGGGGAATCCGATGCCCTTGACATCATCCGCGGCCTTGTATGGGTTAGCGGACATGATAGTGATCGTCTTTTCCTCATAAGTCCGGTAGATCTTATCTGCGAGCTTGTAGGATACCCCGTATTTTAACAGGAACACAAAAGCGATCCTGCGGATGCTGTTCTCCTGCCAAGAGCCTTTTATGCGTTCCAGCTTTTTAGGAGAGATCCCTTTGATCTCCAAAAGCCGTTCAATATGATTATCAAGGACATCCCATGTATTCACACCAAAAGCATCAACGATCCGTTTCGCCGTTACCTTTCCGATCCCTTTAACAGTTTTGGCAGAAAGGTAGGACACGATATCTTCTGTATTGACCGGTTTGGCCTTCTCCCAGTATCCGCAGGAGAACTGCCTGCCAAATTTGGGATGTTCTACCCATTCACCGTAAAAGTCGGTTTTTATGTTCTTTTCTATTCCATGGAAGCTGCCGGTAGCCGTAAATACTTCATCCCCGGCAACGACAGTGAGGACATAGTAGTTTGTCTCATCATTATGAAAGATGATATGCTTCATTTTTCCAGTAATTATTTCCATCAGTTTTCCTCACTTTCCCAAAATTTTTTAAAAATATTTTTCATGTGCTTATTATACCATATCTTGTGTGTGCCTCAAAATCTGGTACGGAAATTGTGCATCTTTTACAAATGGCATACACAAGATATAGTGTTTTGTCAGCGCTTGCAATATGACGAAAACGGTGAAAAAGAATTATTTTTTTTATCATATTGGAAATATCAATAAAAAATGGAGGTATTGGTATGATTTTTAAAACAGGATATGGATAAGAGCAATCAGATTATTACCTAAGATGCAGATTCCAGATTTTGAGACCGAAGATTTTTGAATATCCGCGGAAGCAGACATATGATTAGCCTGTCGATCAATCCTTTCATCGAAAGATTGAGGACATCTTACCATCCAGGAATAAAAAGTCTGATGCGGTTGGAAACCTGCATAATATGACATACCATGCTCTTATGGATCATGAACCAGATAAGTTCTCTGCGGAAGCTGCGAAAAGTAATAAGCGGGTACATGCTTGTATCAGGAGGAGTGCATCCTTTTACTGATAAACTACATTTATTCGGTGTAGGGCTGCGTAGCGAATGATTTGCTCCTGATTATCAGGTATAGCTGCTCATGAAATCTGTTCGACATCCATAATGCATTGGTTTATAGATGAAATTTTTTTAAGGCAGAGAGCTCCTCTGTCTATTTGTGCTGTCTGAAAATAGTAGTGACCTGTATAATACTGTAGGGAACACCAGTTCTGCTTGGGGCATAAAAAAAAGAGCCTGGTACTCCCGTCAGGCCTCTCCAACTTTTTCAGGAGTCGAGGTTGCTGGTTGGGTTTTACTTGGCTGTCTGGGGGGAAGTGCTGAAGCTTATGGAGCTGACTGGGCTGGGTGATGGAATACAGGAATTAGAGAAGTGTTGTAGGATTCCTGATGTACTACGGGTTTTCGACATCACTGATGAACCAGCCTTGTGAATAACTTGAGTTTTGTGAAATGGATAAAGTTTCGTAGATAATATGACGAATTTTTGAAATCAGATGAACTTTGATGGCCCCTTCCAGAGCCAGAGGGAGATGAACGAGCCGAGGCATAGTTTTCCCCCTTGATTTTGGATTAGAGGATCTCTATGCCCCGGTTCGTTTTTGAACGACTTACGGAATGTCTTCCGCCACCGTCGGTCGGTCACTCACCATGGTTCCGATATAGTGGCAGGCAGCCCTGCCAGCATAATACCGCAGATATATTACCTGCGTAGTGTGGTCTCTTCATTCCCTGTAAAAGCGGAAATCGATTGGAACCCCCCTCACACTACTCTGTTTCCATCTGCATTATACTAATCTGTAACGGGTGTATCCCGTCCTGGTTCCGCGTCACTATTGACGAGTTGCCTCCAAGCGCTACATTTAACCATATGCGCTGCGATTACACACTTAGGCTTATTGAGGTCTTGCGCCCGCTTCAACCCCTTTGGTACAGCAGAAAGATCGGAACTGTTCTCTCCACTACCCCATCGACTTCTTGCCGCTCGATCGACCACTTAACGTTGTTATTATGTCTCGTTTCCCATCAGGCAGGTTTGCGTGTTTGGTAAACGCTCCTGCCCCTCCGCTAAAAGGAGTGACATCTCATATATACACATTTTTGTGCCTTAGCATCTTCCGAAGCCTTTGACCGCATAGCTCTTTCGGATACCGTTTAATACAAATACTGTTAGATACATCCGGTATTGAGAGGTGTGCCAGCATTGCACAGACGTTAATTATCGGAGGATATCGATTTTCTCCACTCACCGTTATTACTTATTTCTAATTTCATTCGCTATCAGCAATTTCGTTCATGCTTGCGGAAAGATTTTTATATGTTTAAAATACGTTTGGATAAAAAACAAATTTGTGAAAACCGAAGGTCGACAGACATCCAGCTCACGGGCTGGAGCATTATTTCTTAAAAAAAGAAACCCTGACGCTGAAAAGATCAGTTTATTGTCTGCTTTCCGGTTATCGTTTTTTCAGCAATACTAATATGAATAAAAAAATATTTTTGTTTGCCAGCAGATGCACCTGAAAACGGACCTGACAGATATTCATGAAAAGAAATCTAAGTTATACAGGCGAGGATTCTCCAGTCAGCCTATTTCCTATTTTCGGTCATCACTGCCTCGGCGCAGATACTATGACGAAAAAAATATTTATTTTGCGTTTTTTTTGAAAACTTAATAAAAAATTAATATTTTGTCTTATGAGCAAAAAAAGTGAATTCGAATTCACTTTTTCGTAAATCAAAATATATTACTAATGTGGGATGTTTGAATAAAAAAATTCTCCGCGGCTGATCGTAGATAATCACGGAGTTACTATTGCCAATGTAGCAATCCAGTATATTTTGTTTCAACACATAGTCGGTATTTTAAACGAACGCTAAACATACCAGTCAAGATACCAGCTTTGTACTGATTTCATGTCAGTAGGGGATACCGAGGCCACTCCACCCGCTACTGACGCTTAGTTATTATTACAATTTATCCCTCTGCCTATGCTTTACTTAGAGACAAGAAGATTCTTTCTTTTTCTGTAAAGAAATGAAAACGATCCGGGATTTCATAAGCCAGTATCCTACCCCGGAAGGCGAGTGTTACGAACTGGAACGTACCTCTCCAAGATATAAGGGAATTATTTTGACAGATAGAAACAATGTAGAAAACTAACTCTCATACACCGGTTTGCCATTTTGGTAGGCCGTTTTTTGTCTGAATTTATAAAATGTACTAATATACGAGAGACAAAAAAGTGAATTCGAATTCACTTTTTTTGAGGCTCTTTCAGAACTGATTGCTATCATATACAAAATATGATATTAGCGTAATATAAAAAGAGGTTTATTTTTAATATGACGAAAAACATTTTTGTTCTTTCCTATCCTTAAGCAACGCGTTTCTCGCCATACAGAGTAAAAAAAGTCATCCGCGGCAAATTCCGAACGCCACGGATGACTTGAAACGAAGGGGGTAAAACAAAAATGAGTATGAACAGTTTTTTCTGTTCATGGTTGTATTATAGCTGATACTGAAAGCCTGTAAAAACTGGTACGAAAAAAGCTATTCCCAAAAACACTGATTTGAGAATGTTTCTGTGTTTAAAGGGTGATGGAAGCCGTGTTTCTCTGCGGAGAAAAAGTTTATCGCCTTGTGTATGTATCGGCCTTGTTGCTTGGTATTGTACAAGTGGTACCGTCGGAGGTGTAGGCGGTGCCGTCGGATGCATACCAGGTTCCGGATGGTAAGTTATATTCTGAGCCAACAAAAACGAAGTTTTCTCCGATAGTTAAGTTTGCAAGATTATGGCTATTCTGAAAGATTCCATTCATATCTGTAACTCGGCCAGTATCAAAAGATGACATGTTTAAACTGGTTAATTTATCACAGAATGCAAACATATAGGACATTTCCCTGACATGACTGGTCTCAAAAGAAGATAAGTCAAGGCTTGTGAGACTTCTGCAACCATCGAACATATCTGACATATAAAGTGCTCTGCTTGTATTCATTGAACTTAAATCTAAACTTGTCAGACTTCTACAATTACAGAACATATCTGAAAAATTAGTGATTTTATCAGAAAACTGAGGAAGCTTTAAGCTTACTAAAGATGAACAATTATCGAACATAGCACCATAGCTTCCACCTTGTTTAGTCATGTCTGAAACTTGATAAACATTTTTAAAATCTAACATAGATAAATCCAATGTAGTCAAAGATGAACATCCTCCAAACATACCAGTTGCCTTTTGTAACATACCTGTATTAAAAGAACTAAGATCTAATTCTTTTAGACGAGAACAGCCTCTAAAAATAGCAGACATATTGGTGACATTACTCGTATTAAAGGAAGATAAATCCAAGTCAGTAAGTTTACTACAGCCATAAAACATCCGATCCATAGATTTGACATTAGCGGTATTAAAAGATGATAGTTCAAGATCTATTAGTGTTGAACAGGAATAAAACATTCCATCCATACTAATAACATTATCTGTACTGAAAGGACTAAGATTTAACCAAATTAGGGCGGAACAGTCACTAAACATAAATGACATATTAGTAACATTATGGGTATCAAAAGAGGTTAAGTCAAACCCGGCAATTTTAGAACAACTTCCGAACATATTGTTCATACTGTTAACATTACTGGTATTTAAAGAAGTCAGATTAAGGTCTGTAAGTTTGGAGCAACCATAAAACATACCGCTCATATCAGTACAGCTGCTTGTATCCAGAGGAGTCAGGTCAAGGCTTCTAAGTTTGGAACAACCATAAAACATACTTTCCATTGAATTAACTTTGCTGGTGTCGAAGTTATTCATTTTAATAGAGATTAAGTTTGATTTTCGATAAAATAATTCGTAACAGGAACTGGCTGCGATTACATTTTGTCCAGGTATTTGAGAAGATACAATCATTACTGTTTCGTCCATCCATGCAACTACGCCGCCATCTCCGTCAGCATCTACATCAATCAAGGGCGTAGATGCAGGCATAATTTCATCAGAGAACTCAACAGAGGTTGCTGAGGAAGGAATAAGTTTATTAAAATTGGGGCCCGCTTTAATGACAAAGGTTTTTCCGGTTGCATATAAATCCATATCACACGAAATTTCATCAGGAATTCCTGCTTCCGAGACTTTTACTTTAGAAGAGAGTTTATTGTCAGAAAACCATCCTGCAGAAGCTGCAATTTCTTTATATTGTCCGGAAATAACTTGTCCAGCACTGTTTACAAGGATTTCGTTTTCTGTACTACCATCTGGGAACGTTAAACCATTTCCGTGATAAGTGATGGTATACCCAAGAGGGTTTTTGCGGTAGCGCTTAGTACTGATTGTAACATCCGGTACCGATCGCTCGTCATTGGACAGACTGTCCTCCCATGTTTTGGTGACAGTTACTACTCCGGATGTCTTGGAATCTTTGAAATCATATACTTTCCCGGAATCATCGCTGTTAAGAGAATCCGCAGCCACATCATTCGTACTACTTAATTTCGAAAATTTTATCGGGGGGGGTACTACCAGAATTAGTAATATCCGCGGAGACTGGCACTGCTGCCAGAAGAGAGAGTCCCAGGATCATGCCTGAGAACCAGGTTTTTAGGTTACACATTTTCATAATACAGTCCTCCTTGAGATTTATTATTTGTCCGTAATATGACAAAATTTGCTTTTCCATTAATGCTAATTGTTATTCATATTCTCAGTAATCAAAAAACGAAAGGAGAATATAAACAATGGAAAAACTGAAATTACTAAAAGGAGAAGTAGAGAAGATTCTTCAGGAAAATCATACTTCGAAAGAAAACAGACTTGCTTTTGCTAATGGCGTAATTTATGCTCTCGCAAATGTAACAACAGGTCTTAAAGGTAAGGAGAGGTTTCTTAGAGATTACACGGAAGGTATCTTGCATGCTGCGTATGTTCTGTATGAAAAAAGATGTCTCTGGAAAAGTAGAAGAGTACATTCTTGTCTATACGACAAATACAGACTGCGGATACAAGGTAGATCGATGTTCTTCTCGGGAAGAAGCCGAAGAGCATATGGCGCAGTAGGCACTGGAAGAAATGAGTGAAACCAAAAAAGAATTCGGATATATGCCAACCTTGGTGTCATATGGAGGTTCTGAGACACATGTGGTCTTTAGAGAAAATGCAGATGATGAACTTCCTTCGGATGAGGTTTCATAGTACCGAATTTACAAAATCTGAAAATAAAGGAGAAACTTATGGAAGAAAACAAAACAAAAGAACTAATTAATGTGTTTTCTAATACATATGAACTTATTTGTCAGGCAGCGCATATTCTGGATCATGAGTCTATGACAAAAGTGTGTCAGCATGATGAGGATTTTCAAAATCGTGTTTTAGATCTCATCGTTGGCATTTGTCGCACTCGTGCATATACTGAGGTAGAATTTCAGGATTGGTCTCAATATGAGGAAGGGAAATCCTCTAATGGGGGCTGCTATATGTTCAGTGAGCACTATTATTACAGCGAGCAGTCAGATCTTTGGCATAAAGAATATAAAACATCCGCGGATTTTGAGTATTGTCCTGTATGTGGACGTTTTGAAAATCATATGAAGTATAACGAGGATGAGTCATTTGCAGGATATTCTTGTGGCAGATATACAGTGATTTCAGCAGCTAAACTGATTAATATTGTAATTCAGTTTATGCTTGATTACAAAGATGATGAAAAACATATGATGATAGTTAAGTAGGAGGAAAATAACTTATGAAGATTACAAGAGACGGAAAAGAAATTGAATTAACAGCAGAAGAACTGGAAGAGGCTCATGCAGAATTTGTTACCAATTTCATGAGAATGACACTGGAAACTGACTTTGGTGTTTCGCCAGAAGATTCCCAGGATCTTGCGGAGCAGGCGTATGACAGATATTGCGAAGGAAACGGAGAAACGGAGTACGAGTGCATCGAAGCCGTATATTCTGAAAGCAATGATCTGGATGATGGCACCATGATCCGCCCGGCATACTGCGGAAAATGCTATTCCCATGTGAATGGTCATTACTGTGAGGAGAGACATGAATATATAAGCGAAGACTCCTGTTGCGATCATGTACATTCAGATGTTGTCTTTAAGGTATATACCTGCGGCGAATTTAAGGGATATTACTACATCGACGGATTTAAGACACAAGCGGATGCTCTTTTGGCTCTTTGCGAGATGTTCGGTTGCGGATGCGTAGACGATGTTAGAGTGGAAGCAACAGTAGAAGAGTAATCAGTTTTTCTTATATCCGCGGATACCCCAAATACAGCGATTCAGGCTGTGCGGGTGTCCGCGGATTTTTTATCATAATCCGCAAAGAAGACTCCATCTGAATCTCTGATTCAGGTGGAGATGAATTTGCCTATAATAAAAAACGAACAAAAATCATTTTTTCTTTTTTGTTCCATACGGGCGTCCCGGCTTTCTGTTCTGTGTTTCCACGTATTCCTTCAGGACATCCAAAGTCACCCCTCCTGAAGTTGCGACAAAGTAACTCCTTGACCAGAAACTGTCTCCACACAAAAACTGTTTTAAATAATCCTCGTAGTCCCTCCTCAGCAGTCTTGCTGTGACCGTCTTTATGGTTGCGATCTCGTTTGAGACTGCATATCTCGGGCTTAATTCCGCCAGGATATGGACATGGTCTTCCACTGCCTCGATCGAGATCACATGTCCTTCATGCCCTTCTATCAGCCGGACGATCTCCTTTTTCAGCCGCTCCCCTATCTCCCCGCTGATACATTTCCTGCGGTATTTTGTAACCAGCACGATATGGTACTGCAGCCCGAATACTGCATGTGATGATCTTCTGTATTCCATAAAATCTCCTCCAAAACAACTATATATGTAAATGTAATTAATATTGACAGATATTGTGATTATGGTATAATTATAAATATATAGGTAATATATGTCAAGACCGGATATAAGGAGGGATGCGTATGCAAAAATGCTTTTTTTCTACATATACAAAGCCGGATAAGATGGCTTCCATAAAGAACGATATGGAATATTATAACAGCATGAAACGGTATGCTTTCTCTCTTATCGTAAAACAGGGCGGAGACGGTCCGGTCCCCGGAGGGACTTCCATTCACAACCACCTGAAAGAGAAGTTTAACGTAAACGACCATTTTGCAAATGCGGCAAAGAACGAAGCTTCCGCGGCTTACAGGTCTGCGATGGAATGTTTGCAGCTCAATGTGGAGACCCTTGAGAGCAGGATCCGGCAGGAAACAAAAAAACTCTCTTCCGAGCAGAAACGGCTTGACCACTTAAAGAAGGAAAAAGATTCGCTCATAAACAGGAGCAGGAAACTGAAGTCCGGGTCAAAGAAAAAGCTGAAGTTCAGATCCTACCGCGGCGGAAACGAGACAGAGGCCAAAGACGGCACTTTCCGGGTAAGGAAAGGCAGGAAGGTCACAGTCTATGAAAACCAGTATCTTTTTGAGGTAAAGTACCTCGACCCTGAGATCAAACGGTTAAAACAGAGGATCCATAACATAGAGCAAAGGAAGACCCGGCATGAGCATGAGCTCCTGAAAGTGAAGGCACAGCTTGACAGCGGGCATCCGTCCGTCTGTTTTGGAAGCCGGAAGTTCTTCAAACAGCAGGATACTGTCTACGCAGGCAGGCATGAGGAATGGCTGAAAAAGTTCCGAAGCCGCAGGAACCATGGCATGACGATCCCGGGAAGGTCCGGCATCATACAGGGTAACTGCGTGGTCAGATATGATACGGGGACAAAAACGCTTTTTTACGATTCCATGACCAGGATCCCTGTGAAGACAAAGAGCCGTAAGACGAAAAAAGAAGCCGTCCTCCGGGCTGTCACCTATGAGATAGACAGGGTCGTGTTTCCATATGGACAGGATCTTGTAAATGAGGCACTAAACAGCACGGACAGGAAGGCAGTCGCCTGGAGGTTTGAAGATGCGGGGAACCGGATCCTTGTAAAATGCATGGTGTCCATAGACCAGAGGCTCTCAAGAAAAAATGAATATTACGCAGACGGATGTATTGCTTTCGATACAAATGTAGACCACCTTGCGGTGGCAGAAACAGACAGGCATGGAAACCTTATTTACCATAAAGTGATCCCCTTTAACCTTACGGGGAAAACAAGTGAGCAGAGGGAACAGATCCTGTCCCTGGCACTTGAGAAGGTATATAAACGTGCCCGGGAGAGATACAAACCTGTTGCGATGGAAAACCTGAAGGATATTAAAAACGAGTCTATGTATGGGAACAAAGAGGTGAACCGGAAGCTGTCGGAGTTTGCTTATACGCAGATCACCCGGCTTGCAGAGTCCAAGTCGTATAAATACGGCATCGGTCTGTGCAGGGTAACCCCGGCATTTACCTCCCAGATAGGAAAGATCAAGTATATGCGTCACTATGGGATCTCCATACATACCGCAGCAGCACTGGCCATTGGCCGGAGGGCCATGGGATTTAAAGAGCGTCCTCCGAAGGATATCCGGCATCTGATCCCGCAGGCAAACAAGGACAGGCATCACTGGTCCCAGTGGAGGTTTCTGGCAAGATACCTGAAAGGCCAGCCCCCTTACAAATTTTACCGTAAAATACCATACTCTGAATTTGAATGCATTACAGATATGAACAAGTACATGAAAGAAGAGTTCTGCAATGGACAGGACCGTAATTGTTTTTTGAAAAAACTTACAGTCATACTTAATCAGATGGCGGCCCGCAAACAGGGAAACGCAACAACTATTTAAGATATAATAATAGATCGTATGGATGTGCCTGAACCGGAAACCGGAAGGAAACCAGAGGAAGAACTTCCCGTCCAAGGATGAGATCGGGCATATCCATCTTAAAGGTATGAGAGAGAATGACCGTTATCTTCCGATGGGTACCGGCTCCGGCCGCTGCTTTGAGGACAGTTTGGGATTTTGACGGCATACCCAGGTGAAAGCAAGGTGAACTGCAAAACCGCAAGTAACCCCTTGAGTAATCCCGCAACCGGGATCCGTTTTGTTTCGGCAATACCTTCCGGCTGTGCATGAAAGAGGCCCCCAGAGGCCCCCATTGATTTCTGTTCGCAGAAATCAGTGGCGGGAAGTTCACCTCAATGGATGTTTCTCCTGTTTGAGAAATTGTGAATTTGTAATAATCCTTATCACGATAATACCGGTCGTCAGCTTTGCGTCTCATGGTTCCCTTTACCCATGTATTAAGGGAAAGATTATCCGCGGTCGTCCAATCGTCGTTCGGTTCGCTTTCCTGCACCATGGCTGCATTTGCCGGGGTAGTAGGATTAAAGACAAATGTGCAAAGAGACATCACTAATCCTGAGAATATAATCCTCTTTAATTTTGTAAAACTTTTTCTTATCATCTTTTTCTCCTTTGTTTTGTAAGCAGGTTGATTTGTTCATTTGTACGAAAAATACGTTTAACTAAAGCATACAGCTTCTAATTTAGAGAGATGTTAATGTACAAAATGGGCTGTATTTTATCTGTCCAGGGTAACATCCCTTGACTCATACATCTGTTTGGCAGCTTCATAATCCTGATCCATTTTCTCTGCAAACTCTGGCATTTCGTCTTTCATGTAGGACATAACCTGGTTCCGGTAGGTGTTCTCCTCAACGATTTCTTTTAACCTTTCCACCTTGTGTAAGTCCTGTAGCGTCTTTTTGCTTTTTTCTTCTAACTTCAGGTATTTTGTATTCATTTCTCCGCAGAGCTTGTCCATCTCCATGTATTTTTTCTCCAGCTTTCCAACCTGATCGGAGAGTTCCTGATTTTTGCGTCTTAATTTTACTTCCTCCTCTTTGAACTCAGCCCTCTGGGAGGAAACGATGTTCATGGCTGCTTTCTTGGCCCGTTCGTTCTGCTCGTCTAACTCCTGGCGCATTTTTGTTTCCTTGTTCAGCATCTCGCGGAGGGAAGCGGCACGTTCCTCCTGGATCAGGGACAGGATCCTTTCACGGAAGGAGTTGGCAGACTCGCCCCGTTCAGGACGTGGAATGTCCATGGTCTGGTTTAGCTTGGTATAAAACTTTTTGATGTCCTGGTGCTTTGCGGAGGAACGCTCGATCCCTCTTTTCAGTCCATGTTCCTGCATGGCCTTTGCGTAGGAATCCTGCAGGCGGCGCAGGGCAGCGGCACCGTCAGTAAACCGGGAGGCACAGATCCTGCCTTCTTCATTTACGGGGACTACGAGAGAGTGGCAGTGGACATTTCCGTACTCGTCCCCATGGTACATGACACTCAATACGCAGTTCCCGTTCTCAGGAGTCAGGTTGAACGTGTCTTTTAACCATTTCACATTGTCCTCCTGCCATTTCTCTACATCTACCTTTCCGGCATCCTCGTGGGAGAAGGTAGTGACGATCTCGTATGCCAGGACTGCATTACTCCGCAGCTTGTGGTCTTTGTAATACTCTAAAGACTCCATTTTCTGTTTGAACGCCTCGTTGTAGTCGACTGGGTTTCCGTCTTTCCCTATAAGAGGAACAAGCTCCCTGTTCATCCCGGACAGTTCCGGGACTGCATTGGGGACAGTGATCTCCCTGTAATTGTGTTTGTATTTGGCCGCCATAACGTTCAAAGACTTGATCTTTTTTATATCCATAAAACAGTATCCCATAACGTTTTACTCCTTTTTATAATGTTTTTCTTTAATATGAACAGAAAGAGCAGGAATGAAAATCCGTATATACTTACGGGATTTTTTAAATGAAAGAGTTTTCAGAAAACAGGATTAATAATCTACTGTTCGGATAAAATTAGGTAAAAATGCTGTTTTCGGACAGGAAACAGGCTGAAAAATGATCTTCTACAGAGCCTGAGGAAGGGTTTTGAGGGTAAATTCCGTATATACTTACGGAATTTAAAATTTGGGAGAAAAAATGGCATTTTTAGAACAGAACAGGCTAAAAACGAGGAAAAAATGCAGATTCCGTATATACTTACGGATTTATTTTGGGTGTTTTGTTTGGAAGATAAGGGATTTTTTGGGAGAAATCAAATTCCGTAATAAGTGTACGGAAACTAGACTTTGTTATTCTGCGGAAAAGTATTGTGAGACAATTTAGTTATGTCTTAGAAAGAGTTGTGGGAGTCATATTCTCCGCGGATATGCCTCGGATAAGAAAAAGACAGGATTGTTGTAATAAGTCTTTGAAATCAGGGGACTATACCTTGGTGAGTTAAAGATAGAACAGGATTGTGTTATTTTGACCATACGTTTAATAGAAATCCCTTCCGCGGACATGCTGTGGATAATAAAAATGGTGGGAAATAGAGGAAATCCGGTAGTTTGAAGCCCTCCGCGGATATGCCTCGGAGAGATATGGCAAAGATAAACCAGTGTGTAGAAAAAACCTGTTAAAGCCTATAAAAACTCTCCGCGGAAAAGCCGTGGATATAAGAAAATCCTAAGAAAACCTTGTTAAAACGTGACTATCTGAAGAAAAGCTAAGGAAAGATGTGAGAA
>ERZ780157.1807-NODE-1807-length-21909-cov-3.733367_pt1 | contig 21909 bp, 26 predicted proteins | sample MGYA00511169_ERZ780157 | MGnify/ENA primary metagenome ERZ780157 (study PRJEB29588, sample SAMEA1965149) | human gut metagenome | biome: human gut; feature: human-associated habitat; material: faeces | place: Denmark | collected 2008/2010 ... | reverse complement strand
GCTGGGCCTGCTGCTACGACCGCTTCACCTCGTTCGAACGCCACTTGACGCACGTTCACGGCGCGAGCGGGATCGGCGACTTCGACTCGGAGGAGTACATTGACAAGGAGAGGGTGCGCGTGGGGAGACGAGAGGACTTGTTCCGCGCCTACAAGCGGAAGGCGGAGCGAGGCAAGGAGAGCGGGAAGCGGCCTCGCTTGCGAGTGAAGACGATCGTGAGCTCGAACGAGAATGACGAGGACTACTGATCCCGCAGTCGTGTTTCCATACAAACAGTGTCGTGTACTATTACAGTTGTTTGTTCTGAGGCATTTCGGGAATCTCCGCCTGGTATCTACACCTGAGTGATGGATCGCAACCTAACTCTTTTCCGATGCGGATACGCGTGTTGCGCGCCGTCATAAACTGACGCTTCGGCTTCATCAGACGAATGAGCTTCTCTTCGAGCTGGTTTGGATTCAGGTCGTCTTCTAGCGCTTTTCTGCATGTGAGAATCAAAGAGAAGGACCACTCTCGTTTCCGATCTCCACTCTCTAGGAATCACTCAAAACGGGGAGCGGCTACGGTCCATGGAAGAAAACGGAATCCCTCCTTTCCTGTCCGCGAGAGAATACGAAAATAGATAGAGGAGGATCGGATTGTTGTCGGGACTGTAATCAAGGAGGGTCAATGGAAGGAGGTTAGGGGGTATTTCGAAATCGGGCGCTTCCCATTCTTTCTCCCTGCGTTCTCTTAGAATTCTATAAAGCAGACAAAGCAAGCAGTATGCCGTTCAAGAGAAGGTAGGGAAATGCCACGGAGTGGGAGTGGAGTTGCGCTTCGAAGCGTTCGGCGTTCTGACTCGTCCTAGAAATCACGGTCGTTCTAAGAAGGGTAGAGGTCATGTGAATCCCGTCAGATGCACTCACTGCGGTCGTTGCGTGGGTAAGGTGAGGTGTGGCGTTTTTTGCGTAATGGATCAGGACAAGGCTGTGAAGCGTTTCCAGGTGAGAAACATCGTGGACGCGTCTTCTCAGAGAGATATCCGCGATGCTTCTGTGTATGAGCGTAGTTTTCGCGATTGCCCCCGTGACGCATAGAGTACACTCTTCCCAAGCTCTACATCAAGCAACAGTACTGCGTCTCTTGTGCCGTGCACGGTCGTATTGTCCGTGGTCGTAAGGCTGAGGAGAGACGTATTCGTGAATATGTCCGTCCCCAGTTCAAGGGAGTAGGAGAGAGAAGACTATGTGAGGCATAGGATCGCAACTAAGCTTTGTTCGGCTTGTAGAAATATGGAGTGGCGTGTTTGTGACAAACAATTGATACCGAACACTCATTGATAAGCGGCCTTCTCTTTGGCTCCTTTCTCAAGGATAATAGTACACTAACGACGATTGCCACAATGAGGACAATCAGAGCAAAAACGATGGTCGACGTGATGATGTCACGCTTCACTATCCATGAGGAGTGCAACGGAAGGCTCACCCTGAGGCGAACACACATTGTCCATGCACAGCAAGTCGGCACCGCAGTCCTCGTCACTGGAGCAATGCTGCTCGTATCCACACTTCGCGCTGCAATTGCCGCCGCAGTCCACGTCGCTCTCCAATTCATCCTTCACGCCGTTGAAACACGTCCACAATCCAAGCTCTTCCTGCAGCGCCATGTACTCCGTCTACAGATGATCCATCGCGGGAAGCGCCACCTCCAGTGATTGCACATTCACGCCGCGCTTCGCCAACTCGCTCCGAACGACTCCCTCTCTCAGCGCTTCGCTCAGCGAACAATGCATCTTCTCCCCCTCGCTTCGCGCCACAGCCACGGTCAGCATCACGTGCACCTCACCCGTCGACTCATTCTCCTTTCTTCGCGACAGCGACGAAACGCCCTCGCGAAGAAACACCCACTGGCGGATGTGGACACGCGTCACGGGAACGGACAGCACACTTGCGATCACTAGGAGTGACGGAAGCGGAGGAGTCCAACCCTTGTGGAGCGATGTCTGCGCGTATTGCGTGAGGTCGAGCGAGTTGCTGAAGGAGCCCTTCAGCGTGGCAGTGAGGTGAAGAAGGACCGTCGAAGGCGTCGCGGCCTCAAGCACCTCTTCCTTCACGAGCTGACACGCGCTCTCTCTGTAGCCGTCGTGACACTGACACACGCCCTCGCTGCACACGCCGTTCCCGCTGCAGTCCACCTGACTGCCGTTGCTGTCCTCCGTCAGCACCCAGCCCACGGGACAGACCAACTGCTCCTTCACGCGCAGCGTCTCAAACTGGATGCGTTGCGGCTGGATCACCGTCCCGAACTCCTCTCGCCCCGACACGAACACGTCGTACGTGCCGCCGGGCTTCAGGTCGAAGAAGTCGATGGAGTGGCGGTTGTCGGCGCCGCGCGTCATCTCCTTCCCGTGGAGCCAGATGTCCTTGAAGGAGGGTTGGTAGTGCGAGGAGGTCGACAACACGGCTTTGAACTGAGCGTTGCCTGACGACTGGATCGACACCTAGAGGTGAGCGCAACGAGCTGTGCTCACGCGAGCCTGGGTTTGGTCCACTTTGGAGATGTCGGAGGCGATGATGCTGACTCCGTAGTACTTGAAGGAAATGGAGGGCGGCACTTTGAGGAACTGCCCGTCCGTCGACTGAAGCATCTTGGAGAGCGTGACTTGGACGAGACCCGCCTCCACGGGAATGACCTTGAGAAGAAAGGAGTCCTTTTCAAGCCGTTCCAAGCTGAAGACGTACGCGTTCATGCACTGTATATCACGGAGAGGACAGAGAATACGATAACGAGAGAGGGATCGAACTCCAACACTGGTTGGGAGAAGGAGATCGTGATGGGAATCGGGCTTTGCTTCGTTTCGAACCCTTCCGTGGAGGTGATTTCTCCGGTGAAGGAGGTGCTGACTAGGATGAAGCGGCAAGAATGCGCATTACGTGTGTCGAAGAAGATGAAGGGCCGTAGTTCGATGGATAAGGCCAAAAACGGCAAGAGCAGAGCAAGAACGGAGTGGATTCTCATGCGATGAATAAAGCTTTTGTTTGGACACGCACCATGATCCCTTCATTCGGGATAGAGAGAAAGAAGAGAAGAACGAGAATATCCTCTTGGGATGGGGATTCGCCTGGGATATAGAGGGCGGGAGAAATCGGGTTGAAGAGACGGACTTCCCTTCACAGAGGAGGGGAAGAGCGCCAGATTCATCTTGGCATGGATCCTGTTTTTGATATCCTCGATGCTGACCCCGATCGATTTGTCGTCGAAGATTCGAATACCCGTCTTTCGCTCGCGATAGAGGGTTTCAAGGAAGCCGAGTCCACTGTTCTTCTTTTCGCTGGAACGTGACGTATAGCAATACGCGGAATCAATCGCCAAGTCGTTGAGCATCGTTACTGGAAAAGCGGTTGGAAACGATCTAGTTCGCTCCTTGCGCGATGGTACTGTAAACGAGCTGCTGGAGCGTGAGAGATAGGTGCTGTGTCGTTTCATTGAAGTTTGCTCTCCCCAAACTCCGCTGGGCAAGTGGCACAGGAATCCACGTGCGTACCGATGTGAGATTGTGAGACATAGGTGGGATTGTGGCGTTCGAGAGTGAGAACATCTACTTCTTCAATCAGGCGTGCTTAGCGCTGGGAATGCACCAGAGCAGTATCATCAGTTTCAGTGTTTTTGACAACAACGACGTTTGCGATGCGAAATCCAGTGAGCGGTAGATTCACCAGTTAGTGACGTGTCTGATTCATCTGTTCAGAAAGTGCTACCCATCCATCACCAAGCAGAGCGAGCAAGTGGAATCCGTGGTTGGTGATATATGTGGGAATGGGAATGTGAGGTGAGGGGTAGTGATTGCATCGGGTACGTTGACGGAGGAGGACCGTCACGTGATACAGGACTCTGTGAAGAGGGAACGGGAGAGTGCGTCTTCTCGTCCTTCTGTTGAGAGTGCTTGTGTTTCTGAGAGTGTTGTTCTTTCTGCTGAGAGTGTGACTCCTGTTGAGAGCGTTACTCCTACTGAAAGTGTGACTCCTCCTATTGAGAGTGTGACTCCTCCTATTGAAAGCATTACTCCTGCTGAGAGCGTTACTCTCCCTACTGAACATGAAACTCCCCTTGTTGAAAGTGTAACGCCACTCGAGACATCTCTCCCCAACGAAAACCCCACTCTTCTCTCTTCTACTGAAAGATACCTCCCCTCTGAAAACGAAACCCCTCCCCCCGCACACATCGAGCTCTCCCTCGACACGACTTCCCCCAACTCCCGCTGCGAAACTCCCTCCATTCCAAGCCTCATCGAAACGATCGAACCATCCGGCGAGGAGATGAACGACCACCTCGCGGAGAACCAAGCCTTTTCCCAGTTCTTGGAGGTGGAGGAGAGGAACATGATCGAGGAGCTGGAGCGCCTGAAGCTGGAGGACGAGGAGAGACTGAGGCGGGAAAGGGAGGAGAGGGAAAAGCGAATCAACCAAATTAGGAGGGAAAATGGACTCCTCTCGAGTGATGAGGAGAACGCGTGGGAGCAGGAGGAGGAGGAGGACTGTCGACGCAGAACGATATTCGTGGACTCGCTGCGGAAAGAGCTGTCGAAGATGCTGACGGTGATGAAGACCGACAAACAGGTGAAGGACTTGCAGAGGATGAAAAACGAGTTCCGGGAGAAGATGAGAGAGGACGAAGCCAAACGGAAAGAGGCGCAGCTGGCGCGGGAACGCATCCAGTGTGAAAAGCGAAATCGCGTGATGCGCACGCTGAGTTACGCGGAGAAGAAGGAGCGCGAGCGGAAAGAGCAGCTGCGGAAGGAGAGGAAAGCGTACGCGGAGCAGATCAAGAGGGAGGCGGAGGAGAAGGAGCGGCGAGAGCGCGAGACGAGAAGACGGAACGAGGAAGAGAGGAAGAAACGCCTGCAAGAAATGAACCGCCAAAAGGAGGAGGAGAAGCGACGATTTGCGGAGAAGAAACTGCAGTGGTCCGAAGAGAAGAAGCGGCTGGAGGAAGAGGAGAGGAGGAAGAACGAGATGGCGCTTCAAAAGAGGAGGCAGGAATACAACCGCATTCACAAGTCAGGCCCGTCGTCTCCGCGTTCGCCGCCGCGAAACCGTGTACACTCATCGTAATAGCGTCGTTTTGTTTGGAACAAAGGAGGTGGGGCGGAATCGGAGGGATAGGGCTGGTTACGTGTTGGCTTCCAATTCACCCCCTGGATTGATGGTCCATCCTTTTCTTCCAGATTATTACGTAGTCAACGTATTGATAATGGTAGGCTTTGGCACCGGGCTGTCGGGGCGATTTCTAATCGGTTGTGTAGCCTTCTCAGAAGTCATTTCGCACGAAGAGAATTCTCGCCAAGAAGATGAGACAGAACCGCCCCATTCCTCAGTGGTTCAGACTTAGAACCGGAAACACAATTAGGTAAGTGTGTGGAGTGAGTGTGCGGTGCGATTCTGACCGTTGCCGTAGATACAACTCCAAGCGTCGTCATTGGAAGCGTACTAAGCTCGGTATCTAAGCCGTGAGAATGATGCGCTGTTTGATGTGCGTATTGTTATCAAGAGTTGACTCTTCCTCTTTGTTGCAAATACGACGATTTCCTTGCTGTCCGCTCCGTTCCGTGCCACGGAGATTGCCGGAACCGACGGAAGTGGAGGGAGTCATTCTGTCACTCAATCGTTCGGCCAATGGTTACGGTGTACATTCGTGTTTCTACGGGAGAGAAGGTGAGCATAGACGCTGACCTGAGCTCCTCTATTCAGGTGTTGAAGACCCAGATTGCCAGCGTAAGGAATGTGGAAGCAGGACTGATCACCCTTGTGTTCAAGGGGAAAATCCTGAAAGACGAGTGTCTGCTGGAGGGATGCGGTACTGGTTAGGAAAGTGCGTTTACGTGTAGGCATTGGGGAGGGAAGTGTGATCCACATGGTCGTGATGAAGAAGAAGACGGGAACTACGGAGAAGAAGGCACAGGAAGGCACTACGAGAGAAAAAGAATCGGCTCCTACGAAGAGTCAGGACGAAACAACGGTAGTGGATTGCACGTATGGGGTGATGCGAAAGACAAATCCGACAGCGGCCCTTTCAACGGCTTCTGCTCATTCGAGCGAAACTCCTTCGCACGCTTCTTCGGCGACTCCCTCGAGCACGCAAAGACGGACCCCGGCTGTTTCTTCTGCTTTCAACTCGCCTCCTCCGCAGCGAAGTGGCGGCTTGTTTTCCATGTTCAAGGATCGTCCTGAGGTGCTGGTGAACATCCTGAAATCGGATCCCGGGTTCCGCAACGTGCTGGAGAAGAATCCCCAAATGGAGACCCTTCTGAACGACCCCTCCACGCTGGAAATGCTCAGCGACATGATGAGCGATCCGAACAGTATGCAAAACATGATGCGCCAGAATGATGCCGTGATGAACCAGATCAGCGAGATTCCCGGCGGCGAACAGATGCTGGAGAGAGTGATGAACGTACTCGCCGTGTCCTTGTGTGACCCCTAGCAATACTACGAGCCCATCGACAAGGAGCGTGATCAGAAGGGCTTCTCTCGACCCACCGCCTCCACCGAGGCTTCCAACCAGACGGTGGTTCCGAATCTATGGGGCACCCCCTCCACGTCCCAACGCACCCCCTCAAGCTCGTCGTCCACGTCCACCAACCCCCTGAACTCAATGAACGCAATGAACTCACTGAACTCGCTGAGCTCACTGAGCTCGCTGCCGCCGATGGACGACGCGCTGAACGACCAGTCGCTGCAGTTCGCGGCGCAGCTGGGGCAGGAGCACCCGGAGCTGATGACGGCGGTAGGCGCGAGAGCGAGACGTGACGGCTAGATGCTGGAGATGTCGCCCGAGTACCAGCAGCTGGCGAAGGAGAACCCGATGATGGCGGAGATGCTGAAGAACCCCGAGCTGCTGCGGAGCAGTCTGTCGCCGGAGAACATTCGACTGGCGCAGGCGCTGCAGGGCATGGGCGGGATGAATGGCATGATGCCGGGGAGATCGCTGAACAGGCAGCTGAGTTCGGAGGAGATTCGTGCACGCTACCCGGACGCAGTGAGACAGATCGAGGACATGGGTTTCACGGTGGACGACAATGTGCTACAGACGCTGTACCGCTTCAACGGGAACGTGGAGATGACGATCAATTTCCTGATACAATACGGGTGTTTGTTGTTGCGACAGTATTTCCGTTTCCAAAGAGCCAATGGAGAACCTCCCCTTCCTTTTGGAATACGTCCAGACGAAGTGTCCGAAGCTGCAGCCCGTCACGCTCCCCGCGGGCGTGGGAGAGAAGCAGATTCTGAAGAAGCTTTCCGAGAAGAAGAAGGTTCCAAAGGACTCGAACAAGTGCGCCATATGCTCCAGTACGGAGGGAGAGATGACTCCCCAGGTGATTTGCAAAGTGGACTTGCAGAAGCGATCGCTAGCGGTGGTGGGCGTGAAGGTTGGTGTCTGCGGAGGTGGTGACGCGTAGAACGTGTGCTCGCTCTGCAAGTTTTCAATGAGTGTTCCGAAGGTGATGGAACTGATGGTAACGGAGGAGAAGGACCACGAGGAGGTAGCTGCGCGGTGGGCGGACGTAACGGATAGGTGGATTCCTTTTCGCGTCATTTTCTTTTAGTGAACGGTCACAACCCGGAGGATCATCGCCTGCTGGAGGACATTCTGTCGGCGTGCTACTCGCTCCACATCGTTCTGAAGAACTATCTCTCCCCGACTATTGACTATTCCTTGCTGTACGCGGGTTTGTTCGAGCAAACAGAGCACAAAGCTACAAAACTATACCGAATCCTTGTGTTCAGAAATCTCCTTGTCGATGGCCTGAACCGGTCCATATATGTTCTCCTTATAGTCCAACTTGGTGTAGTGGTTTCCCCAAATCCAGTGCATGATCGCTCCCAGCTGATGCTCGATCGAGAAGCGGAAACCGCAGGACTCCCACACGCGCGCAATACCGATGGCACACATCGTGTCCGTCAACGCGTACAGCCCAACCACAGGCCAGTCCCACAAGCAAACCTTGGCGTCGTGATCGACAGCCTTACCGAACAGGACCTGAAAAATGGCGAACACCTTCTTCGCCAAAAAGGGCTCGAGAACGTACGCGGTGAGCGACAGCGTGTTCATCCTCCGAAGGAACGTGGTGCGCGCGAGAGACGCCCTTCGCTTCTTGAGACTTCTTCGCGGACTGTCAACCAAGTGGATCAGCCAGATGACGATGAACAGCTGGACGATCATCGAGATCATCATAAAGCCCTCGGGCTTGAAGTTCTCGAACAACTCCGTGATGAAGTCGTCCACCTTCAGCAGCATGAACGTCCCGCTGATGCCGTTGATGGCAAGCACGATGAAAGCAAACACAAGTGTTTTGCGGAAGCCGACCTTCGCATTCAGCAGAATGCCCACACAGCAGCCGAGGAGGCCGAAGGGCCACACCTGGAAGGTTTGGAAGGGTCCCGAGGACGCTTTGGAAGCGAGATACTCCGTGAAGAAGAGAGAGTTCTCATGACACCACTTCTCTACGGTCTCCGCCGTCTGGGAGAGAGACCGCGACGCGAAGGACACGATGAGCGACAACACGTAAACAACGCCAATTTGAATTCGATAGTCGCCCAGAAACGGCGCGAGGCTCAGGAGATAGAGGAGAAGCGGAATGGTCCAGCCAATGAAACCAATGCAGTCCAGCGTATCGCCGGAGAAGGGGAGGCTCGCCACGGGCCACTGCAGCTTTCGCGTTTCAAACATGTCGAAGTCGACGGTGAAGCGCTTCCAGAAGACCTCGATCAGGCGCAGAAGAACAGCGTAGATCATCTTCATAAGAAGGTATCTCCAAACGACAGGCCACCCTTTCCTGCAGATGCCCAGGAAGGACATCGTCACGCAAATCGCAGAAATGAAGGAGAACAGGGACCCCATTTGGGAAAAGAGAGCGATCGGTACCAGCAACACGACCATGAGGACGGTCGGGATCTTTTCGACCAAGCTAAACAGAATCTTTGAGTTCCACTGAGCAAGCGTTCCCATGAAAGAGTGACTCAGGATCATGCCAAGGACGGCGATTCCCTTCGCATGATCCAGTCCATAGTACCGATTTCCCATTGCAACACAACAAACTGTCAGAAAACGTTGGTGGATTCCGTGAAGAACAGTCCTTGATCATCAAGGGACGCACCACTGCACAGTCGGGCAAGCCGATTTCGACGACTATGGGCGCTTTTCCACCCTCTACGAGTCCGTGTACAGCTAGATTGACGGTTGCCACAGTTTGGCTCCGAATCACTCGACATCGAACGGGGTGTGGTATATGATAGAGGGCGTGAGACGGAGGCGGATTGCGTGTTTCTTCGCGCGGATACACAGCGAGAGGGGATTCCGCTGTGATCGGGTTTTGGGGGAGCTCGATGAACCACTGTCTGGTCTTTTCTGCCAGAAGCAACAGTGCATTCTTCTTAGTTAAGACTGTTAATTAGAGGAATGAGTGCCGAAGCGCCTGAAACTGCTCCTGTGACCGCTCGATGGGATTTGAGTGATGACGACGATTATGTGGACGACGTCCAATCGGAGGAGGAGTTCGCACAGAGGAGTCGTGTGAGGGATAGGGAGCCCGAGAATCAGCTGAAAGAGGAGGTGGACAAGCTAATCGCTCGCATAAAGGAGCTGTTGAAGGGAGATAACTTTTCTGTATTGTGCGCGCGCTGTCGTTGAGGTGTAGCTGGAGCTGAAGGACGTTCCTCGTTACGTGACGCGCAAGAATATCGAGGAGTTCTTCGAGATCGAGAGTCCCGAGGTCGGCGTCGGCGTGCATTCGGTCATGTGTAGCGCGCTGAAGTGGAGGATCCGGATCCCAAGAACAAGCGCGACGTAACTGTTCACTTTTACAACGCGGACGACTTCTGCGACGCGCTGAGGAAGAATGGACGCACCATTCTGAGCTACACATTTGATGCTTGTTATAATCCGTGAGTCGAGCGAGCGCGTGCTCACCCGTAGTAATATTCATCATAAGCTGAGAACGAGAGGTTCTCTGAAGCATCGTGATAGTCACTTCTACCACAACCACTCGTATCACCATGACGGTCAGAGAAGCGAGGGCGACTATCGCCGCGATTCAAACAGAGAGCAGAGCGGCGATGTTCGTAAGCAAAGAGTGAGGGGCGAGCGGTGATTGTGAGGACTAGAATGACGATTACGATCGTCGTGGTCGTGACGAGCGCAAGACGGGCGGCAAGGGATATAGCGACCGCCACTCAAATGGCTTCAGGCAAGGACGCGACAAAGACCGATCGGGACGTGGCGGCAGCTACACGGTGTCGAGAAGCCGCGTGGCGGCGCCGAAGACGAACGACCAGAGGCCACGCTACGAGTCGAACAATCGTTATCGTTTCGATGATGAAGAGGAGGAGGAGTGGCGTGTTTGTTCGATATAGCCATTCTCTGCTCCGCGTTTCGGTCCGTTTGGTCCGTTCGGCCTGCTTCGTACTGGCTCGGTTTTGCTCATCTTTTGTTCCGTCGTTTTCCATTTTCTGCGAAAGTGTTGGAAATAGTACCTTGTGATGAATAAACTTCTTCTCGTGCTATGTATCACTTTCTCTGTGCTCATGTGCCTTCTGTTCAATACCATGTAGTGGCACGGGGCGCACGTAAGGACTAGGAGCAAGCATGCGTACTACGTTGAGAATGGCAACGTTTTATCTGTGACCATCAAGAAGCCCGGTAGTGTCGTCGTTTGTGGCTCATTTTCTAGAATTTGATATCGTTTATCCGGAAGAGGTCTATCCTCCCATATGTATGTCCGGAAGGGGGCGTGTTATCCGTAGCCCGTTTTAGTAGCTCTCTTTCCACTTTGGACACGTCCTCCAAGCTGAGAGCGGAGACGACAGTGGCTCCTGAGTCTTCGTTCATCAGTTCGTTGAGCGCCTCGTCTCGTCGCTCGTTTACCGGTGCTCGCAGCATCTGTTCTCGTCGCGTGTGTCGCTGTCATACGTAGTTAACACATCGACCCCCTTCCCTCTCTTTTCGGAGGCCATGTTCGACATTGAGAATGCCACGATCATGAGTCAGTATCCACGCGAAGAGGACGTCTTCATCAATATCACCGACTACAGCGGCAAGTCCATGTGTCGTTTACTTGTCTCGAACGTTTTACCCAAGCCGATGTCCCCGCGCGCCGTCCTCACGGAGCAGGACTACAAGGACGAAGAGGAGTGCAAGAAGAAGGCGAAGTGGACGGATCGGGAACTGAATCGCCGCGAGGATTGGGCGTTGCAAACGAAGGACTACTACGATATGAGACAAACCCAGATCGATACTCCCGACTCGGTTTTTTCGAACGACCACTTTTCGCTCCAGCACATTCGTGATGTCTATCGCGGAATCCTGGACTTGGAGGCAAAAGTCGTGAGCGTTCTCTACCAGCGAATGGAGGGAGATCCCTGCTTCCAGTCCGTTTTAGACCGCTACCGCTCCATGGACGAGGAGCTCAGCACCGACCCGAAGGCGGAGTGGGAGCAGGTGAAACAGCGACTCACCGAGCAGTCGCGACGCTACGGCCGCGGCGACGTGGTGCGCGACAGCGACGTGAACCGCAGCTACAACACCATGGTGGACTCGCGCTTCAACGAGCGGTCGGTCGAGTACATCAACTATCAGTACTTCACCGACGCGGGGAGCGTGTGTGACGGGTGCCACTCCACCACTCTCAACAAGCACTTCAACGTCACAGGCGCGGGGCCACATCACTTCTTCATCCGCAAGTGGCAGGGCGACCGCGAGGTCTTCGACATCTCCACGCGCTCCAACCGTAGGCTCGAAATTGGGGGGTAACCCACAGCGTGGTATCCGGGTCCGAACGACCCCGTGAACGTGACGGCGATCGCGGCAGCGACCTACAACCGTTTGTTTTCGCTGCAGCAGTTGTTGTTCCGATGGAGAGGGTATTGGGTTCGGGGACATATGTGAGGCCTAGTCCCATGGTGATCGTGCTGCAGTGTCCCGACACCGAAGAGCCGTACGTGATCGAGTTCATCAACAACCACCACTACCCGGACCGCTTCGTGCTATTGCTGTATCTGACGGACAGCAGCTTCGTGTACAACTACGACTTCCCGGTGAACCTCCTGCGAAACATCGCCATTCGCAACATCCGTACGACGCACTTCATCGTGACGGATATGGATCTTCGCCTCACACGTGCCGCTAACGAACTCAGTTTATTCGTAGCGTCGTCGTACCACGAGTACATGAATCTGCCCTCGTTTATCCTGAACAGCAACAGCAGTGCAGTGATTCTTCCCATTTTCTTCTATAATCACACCTCCGTGCTGGCGCACTGCGACAGCTTGTCGGAGTGTGATGTTTTGTGCGTGCAGTGGTCGCGGCTCATTCTATAGAACGAATCACTATCAGCCTCGAAACAAGGCAGAGTTGGTGGCGTGCATGAAGAAGGGCATTTGCTTCTCCAACAAGCGACTGCTGCGAACCCACGTAATTTGTGGGATGCCCCCTGAGGCGTAGATGTACGTGCTTCCTGAGTGGTTCGTGACGCAGCAGTCGTCGCGTGTTTCACGCATTCGTTGTTTTGCCGCCAACTTTATGGAGCCGTATCTGATGGTGAAGTACACTCGTTCTTTGCCGCTGTTTCATGAGGGCTTTGTGAACTATGGCTACAACAAGGTGCAGTACTTTGAGAATCTTCGTCAGATGGGTTATTCGTTTTATATAATGAATCATGTGTTTGCCATGGACTTCCCGCACCCGGAGTAGGCGTGGAGAGAGCGTGTTATGAATAGTTCCGATTTCAGAAATACGTATAACTCATTAATCCGAAACAAGGATGATAATCCGATGCGAAGCGTGTACAACCAGCTTCAGTTATCCTTCAATAAGAAGTACCAGTACAAGAAGAGTTTTAGAACCTGTTTCCTGCGACAGTTGTCGTACTACGAAGAATTGTAGTGGCGTTTACTTGTTCTTTGTAGGGGTGTGTTTGTTTGGAATTGTTTCTGAAGTGTTGTATCAAACAGGAAAACAGTAAGAGAAGTCACTCCACGACCAGATAGCGTTGTCGAATCTCCATCGCCATGGCGTTGGCACCCGAGTTCTGCAGAATCAGGCACAGGTTGTAGGCGGCGGCTCTCTCCAGCGAGTACATTTGCCATAAGCCTTTCATTGTTTGTGATACGATTCGTGTTTGTTTCGCTTCGTTTTGTGTTTGTTGTGTTTCCCCCTTTTCGTCTTGTGTCTGTTCTGATTCTTCAGACTCACCCCGCGTCTTCTCTTCTCCCTCCACTTCACTCTGCGTCTTCTCCACCTCCTCAGACACACCACGCACCTTCTCCTTCTCCATCGCACGACGCACCTGCTCCGCCTCCTTCAACACGCTTCGGTAGTACTTCACGGCAATGTGAATCAAACTGATCTGCGACTCACTCACACCTCACCACTCATACCTGATGAAACGCCCGACCCAGGTTGTACAACACTTCCATCCGAACCAGCTCCACCGGCAACACGCCCGACGTCGAGTATATGTCTCTTTTCTCCCCGACTTTTGTCATTCCAAAAACAGAGGGTGTTTTGCGAATGTCGCAGTCACTCTCACGCGCCATCGCGTATTCCTGAATATGGGCGAAGGCCCTCACGAGTGTCTCTCGCTTCTCTCTACCCCTCACGCCACGCACACACACCCACGTGTTGGTACGACTCGCGCCCCGCGCCAACTCACTCGCCGCCAGGCTCAGACACACGAGCGCGTCGTGTCGGTGGGTCGTGAGGGCGTCGAAGAACTGGCGACACGAACTCGGGTTTCGGTACAACGCGATCTGTCCCAGGAGCAGTGTGACCAACTCATGCTCGGAGGAGGCAGCAAGCTGTCGCTGGAGCTGTTTGAATATGTTGGTGGTGAAAGCATAACGCACACGCGGGAGGAGCAACGAGAACGCGTTCACCAGCGCGGATAGCGACAACACGTGAACGTGAAACTCCGTTCTTGCGTTGAGCGAAATGACATGTGCGGAGGACAGTGTTGTGGTCTTCTCCTGCAGGACGACATACTCCAGAGGCTGCTGTGACTGCATGGCTGTGGTGAGCAGCGTGCGCAACGCCTCAGCGCTCAGATGGGAGTCGGTCAGTGCAGGCAGTGTACAGAGAAGCAGAAAGGTGTGTTGGTACATGGGCGTGGCGAACTAGGAGACAATGGAGGAGAGAGTGCGTACGCGGAATACGGTTTTGATGATGCGAAGATACGATGACGCGTACGAATTCCCGCCAAGAATACAATGACACTAGAATGGAGGGAAAACACAAAGACGACTCGCGTGCACGTCCACAAGAAACTCAAAAACGTGGCTTGCCCCAACACGCTGGGCACGTCCAATTTCAGCCCGATTTCGTACACGTGGTTGTTGGGTTGGGTGGTGTTGTAATACGTTGACGGAGGGGCTATGAAACACAACGAAACGACACGACATACCCAGTGAACAACAACTCCGAATTAATGGGTCAATGACGGCAATATATCCCATAAGGTCGGTTTGGGACGGATTGGAAATCGGGACATGTGGCACCGTATCCAGAATCGCGAACAACTCCGTGATCGTCTGGGTCATCGCCTCCTTCGTCACTTCCTCCTTCACGCCACGCTACGCCTCACACGCCTCCACACCCCACACCTGCAGGTGTCGGCTCTTCACCAGGTACTTGCTGGTCACCTCCACCGACTTCAGCAGCTCGCCGCGTTCGTCGTACAGCTGAGACAACAACAGCGCCAACTCCTGCTTCTTCCCGCTGTCGTTCGCGTCCAGCGCCGCCAGCGCCTTCGTGAGGTACTCAATGGTTTTCTCCTCGTCTCCCTTGCTGCGGTAGCACTTGTACGCCAGCTCGAACACGCTGGCGGGAGTGGGCGTGGACGACAACAAGAGTGCCACGAACTCCAACGCCTTGTCCACCAGGTGGCAGTCGCACAGGGCTGAGGCGATGGTGCTCACGAGAGGGTTGAGGTCCGGTGAGTAGTCCTCCAGGATGCCCAGCGAGTCGATCACCTCGAGTGCGTCGGCACTGCGACCGACATACAGGAGGCTAAGGGAGTAGGATTCTGCCATCGCAGTCGGGAGGGCCACCGAACACACCATTGTGATCTGCTCGACGACGCGGATGGATTTGGCGTAGTCCTTGAGGTCCACGTAGAGCTGGCACTCCGTGGCGAACGTGTTGAGCAGCTGCGTGAGATCATGCATCGATGATGCCGACTGGGTGGAAAGCGCCGCATTGTACTCCTCTACACACTTAGAAAACGATTGCACGACGACTCAGAAGGGAGAGAAGGGAAGAGTGGCGCGATTCCAAGTACTCGAGAAGATCACGCTCTCGGTGTGTCTTCTTCGCCAGCGTGTACAACTCCGATATGTGGCGAGAATGGCCGTTTGAAATCTTTGTGCACGCCAGCAGATCCGAAAAGGCGCGCGAATACTGCTCATCTTCCAACAGCAGGCGAGATCGCTTTTCGAGAATGTCCGCATTGTCGGGAAGAAGACGAATTAGTCGCGCCAGACAGTACAGCTGCCGCTTGTGCAGCTTCAGCTTCTCGCTCAGCTCGTACACCTGGAACCACTTGTTGGAGTCCTTCTTCATCAGATCCGCGCAGATGAAGTAACAGTCGCAGGCACTGGCGCTGTTGCCCTCGTCTTCGTAGATAAGACCCAGCAAGTCCTATACAGAACACACATACAAGACGAATAACATAAATGCCAGGGAATTCGGGGATGTTCTTGGTCAATTCGCTCAGCATCAGTTTTGCCTCACTCTCATTCAAATCCCACACTCCTACCCTGTTGAAGTCACGGAGAATGTAACACTTCTGCGCCTCCGCGTACACACCCGTGAATTGCTCTGGGAGCTTGTGGTCTATATCGTCATTTTGGAGCAGTGTGAGTTACTGCGTGGCTTGGTGGGCGCCTTCTTCCTATTCGCCTTCTTGCTCCGGATGAACTCGTCTACCGAGGGCCCGAACAGCTCTGCATCCTGTGCTCCTTTGGCGGTCTGCTGCGCCTCTTCCCCAATGATGTCGTCAATCTAGGCGTGAGCAGGCTCTGCTGCGATTTGAACGGGGAATAAATCATCTTGAGACGAATCGGATTCCACCTCCATTGAAATCAGGAAAGCGGGAGTGATTATCTGCATTGGGGGAAACGCGTCGTTCCCGTGACGTGCTCATGCATTTCCGTCCAAACCCATCCGTTTTCATTCTTTTGTTGGATCAATTCGCTTTTGCTTCGTACTGCTGATTCTGATTCAGCGCATCATTATGGAGTCGACCGAGCAACAGAAAGTGAGAGCGTACCTTGAGAAGAAGGGAATCATCTCCTCCGTGCTGGATGACATATACGGTATTCGCAATCGATGTGTGTGACGGGTAGCATCCGTCCGTGCTCCGGGAACCAAGATGTACCGTGAACTCGAGTTGGAGGATATCGTGTTTGAAAAGCTGAAGGGTAACGTTCCTTCGATGCGTGCTAAGGCGTAGCGAGGCTATCCGAGGATGACTACCAAATCCTGTACCAGCTTCTCACTTCTTCCTCATAGCATCTTGTACACTACCCACTGCGTTTCTTTTTCGTTTCTTGTTTGTTGGTTCATTCTATTCTTCGTCAACGCGAATGAGTAGCTTCTTCTGCAGCAAATGCGGGAGAACAGTGAAATACTCGAGCGGAACTGAAGAGCACGCGAAACAGAATCACGAGAAGAACTGGCATCCGTTTCCCTTTCTCTTCATTCTAGTATCAGTATCGCCAATCACATTCAAGGGGAAGGAATGCCCGTGAGCAACTTCTTTTCAAAAGGACAGGGAAGTGTTCCTGTTCGGATTTCATCCACTTCTTCATGGATAGAGTACCGCGTACGCGTATTTGCAAACAGTGGAGTACCGAGACAGTCAGGAATGGAAACCCGGCGTTTTCCCTATCGCGTTCTCTCACTCGTAGGATTACTGGTGCCGCTATTGCGGTGCTCGCAACACGAGTGGCTGGTACAAGAGTCCATGGGGTCCTCACACGCTCTGCACAGTACACTACGTGCAGTGGAAACAGCGGAAGATACTGAACATTGATGAAGTGATCCCTTTGATGGAACATCATGCGTAGTATAAGGAAGCGCCTCTCAAACCCATAAACATCCAGGCAAACACAGAAGGAGGGTACGAACTATTCACTCTGCTAAGGGATAGATACCTGGAACGAATGGGCATGAAGCATGGATGACGCCGCCTCTTTCTTGCAAGAAACAATGCATCACATGAAATAGTACAATGGTACACACGCCCTTAGGACAACGCATTCTTGAGTAGTTGTGTGAAAGCGATCACCTCCGCTCCGATCATCTCCTTCTCTGCCGCACTCAACGACTCCTACACATAACAAATAGAAACAAGTATCACCATCTTCTGCTTGGTCAGGTCATACGTCACGCTATTCTTCGTGAGTCGGAGGAACGCGTCGTTGACTCCATTGCGATGAACAATCTGCAGTCTACACAATCAGTCTCACATCGTGATGAATACTGGGACATCACTTGGTCATTCGCTTGCTAATCGTGAGGCAATTCGGAAGCAAGTACACTATCCTGAAGAACGCCAAAGTCATGGCGACGCTGCTTCGTGACTGTGTGAAACACGCGAGACTGAGCCTTCGTTCCCGCTCTACTCCTTACACACCGAGAACAGCCCCAACTCGAGATTATCTTCTGCTAGCGCTAATGTTCCGTCTACCAGCTCAAATCCAAACTCTTTGCAGAAGTCCTTCACCTACGCCATCAACCACTCGGAGCACAACGACTTTCATCTTTTGCACGCGCGATGGAAGTTGCGATATCAACAATGTGAGACTGTTCTGGATTACTTTCGTCTCCTTCTCCGTATTCTCGCGCAACGCATTGCACTTCAATTCCACTACACGATTAGAATGATGACAATAGGTCAAGCAACATCTCAGCTGAAGATTGTCGAAAAACTCCTTCTTCTTCAAGTAATCGGGATCCATGGCTATGTCACTCTCGCGCACGACATTGTTGTATTTCGTCTTGGGTACACGCCTTTCATCGTTCATTGAAGCGATACGGGTTGTGGGAATCAAATAGTGGCAGTTGTCCGTGCTCTCGTTCTCTGTCATTTCACTTGTCTATCGATGGGGACACGCCCAACACACTCTTCTCATCATCAGTTCACTCTTGGGAATCAGTTCATTCGTGGCTTTCTCGAACCCTCTTGTAAACTACTTTCTTTCTGTGAAGAAGAATCAAGAAGATGACAACAATTGTGGAGGACGTTGAACAACAGAAAGTGCGGAAGGAACCAGTGAAGAAGGGTTGTCCGTATTGGATGGGACTCATTCCCTGCACCCTATTGTTGGTAGCCGATGTTTTGGCCTGCTACTTCTTCGTTGACCGCCAGAAAGCAGAATGGTACTTCCCCATATTCGCCTACGTCTACGGTGGCTTGTGCTTGGGATGGTGGCTCTTCTTGACTGTTTATCGCATTGTGACTTACGGTTCGTGCGGATTCTATGACATTTACTGGTTCTGCAATATGGGATTGCTTTTAACGGGCATTGGCTGCTTTCTACGCCTCCCCACGCTGTTGGGTCAATCCATGTGTCTCCTCTTCTTCCCCCACTCGACGTTCTGGCTTGACTGTGGCCTTTACCCGTGCTTCCATAAGGGAATCACAAACACGTACTCCTACATGTTTGACAAGGCGATTCCCATTTTTGAGAAAATCACCTCTCTTCACCACGTCTGGTACTTTCCCGGGATCCTTTTGGTGATATGGAAGCAGCCGTTACTCTCCATTTGGAGTTACGTCTTTTCCATCCTCCTCTTCATTGCTCTCATAACGAATGGGTATTATCTGACTCCCTTAGAGGCTCCGACGAAGGAGGGCACGATGCGTTACTTGAACGTGTGCCTTGCTCATGAGTACCCCACCTTTGTGAGAAACATCCCTCCATTCAAGTGGACGATCGGAAAGCCGTTCTTCTTCCACTGCTTGTGTATTACTGTAAGCTATATCATCCCAGTGAACTTCATTACGTATCTTATCATAATCGGTATCCAGAAGTTGATTCTATTGTCGTCTGTTTCTTGCGCGAACGCATCCTGCCAACAAACAACCGTGTTTCATATCAACAAACCCATCACAATATAACACACAATGACTGAAGAAGAACCTCCCAGCCCCGCCTACAAACGATGAGTATCTCCGAGAGATAACCGGCTCCGCTTCCACGCATTCCAGAAGCGGAGTATAATGCTCCCCACTCTGTCGCAATCTATCAGACTCAGTACACCACGGGACGGTGTAAAGAGTAGTTTTGATTGCCGCGCGATTTCACACTCCCTACCTTCACCAACCACGATGCGAAGACTCGGTTATGAAGCGAGGACGGACTGCTCTTCCTCCAATCCAAAAGAATGGACTATGGCGACAGGTCCCAATTTTCCGCCCCGCCGGGGATTTTTGGCAAGCGCGTCCCAACCCGCCAGGGTTAGGGACGCGCTTTATTCTGGCGCCGCAGGCGAAAAATTTTTGGGTACTTTTGATAGACTGTGAATCTATTCATTGTTTCTTTAACAAATCTTCAGTAATTATGGAAGGCAAGATCATCAGTGTCATGAGCAAGAACGGGATTTCTCTTGCTGATATTCTCACCTTTGCCGAAAAACTACTTAGTGAACGTGTATGCCTCACTTGTTTTGTAATCATGTTAGGAAACGAAGGCTGATCCTTGTACAGTCGAGGATGGCCAAAAACGTGTCTTACTCGTTCCTTTTGCCCTATTGAGTAAGAACGAGAAAAAACTCGCTCCGTCATTTGCCGATCTTTTCTTTCACGCTGTCGACATTCAGTACGGAGCGGATAACAGTATCTCATTCTTCAAAGGAAAGTGCATCTTATGTGGCGCTGTTATTAAGCCGTTTGGTAATGATAACACGAAAACGGGAAGGAACAAGTGGCAAAGGCTACCATTTCTGGAACATCTACGTACGAAGCACAAGGGAGATCACAAGCAACTGGGTGTCACCTTTGAGAGCATGACTGATCTGCAACTAACGATGGATCGCAAGAGACCAGCGATGCAGAGAGAGATTGGAAGCTTTTTCCAATCCAAGAGAGTGCCCATGGAAACTGTGACTGTTGTCGAACCTGAGGATTGGCTTCCTGATATCGAGACAAGTGAAGATCAAGGTCCTGTATCTGCGTTTTGCTATCCTCAATACGTTGGTATTGGAAGTGGCTACATTCATATTGATGCTGAAAAGGTTGCCAAGACAATGAGAGTATTGGAATCCAGTATCTCTCTCTCTTGGGACAGGAGAAGCAAGGCAGCGGATCTGTGGTGGGATAATGAGATCGCCACTTACGACCAGTCCAAGGCAACCATTCCCATTATCTACAGTAATACGAAGATCCTGTTGAAGTCGCTGATCCCCCATTTTACGTCGTACTCCTTCTCCTGTGATTGCTGGTCTTCCATGTCTCTGAAGTTTAAGGTTATCTGTTACTTCTTGCATGTCTACCACAATCAGGAGTTTCGCACTTTCCTGCTGGACGCTGTTCCGATCGAGAAGGGAGATGCTCAGTGCATTCGCGGCAGCTACAAGAGTGTATGCGAGTACTACGGATTGAAAGAGGAAGCCTTCATCACTACCGACAATGCATCGTCCAACGTCAACTGCTTTGGTGACCTACAGAACGCCTGCAAAGCGCATTCAATCAACACTGCTTGCTCGCACTTGGTTTCGAAGACCGTCAAGGACTCTTCAGTGCTGGCTTTATCAGTTGAAGAAAGACAGTGTGTTCGGGACTACTTTAGCGTTGCAGAGAGCACATGTGGTGCTTTTCGTGGTTCATTACAGTCTCTCATCGCTTGGTACGCAGAGAACAAGGCTCAGAACATGGATATCAACGTGGAAACAATAACGAAACCCCCTAAAGCATGCGAGACGCGTTGGCTAGGGAAGATATGCAACTTGGAGTGGCTTCAGAAGTACGGTGTCCTCGTGTATCGCTATCTTCTGGCAACTGGATCCAAAGGAATTAGCATCCGTAACCTGTACTCCTGTCTCTCGCAGTTACCAGACGTTCTTGGCGTACTCAATACACTGAACAACGCTCTCAACCTTCTCACTCCAGACAAGTGTACGGCTCATCTGGTTCTTCCGATCTTCTCCAGTTTGAAGGAGCTGCTCGTCGACGCCCAGAGCAAGGTGGTGAACTCCATCCCTGCTCTGATAATCAAGAGCGTTCTCTTCGAGCTGGAGAAGGGGTGTCTCACGATTCGAGATACGCAGAGACGAGTTTACTGCATCGCTGCGGCCTGCAATCCATTCCTGCAGGAGATTGCTCCATCACTCAGAGATGAGTGCATGAACGCCGCAGAAGAGGAGTACGGCCGCATACTTCAGTCCCTTGGTGAAGAGCGTCTGAGGACTCTCACGCGTTCGAGGGAATCTTTTGCGCGGTACATGACATCCGTGGTGGATGACATTCCCCGCCAAGAGATTCCCAGCAAGGCTTCGCTTCTCGACGCGTTGAAGTCCAGGGAGTTGGGAATGCAGGGGTTGCTGCTGGTTGGGGAGCTCGGGGATTCCTTAACCCACTCCCTGCGGACATTAGCGGGAAGGTCAGAGAAGAGCATTGACAAAGAGATCAGTACACTTCGGAAGGCCATCAGCACGCGCAAGAGAAGAGGCCAGTCGTTCGAGGAGGAGAATGAGAGGCTGGTCCTCCTTGAGCAGTGGAAGCTCTATGGGGGATCTAGCGATGCGACTCCAGCCAGCAGCGGAACAAGTGAAGAGCAACGCAGGAAGACCCGTCTCTTCCTTAGTAGCCTAGTAGCGAGCAAGAAGGAAGAAGAGCTCCACTGCTTGGTCAACAAGGAGAGACCTTGTCGAAGC
>ERZ780157.1805-NODE-1805-length-21924-cov-3.228360_pt1 | contig 21924 bp, 19 predicted proteins | sample MGYA00511169_ERZ780157 | MGnify/ENA primary metagenome ERZ780157 (study PRJEB29588, sample SAMEA1965149) | human gut metagenome | biome: human gut; feature: human-associated habitat; material: faeces | place: Denmark | collected 2008/2010 ... | reverse complement strand
CAGCGGACCTTTTGGTCAACCGGGTTGCCCTGGCGGCTGCCGCCGGGGAGGATCCGGCGCAGGATGGCGCGCCTGTGGAGGCGGAGGCTGTACAGACGGAGACAGTGCCGCTGCTCTGCCAAAAACAGAATTGTACTGTGCCACTGCATACAGGCTCATCAGTCCGCCCATGGAGCTTCCTGCGATAAACGTATGCTCCCGGTCGCTGAGGGTTCTAAGATCCCGGTCGATCTGAGGTTTCAGCGTGTGGACCATCCAGTCCATCGTAATCGCACCCTTTGCTGTGATGCTGCCGCATCTTGCGTCATGAAAGCTGAACGGAGCATACTCCTTGAGCCGTCCATTGTCCGGGCTGTGGTTGCATTCGACTGCCACAATGATCACCTGTGTATTGGTATGATCCATGTATTCCTTCATGCCCCAGCATTTCCCATAGGTGGCATCAGAATCAAAAAAGACATTATGTCCGTCAAACATATACAAAACAGGATAATATCGTTCCCGGTCCCAGTCATAGGAATCCGGAAGATAAATATAAAGATTCCTCTCTTCCTCCCCGGTCAGCTCGGGAATCTGGATCTTATGTCTGTTTACCATAATCTTTTCCTCCTAACTGCGCTGTTTTACCATTTCACTTTATTACTTTAATATAGCACAATCTGCTTTTCCAGACAAGAAACTTGGTAAAGCAGATTGTTTTGTGTTAAAATGATGTTGTTCATTTTGAAAAATTTTATTTTACATAAGGAGATTTTTATGACTACGCAAACACAGCAGACACTGCCTCCCAGTATTTTTCCGGCAAGATTTCAGATCTTAAGCGGCAGTGCCCTGAAACTTCTTGCCTGTATCCTGATGCTGATCGACCACACCGGCGTTCTGATCCTCGCCAACTGGAAACCTGCCCTCCGGGTGCTCTTTACCATTGGTTCCACAGAGGTCACCTGGTACCGTATCGTCCGTGATATCGGCAGATCTGCCTTCCCGATCTTCTGTTTTCTTCTGATCGAGGGCTTCCTTCACACGAGGAACCGCCGCAAATACGGACAGAACCTGCTTCTCTTCGCGCTGATCTCTGAGATCCCGTGGAATTTCGTATTCAGCAATACCTGGCATCATCCGACGCAGAATGTATTTTTTACTCTGTTCCTCGGATATCTCGGGCTCTGTGCACTGGAAGCTCTGTGGGAAAAACCGGTCCTTCAATTATCCTGTATCGTGGGACTTTTTGGCTTTTCTTATATTTTCCATGCTGATTATGGCTGGCATGGTTGTCTGCTCATCATGATCATGTACCTGTTCCGCACGCAGCGGATCCTGCAGGCACTTGTCAGCACACTCTGGATGAATTACGAATGGAAAATGTGCTTTTCCTTTATCTCCATTAATATGTACAATGGAAAACGCGGCTTTATCCAGGGAAAAGCCGCGAAATATTTCTTTTATCTGTTTTACCCGGTGCATCTCACGATCCTGGTGATCCTCCGGCAGATTCTTTTTCTTAGTTAATTCTTCTTAACAATTTCTGCTGCATTTTTGTAGATACTGTCTGCAGGAATGCAGCCTCTCACTGGTGAAAGCGGGTAGATATTGGAGTTTCTTCCGATCACAGTTCCCGGATTTAACACGGAATTACATCCCACTTCCACATGATCGCCGAGCATGGCTCCGAATTTTTTCAGCCCTGTCGCGATCTGTTCCTCACCGTCTTTTACCACTACAAGGGTTTTGTCGGATTTTACATTGGAAGTGATTGAACCGGCCCCCATATGTGATTTATACCCCAGAATGGAGTCGCCTACATAATTGTAATGTGGCACCTGAACGCCATCAAAAAGAATCACATTTTTAAGTTCAGTCGAATTGCCGACGACAGCGCCCTTTCCCACGATCACATTGCCACGGATAAACGCACAATGGCGGATCTCCGCTTCCTCATCAATGATAAGAGGCCCATTCAGGCAGGCGGTCGGCGCAACTGTCGCACTTTTTGCCACCCAGATATCTCCTTCGCGCTTTTCAAAGCGGTCTGCCGACAGAGCGGCTCCAATCTTTTTTATGATATTTCCGATATCCGCAAGCACTTCATACGGATATTCATATGCTGCAATTTGCTCCCATGCAAGGGAACGATGATCTTCAAATAATTGTTTGATTGTAATTTCCTGAGCCATTTTACTTTTCTCCTTTTTTCTTATTCTTATAGTATACGGTTGCAACCTGGTAATAGGAACGAAGCTGCGCAATATTGTTAGTTTGCTTAACCTTTCCGACCTGATTTTTAACAAAGCCGGTCAGTTTGTCCATATATTCATTTTCGCTGATTCCGCCATCGGACACGCCGGTGAGACCTTTTTCCCAGCTTGCCGTAAGTTTCGGACTTAACATCGCGGGGATGGAATACCGCACGATACCGCAAACCAGCTCGCCTTTCAGCGTCGGCGTTATGATCTGCGTCTTTTTATTCAGATCGAGATAGGAAATATTTACTAGTTTTTTCAAAATCTCCGCTCTTGTCGCACTCGTACCGATCCCGCTTCCTTTGATCATAGCGCGCAGCTCCTCATCTTCGATCAGCTGTCCGGCATTCTCCATTGCAAGAATCATGGAACCGGAGTTATAACGTTTTGGCGGAGATGTCTCTCCCTCTTTGATCTTCATGTTATGCAAAGACAGCTTCATTCCCTTTTTCAGGGATGGGAGGATCTTATCCAATGCCGCGTTGTCTGTCTCCTCTTCGTTTTCAGGATTCTCTTCCTTTTTCTTTTTAGCAAACGAATACTGTGACACCGGCAGAAATCCTTCTTCCACCAAAACTTTTGCAGTAGTTACAAAATTTTCCATATATATAGTCTCTTCGGACGGATTTTCCATCATCAGAGAAACATTCATTTTCTGGTATACCGCCGGCGGGTAAAAAATACACAAAAAACGCCGTACGATGACTTCATACATTTTGGCACTGAGTGGTTTTAACGACGCCAGTGCCCCCAATCCCTGTCCGGTCGGGATAATGGCATAATGGTCAGTAATCTTTTTATCGTCCACATACCTTGTCTTTTCCAGTCCAAGAAAACTCTTTCGCTCCGCGATATCTCTCAGATACGGAAGTGCCATCTCATACCCCTGAAGTCCTTTGAGATTCTTTGTAATCTCTTTTGCGACAGCACTGCTCAGCACACGGGCATCCGTTCTCGGATAAGTAACCAGCTTTTTTTCATATAATTCCTGAACGATCTGTAATGTCTCGTCCGGACTGATCTTAAACAATTTCGACGACAAGTTCTGTAATTCCGCCAGATTGAAAAGCAATGGGGGATTTTTCTTTTCCTTCTTCTTTTCTACTTTTTCGACGATTGCCTGCTTTTCTCCCGCCATAAGGGTATCGATCAATTCTTTGGCAAAACTCTCCTCAGTAAATCCATTTTCCTTATAGAGTTTTGGAGACTGGAAATATTTGGACTTTTCATTCACGCGCCATTCACTCTCAAAAAAAGCCGCCTCTTCTTCCTCTGTCTGCTCTCTTCCAAACGAACCGATCACGCGGTAAAATGGCGTTTTCACAAACTTACGGATCTCCCATTCGCGGCTCACTACCATGCCAAGCACGCAGGTCATCACTCTGCCGACAGACACCGATGTCCATTTTTTTCCGGACACATTGTCGTTAAGCCAGCCACCATATTTGAGTGACAACGCTCTTGAAAAATTAATTCCCATCAAATAATCTTCTTTGGCACGCAGATACGCGGACGCGCTCAGATTATCATAAGCGGATAATGGCTTTGCCTCGCGGATTCCACGCAGGATCTCGTCCTCTGTCTGTGAGTCGATCCATACACGAAACTTTGCCTTGGTATCCGGCACCTCGGCCATCTGATCCACCAGACGGTAAATGTACTCTCCTTCGCGTCCGGAGTCGGTGCAGACATAAATTGCCTCCACATCGTCCCGGTTCAGAAGATTTTTTACCGTTTCAAACTGTTTTTTTACATTTCCAATAACTTCGTATTTATATGTTTCGGGAATAAACGGCAGCGTCTCAAACGCCCATTTTGCATAGGCAGGATCGTAACTTTCCGGATAACTCATCGTCACGAGATGGCCGACACACCATGTCACGACATGATCGGACGATTCGATAAAACCGTCTCCCCGCCGTCCATTTACTTTAAGAACCCTGGCAAATTCCTGTGCCACACTTGGTTTTTCTGCTATAAATAACTTTTTTCCCATGTTTTACCTAACTTTCTTCTTTTTATTCATTACCTCATCTACTATACAACATTTCCGTATTTTTTTCCACCCTTTCTGATCTTCGTTTTCAGAAATTGCAGAAAATACAAAACGCAGATACGCTTCGCACCGCGCAAAATCCTGCTCTGTCATGCTCTCATTGCCATAGCGGGCAGTAAAGCAGCATTTTACGTAGAATTCCGTATTTTCCTGAAATTCTGCAAGTTTTTTCGATGGAATATATCGCTGCAATCCCATTTCAAACTCTTCGATCATTTTCACGTAACTGCCATAGGTACAAGGAATCCCCAGTTTATTCATACATTCTTCCCATCCGGAATGCAGCCACAAAAATTTATCCTTCCATTCCTCTTGTTTCCTGAAATCATCAATTTTGCGCCGGTATTCTCTCTTTCGCCTTACCTCTCTGAAAATCAGAATGGCCGCCAGCAGGAACAAAAGCAGGAAAACTCCCAGAACAATTCGTTTCTGAAACCGGCTGCGTGCCGGCAGATCCGTACTTTTCTTTTGCTTCGGACTGTCTGTCCCTGTCACCTGCGGGGTCTCTTCTTCCACTTGTTCAAAGATTCTTTCCTCCGGCTCCGGGGTATGTGTCACAACCGGGAGCGGCGTAGGTGTCGCCAAGGGATTGTCTTCCAGCGGTCCCATTTCACCGGGCTGTGCAATTACACCGTTTGTCGCATCAAAGGGATACCAGCCGGCCTCCGGAATATAAATTTCCACCCAGGCATGGGCATTGCGGTCGTACACGGGCGTCCACTTAGTCAGTTTGACATAATCACCCCGGATCATATACCCCTGTGCCAATCGTGCCGGAACTCCAAGCGAACGAAACATCATGATCGCCGCTGTGGCATAATGGGTACAATACCCGGTTTTTGTATCAAAAAGAAAGGTCTCCAGTTCGGAACTCCCCCCGCTTTTCCCGGGATGAAGCGTGTAGTGAAACTTCTTTTGGAGAACGGTATGAATTTTCTCTGCCGCCTTTCCGATCGTACTCTGTACATCAGGGTCCAAGTTCATAGAATTCATCAAATTGTCTTTCAGCCAAGGATCCACCGCCAAATAAAGCTGCTGGATTTTCTGTTTTTCTTCCCCGGTGTATGAAATCTTCTTTTTTCCATACTTTTTTGGCATCTCCTGATCCATGACATACCCATAATAGATATCCTGATCTGCCGCCTGCTGGATTTCCAAAATCCCCTGCTGAACCATCGCCAATCCCATCGGATCCCCCAATTTCTGCTTCTCTCCATTCCACTGATCATCCACATAATCATTTCCGACAAATCCGCGGAGATATACGATACTGTGACGAAGATCCGTACGGGTATAAATATTTACTGCATTCAATCCCTCGTATTCGATGAAACCGTCCTTATCATATTTTCCAAAGTCAATTTCCTGTATTTTTTGTTCTTCCTCCTGTCGATTGGAAGCCAGCTGAAATGTCATATGCATTTGCTCTCGATATTCGCGGACATAGGGTCTGACTGCCGCCCATCCATTTCCAAATATTGCCACCATCAGAATAATTGCAATCAGTCCCACTGCCAAAACAAATTTCGAAAAAGTTCCCCGCTTTCCAACGCATAAAAGCAGAAGAAATGACACCCCGTATCCCACGATACTCCATTCTTCCGGAACTCCATCTAACGCAAGCGGAATACAAAACAGGCAGAGTGATGGCAGTGCCGAAATCCACATTTTTTCTTCCTTTTCATAAAGCCACAGAGATAGAACCGCAATGACACCGGTAATGGCAAACAAAGCCAGCGCTGCATATTCCTCCTGTTTATCAGAAACTACGATCAATCCAAGGGAATAACAATTGTTTGCCAATTTTAACATATGATTTCCGATATTTTGAAATCCGAATAGGATGAATTTTAAAAACAAAAGAAAAAAAGAAGCACATGCGCCTATTGATATCAAAAAGCTGTAATTTTGACGTTTTTTGTCATTGGCTGCCTTGATAAAATGATACACTACATAATATAACAAAACATGAAAAACAATGGGTATCACAAAAAGGAGACTGCGAGTATAATAATCTAACCCACTGGATAAACTTACCATACCGCATAAGATCATCCCCGCCAGCGGAAATATTCCTATTTTTTTCACGACACAGTCCCCCTTACACGTCCATCCAAACCACTTTTTCTGCACACAATTTTTCCACTGCTTCTTCTGCATTCCCTTGTTTCTTCCGGTCACTGATAAAATATACCCTTGAAAAACTGGCGTCCTCAAATCGCCTCGTATACAGATTCTCCAGCTTTACGCTGTGTTCTCCGATGGAACCGGCAAGCCGATAGAGCGTCGCATGAATATCGAATTCCCATTTCAATTCTTTCCGTTCTAACCGCTCGGATTTTCTATTTTCCCATGTTACATACCAATTTCTGCCCTGCTCTTTTATCGCAATACAAAGAGCATATACAAGTTCCAAGACCCGTTCTGTCTTTTTGTCATCCACCTGCTCCAGATCCACAAAAATCCCCACATCACAGGCCACAGGAAAACCATATTGTGGCACCATAAGTTCTCCCGTCTTAATCGTTGCACGCCAATCAATTCGGTTTCTCTTATCCCCCGGGCGATATTCACGAAATCCAAGTAGTTCACTTGGATCATTGCCTTCTTTTCCCTGGATAAATGTATCGCCGTCTCCCTCACGCTGTGCAGGCAGCGGCTCAATCTGCACCAGTTCTTCCCGGTATTTTGGCATAATAAAAAAAGAATCTGATAAATCTTTGACAAGATTTTTATAAAACAACGAAAAACCACTGTAAATTGTGATTCTTTCAATGCAAATAGTATACTTCCCGGCATATTTTGTCTGATATGTCATCTCGTACTCTTTATCATTTTCCAAAAAAACAATCTGCTTTTTCCTATCACATATTTTTCCTTGTGCAGTACAGATCTTATAACATATGGATAAGCGATTTCCCTGGATGAGCACACTTCCATCCTGGAATTCTAACATCCAGCATCTTGTATTTTCCTTTTGACACCTTGCCCCGTCGAGGCGCAATCGAATCCCCATCCGAGAAGCCAAAATAATCGTAAGAGCTGCATAAATTAACGGAAGCAAGACTGTGAGCAGACATAGTAAAAAACCGCTTTGTTTTCCATATAATATTGTAAATACAAAAACTACTCCTACTGTCAAGATATAAAGAATCCAACTTCGAATCATATAACTACCACCTTTATCGTATCTTTACTTTTGCTAAAATTTCTTCCACCACTTCATTTTTCATATGATTTTCCACCTTCGCTTTTGCCGTAAGATATATCCTGTGTCTGGCAATAAATGGAAACGCACAAATTACATCTTCCGGAAATACACAAGTTCGCTCATTCATAAATGCAATGGCTTTGCTGATTTCCATCAGGGCAACGGTTCCTCTCGGACTCATTCCCAGCGAAAGCATCGGATGATTTCGCGTCTGTTCTGAAAGAGTCACCATATAATCATATATTTTTTCATCTACATGTACACACTTCACCTGCTGCTGCATTGCCAGCAGCTCGTCCACTGAAACAACCGATTCTACCCGCTGCAACGGATTTTCTCCCTGTCGTTCCTGCAATAAAAGGATCTCTTCTTCATGAGAAGGATAGCCTAATGTCAGACAGATCATAAAACGATCCACCTGAGACTCGGGAAGCAGCTGGGTTCCTACAAATCCTACCGGGTTCTGGGTTGCCATCACGACAAACGGTTCCGGTGCCGGATACGCCACCCCTTCAATCGTTACCTTTCCTTCTTCCATCACTTCCAAAAGAGCCGACTGCGTCTTGGAAGACGCCCGGTTAATCTCATCTGCCATAAAAAGGTTGCACAAAATAACCCCCTTTTGATATTCTTTGGTTCCATCCGGATAAATCATCTGAAATCCCAAAACATCCGATGGCAAAACATCCGAAGTAAACTGCATTCGATTAGCCTCTAACTGCATAGCACGGGAAAATGCCATCGTAAGTGTTGTCTTCCCCACTCCCGGTATATCATCCAGCAAAATATGCCCCTTTGCCAGTATTGCCGCCAATATCAGCTTCTTTTCCTGCTCTTTTCCTTTAATTACCTTCTCAACTTCCTGTAAAATTCTGCTACACTCTTTTTGCATATCGTTCCCCCTATTTATTTGTTATCTGCCAATCAATCGGTGTCTCCCCATGAGTTTTCAAAAATTCATTTGTCTGGCTGAACGGCTTACTTCCAAAAAAGCCGCGGTATGCCGACAATGGGCTTGGATGTGGTGCTTTTAAGACCAGATGCTTTGGATTATTGAGCATCTTTGCCTTTTCCTGTGCCGGCTTTCCCCACAAAATGAACACGATTGGCCGGTCAATCTCATTTACTTTCTTTATTACGGCATCCGTAAACTGTTCCCAGCCAACACCTCGGTGTGACATAGCATGATGTGCCTGCACCGTAAGTACGGTGTTTAGCAAAAGCACACCTTGCTCTGCCCACTGTTCCAGATTGCCATGATTTGGAATATAACATCCCAGATCATCGTGAAGTTCTTTATAAATATTAACAAGTGACGGCGGAATCTCCACCCCCGGTTTTACGGAAAAACTGAGTCCGTGTGCCTGTCCTGTATTGTGATAAGGATCTTGTCCTAAAATTACCACTTTTACCTTTTCAAAAGGAGTCAGATGAAAGGCATTAAACAACTCTTCCGCTGGCGGATACACAGGCACTTTACTATACTGTTCCTTCACAAATAAAAATAATTTCTGATAATATTCCTTATGAAATTCTTCTGACAACTGCTCCTGCCATTGTCCTGTTAATCCAGCCATACTCTTTCCTCCGTATTTCTTATCTTCTTACACTGATCCCACGTCCTGCCAGATACTCTTTCAGATCGCTGATCTGCAATTCGTTGAAGTGGAAAAGGGAAGCTGCCAGCACGGCATCTGCTTTTCCCTCGGTAAGAGCATCATAAAAATGTTCTTTTTTTCCTGCTCCCCCGGATGCAATGACCGGAATGGATACATTTTCGGAAATGGTACGTGTAAGTTCTATATCATATCCGTCTTTCGTTCCATCGCAGTCCATACTTGTTAACAGGATCTCTCCGGCACCTAATTTTTCGGCTTTCATCGCCCATTCTACTGCGTCGATCCCCATATCCACGCGACCGCCGTTTTTATAAATAGTCCATCCTTGTGCATCTTTCCGGCGTTTGGCATCTATAGCAACCACCACACACTGGCTTCCAAATTTGTCTGCGGCTTCCGACACAAGTTCCGGATTTAGGATTGCCGCCGAATTAACGGAAACTTTATCGGCACCTTCGCGCAAGATCATTTTAAAATCATCGATGGTACGAATCCCTCCACCGACAGTAAACGGAATAAATACGGTTTCAGCTACTTTCCGCACCATATTTACTTTTATGTCTCTGGCATCACTGGATGCCGTGATATCCAAAAATACAAGTTCATCTGCCCCTGCCTTATCATACGCCGAAGCAACGGATACCGGATCTCCGGCATCGCGCAGATTTACAAAATTAATACCTTTTACTACTCTTCCGGCATTTACATCCAAACAAGGAATAATTCGCTTTGTAAACATTGTCTCTTCGTTCCTTTCTTCTATAATTCAATGAAATTTTTCAATATCCGCAATCCAATCTCTCCACTTTTTTCCGGGTGAAACTGCGTTGCAAATATATTCTCATGTTCCGCTGCTGCATGAATGTTTACGACATAGTCTGTCGTCGCCGCAACATCCGCTTCGTTTTCAGCCTGAAGATAATACGAATGGACAAAATAAACATAGGCTCCCTCTTCTATGCCTTTTAACAGACGGGAAGCCGGATTGATCTGAATGGAGTTCCAGCCCATATGCGGAATCTTAAAGCCTTCTTTGTCCGGAATTCTTACAATTTTTCCCGGTAACAAACCAAGACCTTCTACCCCCGGTGTCTCTTCACTGCTCTCAAAAAACAGCTGCAGTCCCAGACAGATACCAAGAAGCGGAGTACCTTTGGCGGCAATCTCTCGAAGGACTTCAACGAGTCCGTATTGATGCATCTTTCCCATCGCATCTCCAAAAGCACCTACTCCGGGAACAATCACTTTTTCCGCTTGAAGAAGTGTTTCTTTGTCTCTTGTTACAACGGGTTCTTGTCCCAAAAACTGCAATGCCTTTTCCACACTCTTAATATTTCCTGCATCATAATCTACTATGGCTATCATAATTTCCTCCACTCATCTGTTTCTCACTATTTTGCTGCCGTTACAATATCCTGTAAACGATGTGTATACTCTGCTTCATCGGTAATTGCATTGATTTCATTTGCCTGTGCCTCATCCAGGCTGTAATCCTGTGCGAGATAGGTTATGATCTGCGTTTTCATCTGCAGAAATTCTTTCTGAATCTTCAATGCTTTTACTTCGTCTTGTTTTTTATTGTACAGATCCAGTCCTTGAAGCAGCGCATGAAGGGCTTCCGGTTTTTTGTCCATAGAAATATTTGTCTGGTAAGACTGAATCTGTCTTTCCAATTTAGAACAAAGAACGATTTTATCGTACAATGCCTGCTCATCTTCCTTGATAGAGACAGCAGAAATCGTCTGATATGCATCAATATACTTTTCATTTGCATATTCATTTGCTGCTTCTTTTATGTTGGCACGCCGCGGCAGAAGCCATACGCCGACCATGATCAATACACCGATCGTAGCAAAAAGAATAAACACAATGGTAGCACCGATCGGGTTTATTTTTCCGACCACTTCTGTTTCTGCCATCGCTGCCTGTTCTTCTTTTAAGCGCTTCTTTTCTGCTTTTTTCTCTGCTTTCTGTGCTTCCTTTTCTGCTTTGATCTGCTGCTTACGCTCTTTGTCTTTCTGATTTTTCTTTTCCTTTTCTTCCTTATCTGCCTCAGACTGTTTTTTCTTCTCGATCAATGCCGCCTGTTTTTTCAAGAACGCCTCTTCTTCCTCTTCGCGCTCCTTTTCTTCCAAAGCGGCTGTCTCATCCGTAATGACATTGCCAAAAAGGCGTTTCCACAGACTTGTTTTTTTCTTCTTTTCTTTCTTTTGTTTTCGCACAGGAACAGACTGAACCCCTTCTTCTGCAGGCTCTTCTTCCACGCCGGATTCATTCTGCATGATATCATCCAAAGCAAGAATATCATCAAACTGCGAATCTTGGTTTTCGTTCTGTGTCTCCGATGACATGTTGAGTTTCTGTTCGAGATCTTCTTCGTCTCCACTATAACCTACAGCAGAAAGAGCATCCTGAAAAATATCATCAACTGCCACTGGCTCTCTTGACACTTCCGGCTCGGGCTCTTTCGTCTCCTGTGGGACTTCTGTCGTGTCCTGTTTTTCCTGCTCAACTTCCTCATCCGGTTGCTGCAACAGGTCAAGCATCGCCTCCATATCTTCAAATGCAGGCTCCTGCTCTTCTTCCGGCATTTTAGATTCTTCCGGTTCGTCAACCCCTTCAGGCTGAACTTCTTCTGACTGTTCCGGCTCTTCTTCTACCTTCTCCGGATCAACGAGCGGCTGCACCGGCTCTTCCGGTTCCTGCTCCTCTCGTTTCATTTCCTCTTCCGGCTCGGGCTCCGGTTGTGGTGCTTCCTCCGGTATTACTTCATTTCCAAATTCCTCATATAAATTTTTTAAATCTTCTAACTCTTCTTTTGGATCTGCCTTCGCTGGAATCCCGGTCTCATCCGGTAGATCATTTAAAACAGCCAATGCTTCTTGCAATCCGACATTATCAAGTTCTGCTTTTCCGGCATTTTCTTTTACCTGTTCCACGCCCGCTTCCTGTGAGGATGTCGATGCATTATTCAGCAATTGATCCAGATAAGATTCTCCTTCTTTTTCCGCCATGATCTATCATTTCCCTCCATTCAATCACAATGACAGACCAGTCTACTCTTGTAGTCCGGTCTGTCGTCATTTTATCAAATTCAACTAATTTAAAAGCAGATCCAACTGTCGTACAAGTTTACCGATCTCCGGCTTTGACAACTGTGCATCTACACCAAGAGCTTCTCCCTTTCTCTTCATCTCATCGTTGACCAATGAGGAAAAGATTACCACCGGCATACCATCAAACCGTGGATCATCTTTGATCAGTTTTGTCAAATGATGTCCGTCCATCTGTGGCATTTCAATATCGGTGATTACCAATGCGATATCGGTTCCCACTTTTCCACCATCAGCAAGAATCTTCTGCAATGTATCCCATGCTTCCTGCCCATTGGTCGTTGGAATCAAATGCGTATAACCTGCACGGCTCAGACACTTTTTCAACATCTCCAGCAAAAGTGGTGAATCTTCTGCCAAAAGGATCGGACATTCATGACGGGAACGTTCGCCCATCGCATCGATATCGGATAATTTCAAACCGGTTTCCGGATTGATCTCCGATACGATCTTCTCGAAATCAAGTACGATAATAATTCTTCCATCAACTTTTGCGATTCCTGTCGCAGCACTCTTTCCTGCAGCACTGATCGTCGAATCTGGTTTTGCAATATCTTCCCAGGAAATACGATGGATTCCGAGTACTTTCTGTACATGAAATGCCGTATGTAAGTTATTGAAATTGGTAATAATATACATATCCTGTGAGGTGTCTCCCGATTCTGTGATTCCCAATGCCTTTGACAGATTAATAACCGTGATAAGCATCTCACGCGGCATAAAGATTCCTTCAATAAACGGATGTGCATTCGGTACCGGTGTCGGTGTCTGATACTGGCACAATTCTCGGATTTTCGCCACATTGATGCCATAATGCTGTGTTCCTACCACAAATTCCAACAATTCCAGTTCATTTGTCCCACTCTCTAACAAGATTTCTGTCTGTTTTTCTGCCACGATAATCTCCTCCTTTTCCATCGGGTATCTCTCTTTAAATTAATCATCTACATCTTGAAACAGATCGTCCGCTCCGTCTAATCCCATTGTATGCAGAGTGCGCACTTTTCTTCGCTCTTCTTCTGCCGTTTCAAGAATATATTCTTTGATCTCAGAAGAATTTTTTATATGTGTGAGCATCAACTTTGCATCCGTAACATCTCCGGAATAGCAAACCACGGTACCCAGTTTAAAAATTCTTTCCCACAAACTGCGGACCAATTTTACATCCTGAATCTTATACATCAATGTATCATCCTCTTCTGTCCGAAGCAGTCCTTTTTTAATATTAATCTTTTTCTGACTTACTGTATACGTCGTAAAAGACAATGGCAATCCAAAAAACCAACTGCGTTTCTTTTCTTTATATTCATATTCCATGTTCTGTCCTCCATTACTCATTGCTGCTCGCTTTTAATACAATCGTGTGTGCTTTTTTATCCCCATCTTTTATTGTAAGTGTCAATGTCTCTGCATTTATTTCTGCCTTGGGAACATTGTACACCAATACTGCTTTTTGCTTTTCTTTTGGGTTCAATGTCGTCTTAAAATTGTTAAGACCACCATTCATCAGCATTGCGATTGTTGGATTGTAAGGCTTCTCACCAACCATCAGTTCATAATCAATCTTTCGTTTGATCAGATCCACCTTTGTCTTAGAAGAACTTTTATTCTCCGCCATAAACTTAACTATAACAAAAGTCTCTCCCTTTTTAGCAATCATTGAAAACTCTGATTTTTTCGGATATTTACTGCAGATCTCATAGGACTGATATGAGATGGACACATCTTTTAATTGGTATAACTCTTCCAACGACACTTCCGGTATCGCTGTCTTTTCCGGCTGCTGTCCATCCTCTGTCACTGGCGTTTCCGGAGCTGCCGTCGGCTCGGGTGTTGCTTCCGGCGACTGACTCACCTCGGGACTTGACGTCGCTGCTGCCTCCGTATTAATCCGTTTTTTATCATAATTTGCATCATGCTTCAGCACCACTTCTGATGCATATTCCGCCACTTTATCCTGGTTTTCCTCGCTCAGATCAGCAGAGGAACAGCCAGTGAGTAACACTATACTCAGGCAGAAACAGAACACCAGACATCCGTTTCTTTTCATAAATGCACTCATCCCCTTTTCATATCATATAACTGTAATTATTATTTTAACATATTTTCGCCGGGACTGCAATTACAGTTTTTTAGTTTTCTGTTTTTTCATCAAGTTCAAACCAAAATTCCACACCATTATCATAATTTTTCACACCATATGCCTGATTGTGTGCTTCCATAATTGCCTTGACAATCGACAAACCAATCCCGTTTCCTCCGTATTCCCGGGTTCTCGCCTTATCTACCTTATAAAATTTGCTCCAGATCTTGTCGATATCTTCTTCCGGGATTGGTTTTCCGGTATTAAACACACTCACGCGGGCTTTTCCATCGCAGCTTACAATTTTCACCTCGATGATTTTTTCTCCATCGATATGATTTAGGGCATTGCTAACATAGTTCATAACAACTTCTTCTGTCATATACTCATCTGCCCACACATAAACCGGATGATCTCCATCGTAAGACAGGGTAACTTCTTTCTGGCGGAACAAAATTTCCGACGAGGACAATACCGACTGTACTACCTGCTGCAAGTCAAAATGTTCCAGATGCACCTGTCCGTTTCCAAACTCCAGCTGGTTCAAACTCAGCAGTTTCTTTACCATTTTATTCATCTTATCTGCTTCATCTACGATAACTTCGCAATAAAATTCACGACTCTCAGGATCATCATTCACGTTATCCTGAAGTCCTTCTGCGTAACCCTGAATTAAAGCGATCGGCGTCTTCAGTTCGTGAGACACATTTGCTAAAAATTCCTGCCGCATCTGTTCCTGCTCCGACCGTCTCTGCAAATCCAGCTCCAATTCGTTGTTTGCCGTCTTGAGTTCCGAGATTGTCTGTTCCAGTTTGTCTGATAGGGAATTCATGCTGTGTCCAAGTACTCCAATCTCGTCGTGACGGTTTTCTTTATAGCGGACATCGAAATCCAGATTTTCCATCTTTTTGGCAATCTGAGCCAGTTTCAGGATTGGCTTCGTATAGTGATTGCTCAGAAAGATCATAATGATCACACACAATATCGTTACGAGGATTCCGACATACGTCAGAAATTCATTGGAGATAGCTGCACTCTCGCGGATACTTTGGTAATTAGACCGCAGATAAACCCAGTAATCTCCTGTAATCCCACCGACAAGTTCGATATAATTGGAATCAATTCGCTGGTCAAACACATTAAATAATTCGTAGTTGTCCGTTTCTTCCAATAATTTGTAATTTTCATCAAACACATTGCCCAGCTGTTTAAACATAACATATTTTGCCAATTGTTGTGTATTCAGCTGCTGAGTACGATTTCCCATGCTCGGATACAGATAATCCACCTTGCTTACCATTCCGCTGGATGAATCTACGTTGATACTCATAATATACACACTTACACTGCTGTTTGCACTAATCTTATCCAAAGAATCGTATACTTTATCCTTCTGTGTATCAGAAATGTTTTTCCAGTCATTTTCATCAAACAATGCCGCCACTTCTCCATACACATCATTCATTTGCTTTTTCTTGGAATTTTCATAATATCCCGGAAGCAAAAACAAGTTCATGATCCAGCAGATCACAATACACAATATAATCATAAGCGCCGTTAACACGACTAGTCTGATTCGCATAGATTGCTTCATCCATCCTCACGTCCTTTCCTATAAAGACTATCATATCAAAGATCTTTGAACATATTGTGAACCATAAAACAACCGCCAGACAACATCTTATTTGCACAAGATATCATCCGGCGGTCAACTCTATTTGATCCTCTTTGTTTGTGAATAACTATTCAGGGCACTCTATCGCTCACATTTAATCTTGAATAGTTACGTTTGTAATTTTATTTCATTTTTTTCTTTACCACTTTACTCCATCCACTATACACTGTTTTCCCGCTCTTCTGTTGATAAGCACGCACACGAAGAAAACATATTTTCTTTTTCCATTTTTTCATTTGCAGCACTGGTTTTTTTGTTTTTTTCTTCACTGCCTTTTTAAACTTTTTGTTTGCAGCAATCTGTATTTCATAGCCACTTGCTTTTGCTATTTTTTTCCAACTCAAAAGCAGCTTGCCCTTTTTCTTTTGGATTTTGATCTTTGTTGGTTTCTGTAATTTTGTTTTGACATCTGTTTTTGCAAATTCTCCGTTAAAATCAATCTGATTTCCTGTAATAATTGATTGATTTTCCTTTGCCCCCGGGTTAGTTGCCGCGTTTCCACCTATGCTTCCTCCCGGTATCGGCGTACTTCCTCCCGGAGCCGGTGTACTTCCTCCCGGGGTTGGTGTCGGCACAATCTCACCAATCTTTGGAATTCTCTCTTGAACTTTTCTATGGCAAACACTACATTCCCTATGTTTTGATCCGGAAGCAGTTTTTGTTGCCTCTTTATCAATAATCCACGTTCCAAACGTATGCTCCTCCGTCTCATACTGCTTATCGCAACCGGATTCATAACAAGTAAACCAATGACTTGTATCATCACTTCCGTATGTTGTCTGCTTCTCATGAGCATGAGAAAACATGATATTACAGCCCATCAATCCAACAGAAGGATCTTCCATGAACATTCCAGATTGATTGCCATTACATAAAATCCGACTCGCATAGGACTTTCCATCCGAAGTCCATGCAAGTACCAACTGATATTCTTTTCCTTTTTCAAACGTCCCCATAAGCGGCTCATCATCCGTTATGTCATACCAGTTTGCAAGCTTAGCTCCCGTCGGTGTAATTCCTTCAATCGACGGATATTCTCCCACTTCCGGCTCTTTCACTCCGTTTACACTCAAAATTTCTTCATAACGGATCAAAGCATTATCCATCAGTTTATATACGTCCGTATCTCCATACTGTCCTACTGTGATTTGCAGTCCAATATATGTTTTGTCTTCAAACTCTTTAGGAACAAAATATGTGTCTTTTGTCGCCTCAGGTATTGCTGTGTAATTTTTACCGTCTGTACTCTTCATCCATTGATATACAATTTTTCCGGTATCATATGCTTTTTGGAAGGATACGTCTTTCGCCGCCCAGTTTGTTAATGTTGTTTGATTTACTGACAACTTGGAAGCATTTTTAAACTGCCCCTGTATCATTTTGTCTAACACTATGGTTTCTTTATCCTCCGGTTTTAACTCCTCGGCAGTTTTATCAAAAGTATAAGCAGCTTTTACTTCTTTCACATCTTTCTCCAGTGGGGAAGGTGAAATAATTTTCATCTCTTTTTGATTCAAAGTAATTTTTGTGTCTTTTGTAAAGCAAAACCCATCTTCACTCTTTAACGTAACAGTCAACGTATACGACGTAGCCGGTGCAAACACCGTATCTGTCGGACTCCACTCAACCGCCTCAATGGTTGTTTCGTTTTTCCCAACGAAACTGCCGGCAAATTCTTTATATTCTACCAAGCCTTTTTCATGTCCTCGAGCCGGCTCTTCTACACCTAAAGCAATTAATTGCACTTCTTCTAATTTACTTGCTTTATATACTCGGTGAATCGTGTGCAATTTTGTATTTTGATCGTACGTCACCTCTGCGCTTTTTGCCCACGTCTCTTTGATCAGACTATTATTTGTAGACTCCAGGTCCGCTGTATCCTCAAATAAATTTTCTTCTTGGGTATCAACTTCTACATTCATCACGTAAAACTGTCCACTTTCGAACATTTGAGAATCGTTCATTTGCTTGCCGGTTGTTTCATCATACCACGTAACCCTCTTAATCACACCATAATTCACCTGAAGATTATCCGTCTTTGGAAAACTTTCTCCTGCATTCACTTTTATCGCATTATCTCCCGTAAGCTTCATCTTTCGCAATTCAGGTATCTTAATAGAAGCAAAATACGCTTCTTCTCCTGCACTCGTTTCATACCACACTTTAGCCGCCAGATATTTACCCGCCAGTTTTTTATCAAGCGTAATGTATTCTCCGGCGTATTCCGTTTCTTGAAGCGCCGTAAACGTTTTGTTATTTTTACTCTCGTACCACTGAATATGTACCTCTTCATCTAAGTACTTTGTCATCCACTCCTCATCGTTATCTGCCATTTTTTCTATAAAACCAAGTACCGACACCTCTTCACCAAAGAGAATATTTCCTCGGATCATCTCCGGAGCATTTTTACAAGAGGCTGGCAGCTGCAACTCATTTTTCAGTCCTGTCGCCGGAAATGTACACGCAATTGTTACTTTTTGAATCTTATCTGTGATCACCTCCGGAGCAACACGCACCGCGTTCTGATTTGCTATTTTATACGTTGTAGTTTTGGAAAAAAATGAACTTTTCCCATATACGGTAATCTCCGCACGGTATGCCATCCCTTCCCAAAATTTTACATCGCAAGGCTGTTCAACATGAATTGTTTTACCGTCTGTCCCTTTCATCTCACGATACCATTTAACATCACCAACAACATATGACTCATTTGCCGCAACATAGGTAGATGGTGTCTTTTCCGTTTCCGGTGCTTTCAACGGCACAGATACATTGGTAAATGTCGTCTTATCACTTGAAGTATTCTCAAGTTTTGCTGTAATCTTGACATCTTCTGTCCCCATCACTATAGACGTTGCCGGATTCATCACATTTCCTACAGAAGTATTCTCACCCTCCACTTCCCAGCCGGCAAACTGTTTTCCTTCAGGAATATCATCTACACAAAGCTGATATTTTCTTCCGGTTATCGAACTTGTTACTTTTAAGCCTTTCGCATCTTTAACACTTGCATTTGTAGTTTGAATCTTATAAGACGCAGGTTCCCCCTCAAACCTCGGCAGGTAATGATAAATACGCATCGATGCACCATCGGAAGACGGTGCTGTATAATAACTTGGTTTTTTACCATCTATCGTTATCTCTTCCCTTCCAATTCCATCGATACTATATCCGCTTTTAACTTTTGCAAAGATTTCTAATGTATATTGTATTCCTTGTTGAATATTTCCTTTTGCTTTAGGAGCGCTCCCATTATTGTTTCCATGATATATATAAAACGTTGCACTGACAATTTCTATTCCGGGTTCGGTCGTAGTCAATTTAACATTACTTATATCATTTCCACATGTAAATCCCTCTAACGCAAAAGGAATACTTGTCACCGCCGTTACCGCATCCGCTTTTATATGTACCGGTAACACAGTTATCACCATTGCCATACACAAAAACAATGCTATTATTTGTCTTCTTATTTTTTTCATTTAACTACCTCCTAGCTTTTTATATTCTTTTTTAAAAAAAGAGAAAATATGTACCAAGTAAATGATACCATACTTTCTCTTTTCGCACATGACACAAAAGTGTTATATTGTTTTTTTACACTTCAAATTTGTACCCCATTCCCCAAATGGTTTTAATATATTTACCGCACTTTTCCCCCATTTTGCTGCGCAGTTTTTTTACATGGGTATCAATGGTTCTGGCATCGCCAAAATAATCATAATCCCATACGTGATTTAAAATACGCTCACGTGATAACGCAATGTCTTTATTTTCCATAAAGTAAGCAAGCAGTTCAAATTCCTTGAAACTGAGATCAATCTTCTCACCATCGATCACTACTTCGTGAGCACTGCGGTTCAATTCTATGCCGCCGTATTCCAATACATCTTCGGAGGAGGCATTGGCACGGCGTAAGATTGCCTGTACTCTTGCCACCAGTATTTTCGGGCTGAATGGTTTGGAGATATACTCGTCTACCCCAAGTTCGAACCCTCTAAGTTCATCGTTTTCTGCCCCCCTGGCCGTCAGCATGATGATCGGGACTTTCGAATACTGCCGTATCTCCCGACACACCTGCCAGCCATCCATTTTCGGCATCATTACATCTAAAATGATCAGGGCAATGTCTTTATCTTCGTAAAAAAGATCCATTGCTTCCATTCCATCTCCGGCTTCTAATACTATATACCCTTCTCTTGTAAGGAAATCCTTCACAAGTTTTCTCATTCTGCTCTCGTCATCCACAACTAATATTTTCGCTCTTTCCATCTTCTTTTCTCCTAACTTATATTTGGGTGTACCAGATTACTTCTACATTTAATTACCTTTTAATATACCAAATAGTTTTGTCAATATTGTGAACAACAAAACGGTCAGTCTATAAATGTGTGTCAAAACTTCATTTACAGACTGACCGTCTCTTCTTTTCGGCCCGATTATTCAAACTCATAGTTAAAAAAACATTCATTTGCCTCTTCTTCATCCTGTCCATTCACAACTACACGCATTGGCAGTCCCAACTTAATAGACATTAACCCCATAAGGGATTTACCATCGATGATATAATTTCTGTTTGCCATATCAGTTACATCAACGTCTGATTTTAATTTCTGACAAGTGTTGCAAAATGTCATGATCTGCCCTGCTGACATAAACTTCACTTTCTTTTCTACCATGTTTTTTACCTCCATCTGTCTATCGAATACAAGTAATAATAAAAGCCAACACAGAAATCTGCACAATGCCTGAATGCAGATTACTGTAATTTCAAACATACTTGACCAGTATATACCACTTATTCCGGAGGTGCAAGTGAATTTTCGATTTTTTTCGACATATTGTCTACCTTTTTTGATATAAAGTTCTCACCCGGAGAATCTTGACAGCCACTACTGTCACTTCTATAATAATTGATGGCTTATTATTACTGCTTTCCGCCAGAAAGCAGTAATTCAATCATGACAGTAGGTACTACACACGAAAATGAGGTGATATCTATGAAACACAAATTTCAAATTTCTGAATCTATCCGACTTGGAGCAATCCTTGCGCTTTCCGGTGGATTCATGGATGCTTACTCTTATATGGAGCGTGGAGAAGTATTTGCCAATGCACAGACTGGAAACATGCTTCTCTTTGGGGTACATCTCTCTCAGGGAGACTTCCAGAACACAATGAAATACCTTTTCCCTGTACTCGCCTTTGCACTTGGAATCGCTCTTGCTGAAGTTGTCCGGGCTAAGGCAGGAAATCTGCTTCACTGGAGACAGATTTCTGTTCTGGCAGAAGCACTGATCCTGATCGCAGTCAGTTTCTTCCCAACAGCATTGAATCTTCCGGCCAATGCATTAACTTCTTTTGCCTGTGGAATTCAGGTTGAAAGTTTTCGCAAGATTCATGGCAAAGGAATCGCAACTACAATGTGCATCGGTAATCTGCGCAGTGGAACAGAGAACCTGCACCACTATTTCCATACAAAAGAACGACATTTTCTGGATACAAGTCTTCTGTATTACGGAATCATTGCCTGCTTTATTGTCGGCGCAGTGATCGGTAATGCAGCAGTTCAGCTGTTCCAGACAAAGGCAATTCTTGGCTGTTCCTTCTTGTTATTAATTTCATTCTTTATGATGTTTATTGATTGGGAAAAGAAAGAAAAGGAGCTTGCACTTTAATGTGCGGCTTCTTTTTTCATACCGATTTTCAGATAGAAAAAATCCCGAAAGTGCAATGTTGATCAGCACTTCCGGGAAAAAATTTACTGCGGATGACAGGACTTGAACCTGCACGTCGTAAACACCAGAACCTAAATCTGGCGCGTCTGCCAATTCCGCCACATCCGCATATTTCTTATTCAATTATTGATTAAGAAAAAAATAGAACAAGCAATTTGCTTGTTCCAGTGAGCGTGCGGGGATTCGAAC
>ERZ780157.1796-NODE-1796-length-22021-cov-2.925430_pt1 | contig 22021 bp, 27 predicted proteins | sample MGYA00511169_ERZ780157 | MGnify/ENA primary metagenome ERZ780157 (study PRJEB29588, sample SAMEA1965149) | human gut metagenome | biome: human gut; feature: human-associated habitat; material: faeces | place: Denmark | collected 2008/2010 ... | reverse complement strand
CACGCCATCTCTACCGCCGTGCGCGTCACCTGGATGTGGTTCGCCGGCTTCACTACCCATCATCGCAACGCACAGCCCTCACTCAGCGAGGGGTTGTTCAGCGCCGTGTACAGGTTCGCGGCGTGCGCCAGCAGCAGCGGCGAGCCCTCCTTCTCCTCGTAGCGCGCGCGCACCACCGTGATCGACGGCACGATGCCCGCCGGCAGACCCTCGAACACCTCCGACGGCAGCAGTCCACGCGCCTCGTGGAACGAGCGGTTCACGATGTCCAGACGCTCCTCCATCACGCGCGCCTACGCCTCACGCACACTCGCCGCACCTACGCGGTCGCCCGTCAACGAGAAGCGGTTCAAATTGTTGCGGCCCCCTCCGTCCAAATCGTACTCCTCCGCCGCCTCGGGGTTGTGCACCGCCACCGGGTGCGCGCTCAGCCGCGGCTGCTCCGACGACGCATCCGCCACGCGGAACCGCTTCGGCTCGCCAGTGCCGGGCACGTCCACGTGGCGAGCGCGCTGGAGAACGGGCGTGGGCTCGGAGGGGATGCGCGAGGAGAGGAGGAAGGGCTCGCGGAGGATGTAGAGCGGGAGCGACTTGGGCGGCTCGATGGGCGAGTCGGTGAAGAAGGGGTGCTGGACCATCTGCTCGAGCGTGAGGCGCTGCGAGGGGTCGGTGTTGAGGATGGAGCGGATGAACATGCGCGCCTGGTGGGAAATGTGGTGGTCCTTTATGGGGAAGGAGAACTCGTTCTGGCGAATGCGCTTGTACGTGTTGTCGGCATTTCCGCCGTCGAACGGCGCCTTCCCTATCAGCATGGTGTACGTCATGATGCCGATCGCCCAGATGTCGACTTCGTACGAATACGCGCGCTTGTCGCTGGAGGCGAGGATCTCGGGGGCAATGTAGTTGGGCGTGCCGCACATGGTCTTCTTGCGCTCGTTTGGCTCATTTAGCTGCGCCGCAAGGCCCAAGTCGCCCACCTTCACCTCCAAGTTCTCGTCCAGGAAGATGTTGCCCAACTTGAGATCGCGGTGGATGATGCACCGCTTGTGGAGGTAGCTCACCGCGTCGATGATCTGCAGAAGGAAATACTGCACTTCCGGCTCCGTAAGACACTTCCGGTCCTTGCAGAGATGGCCCAGGGTCTATTCCGTCATATTCGGGACGCGGAACACACCTTGTTGGAGCACAACTCCAGAATGAGGAAGTGGTAGCGATTATCCTCAAAGTGCTTGTACATCTTGCAAATATGCGGATGATCCAACGACTCGTGAATGCGGATTTCGCTTCTGAACTACCGATCACCCCTTCCCGCCTTCCCAACCTTTTCGAGGACCTTTGGCTTTTTCAACCCTTCCTTTTCGACGACCTTTCCGGCGTACTTCTTCCCGGTCCGCACGCTCGTCAATTCGTAGACCACGGCGAAACCGCCCTAATCATAAGCACCAGCGACGGGAACAAGAAAACCTTGCCGATCTGATTGCCGACACGGTACCTGTCCACGATCTTGGTCTTGGTCTCATCCAGTTCGGTGATGTACTTGACCCCGTCCCTTTTCACGATCCCTTCAACGGGAGCCTCCTGCAAGAGTGCCTGAGCGTCCTCCATCGATTCCAGAGCGAAGAACACGCGAAGGATAAATAATAATGAAGATAGAAAAAGCCTGGGTTGGGAAAACTGGAAGATTTCTGGAGCCCATTCTTTTCCAATCCACCCGGGATGGAAAAGGATGGCGTTGGGGTAGGCGGGGAGACGAATTGTGTTTCGGTCGCGCAGATTACCTCTTATGTCTCTCCTCTTTTCTCTCGTTCTCTTTGCTCTGTTTTCACAAATACCTTCCTTCGCTCACCTGTAGCGTTACCGCCTCCGTTAACATCCCCCGTGAGATTGTCGTGAATGCCAACAGCCACTACGAGGCCGGCTACATCGTAGGATCCTCGCGGAGTAGCGGTGCTGATCCTCTAGTTTGGAGCGAAAACCAAGGATCTCATTCGAGCGCGCTTTACCGACGACAAAAACCTGATCGAGAAGCTCATCCCCTTCTACGAAACGGACGAGGGCAAGAAGGTGTTCAATCACTTCGTCAAGCTGAACGTAACGCAGGCTCTGTCCTGTTTCCCGTAGTCCGCTCGCTTCCCCGAGTACATGGACGAGCTCCGAGGCCAGGCCGATGGAGCGGCTGTTCCGTTCGAGTACGTGTTCATGTCCACGCTCAGCGAGGAATTCAGCGACTACGTTAGCGAGGCGTACTCCTTCCAGCCCACGGAGTCCTGCTCCGACGTGATCATCAACGAAGGCAAAGAACGTCCCCATCCCATTCTCCTTCAAGCGTAGTCGGTATTTGCCACAACGAGGACGGCAGTCTCATCGATTTCAACCGCACCTCCTTCCTGCGTCAGACGATCACGATTGGTCGTCGTTGCGTCTCCGTTTCATTCTCTAGATGGAGTTGTCGTGAGCAACATCTCGTCCTGGTGCTACGCCGGTCAGCTCCCGACGGCGGGTAGGATTTTGGCTTCCATCTCCACCTAGCCTTTGGCTTCAACAAACACATTGCCATGTCAATGAACTATCTGCACACCGCAAAGGGAGGTAGCGCAATGTCGCGCGAATCACGTTCTAGACTATTTCGGTTTTGCTCGCAACTTCATCGCTCGTTACATATCCATTGAATCAGAATGCGTATTCTTAACGCGTAGTTGCTGGACGCCACGTCCTTCGAGGACGCGTGGACTCGCATTACCGAAACGCCTCACTGCGTGGGACACAACTACCAAGTGATGGATTTGGTTACCGGAAAGGTGGTTGACATCGAGGTCGCTCCGTTTGACCGAGTCGGCGTTGCTCTCTCCGGTGATGCATAGATTGGTCGTTTCACGGCGTTGCCCAACCACCCCCATTTCCACTCCAACATGTACAGCTTGATCATTGTGGACGATACGCCTTCCGCGAGCTCGATCCACCGCGAAGCTCGCTACAAGCAGATGATCCCACCTCGCTCCTTCAAGGAGGCGCTGGACGTTCTCAGCGATGTGTATTACGTTCGTTCTTTCCGTCATTTGTAGCGAGGATAAGGTGGAGCCCATCTACAGACCGACGACGCTCAACACGGCGGTGTACGACTTTTACCAGCGAAAGTGCATTATCTACATCGGCCCTGCCTCCGATAACATCATTCTAACGGAATACGATCTGTAGTTGGCAATCTGTGTGTTGCTTCCACTCGCTGTTTGAATTGGCTGCTTGTGAAAATAGGTTTTATGAATGAATAGGAGCAGTGGTTCGTTAACAAATGCTCTGTCCTTTCCTCCCGAGGACAGTCTAACCCCTTGCACACAGTAGGTGACCCACCTACCATGAATGGCATCTCTTTGTTTGGCAAGCCGCTGAAACTCCCGCCCCCTGTCTTTCAGTTTTTCTCAGTCCATGGGGCGATTTGAGCAGCTAGCTCACCAGCTGCAGTATAACGACTCCGACTCGCGAGAAGTGCGATGCGGTTCTCATTATTGACATGTAGGTGTACGATGCCATATCCCAGATTAAATGGAACATGAAGGACTGGGTCTACACGGAGGACGCGGCAAGCATATTCGACGCCCTCTTCAGCTGGGTGGATCAGGACAGGGACAGCAACGGGAACAACGTCTATCTCTCTAGCTTGGGGTAACTTCGAAAGAGAAGATGTCACCGTAGAATGTGCCTAGCCGTACTGCTATCCGTTTTTGAAAACGGGAGCGTCTCTGGGGAAGAACGAGGGAAGAAGTTGCTGAGACGCCTTTTGCTAGTCCGATTGTGCATGTGCCGTCATTTCGTAGCTGCTGCTGAGGGAGAATGGCGACTGCAGCACGATCATCATCAGCCACATCAGCGCTGTTTTCCACAAATTGGGTAGTGTCGACGAGTCGATTATCAGCGAGTTTTGCAACTCCCTCATTTCCGACCTTCTCCACTACAACGACATATGCAAAGAGTACTGCGACTACCTTGTGCAGAAAACGCAGGCAAACGCGAACAACTCGCAGAATCCAGCGTCCCCAATGAACAGTCCGGCGCTGCCCATGAAGTGGAAGAATCGCTCTCCGCGCAGCATCTGCAACGCCTGCATCGCCGTCTTTCTTTTCAACCACGAAGGCGCCATTCCCTCACCGCTGTGCGCAGAGTACCTGGGTAGTCCCTTGTTCGTTGTGTTCCCCGCAGACGCGCTGACCACCGCCTGCACAATGGACGTCGTCTACGAGCCCAACTGTCCTGTCTTCCTCAGCGAGTACTCCCAGTCCTCTCTCCACCTCGTCAAGATCCTGGTGAAGGAGCTGGTCGCCGCCAACCGATACACCAACAACCCGCACGCGAACGCCATCCTCAAGAACGTCGTGCGGTTCTCCTCGCTCATCATGGGTGACGGCGTACCTGCTTTCTCTCCTCCTAACCCCCAGCTCGGCGCCCGCGAAGACGAGCTGGCGTGCTTGAGTCGACTGTCGCGCTTCCGCCCGCCGCCCAACTTCCTGCCGTACATCCCGTACTTCTCCAACTTCTTCGCGCTGCTCAGCGACGAGGCGTTCGTCACGCAGAAGCTCTCCGAAGACGCGTACGACTTCTACTGCTACGTGGTGTCCAGCAACATGGACAGGATCCAGCCGGACACCTACTACGCGATCGTGGTGTCGGTCGGGCAGATGCTCCGGCGCTGGGAGATGTCGTCCACGCTGCTCATAAAGGGAATCGACCTTCTCCGCCTGATCACCACCTCCATCGTCGCGCTCCTGGACCGAGGGACCACGCGCTTCTTCCGTACCGTTCGTTCCGCCCGCTGACGTGTAGTGGAGACGATGAAGCCGCTGCTGCAGTGTCTGCGTCGCTTCATCTCGTGCTACTTGGAGGTCGTTACCAACGTACGCCAAACCAGAAGCACTGAGGCGTAGGTGAGTCTGATCGCCGAGGCGGACAGGCAGTTTCTGGAGGAGCAGGGCAGCTTCGCCGTGTGCGAGGCGATCCAGCACGGGATTCCACAGGAGCCCTTCGACTACTGCGCCAAGCGCGAGTCCGTGCGACTGACCCGTCGCGAGTCCGCGTACGAGGTGGGCGACGAGCAGGTCACGGAGTACAGCCACGCGCTGCTGAGAGGCGTGCGAGCCGTGATGAGCTGCATGAACGCGGTGTGCAAGTACTTCAGCGCCGTGGCGAAGCGCTGCCAGGAGACGGTTCCGGACGGACTGGACTCGTGCTTCGAGGACGTGAAGAAGATCTACAGCGTCGCGCTGAGCATACACGAGTTTTACACGGAGACGGAGGACGTGACGAAGAGCGAAGTGGGCGCCAACACTTCTCTGTGACGTAGATCGCGGACACGATGAAGATCATCGCCGATTCGATGGCATCGCTCCCGCGGTTTTATGTTAACGAGCTTCTGACCTCGCTCTTCCCCGTTTTCGTCGACTCACTGCACCAGAACCACGAGTTCTTCACGCTGGCGTCGATGCTTCTGAAGCAGACGCAGACGCAAGCCGCCTTCGCCTCGCTCTGTCTGGAGCACGTGCTCGCGAACCTGACGGCGTTGGACACGGAGCGAGAGGAGCCGTCGATCTGGCTGGAGCTGGCGCGTCTCTGCACCAGCGCCAAACTCACGAACGATATGTCGAGTGTGTACTGCTGCTATCTGCCCGTAGCGGAGTCGCCGACGAGTGAGTCATAGAGAATCGTGATTCAGAGCGTTGGCGTCATGGTGGGCACGCCGCACCGCCGTCAGTTCATCCTGCTTCTCCGCTACGTCTCCCTCCGGATGAGTCAGTGCATCCGTCTGCAGGACTACCCCCATCTCAGCGACGTTCTCCTCGTCTCCATGCAGTCTCTCCTCGCCTTCCACCACCACTCGCTCTCGCGACGAGACCGCGAAGACTACCTCGAGATTCTGATGGCGTTTCCTCTTCCCTTCCTCACCGCCTATCAACACATCCCTCTCTACATCGACGCTCTGCTCTCGCTCCTCGAATCATCGCCACAGCAGCAGGAACGCAGTCTTCGCGCCTTCACGCGCCTCGTCCAAACCACCGACAAATCCACGCTCCTCTCCTTTCTGACGGAGGAGCCCACCAAGGAGCGACTGCACAAGGCGCTGGACACTATCTTCCGAAGCGCGGCGAGCCAGAACCTTGTCGACGCCGCCTTTGAGTTCATCGGCAGTCTGGGAGGGTCGCTTCGCGCCGAGCTCGCCGCGCCGCTGTCCGTTGATGCCCGCAAGGACACTGTGGGCGCGCTCCTTCTCCAGTTCCAGTTCCTGAGCGAGAGCGGAGCGTGCGTGCTGGACTACGGACCCATCGTGGAGCAGGCGGTTCTCTTCCTCTCTCACAGCATCATCACACCGCAGAACAAGGACAAGCTCGTTCCTCTGGAAGACCTTCTCCCCTTCGTGTTCACGGACATGGACAAGAAGAGTCAGGCGTACTGCGAGTCGCTGCTGCTGGAGGAGAAGCAGGCGCTCTTCCGCGTGGCGCTCACCGTCGTCAAGCTGTCCATAAACACGCAGCCGCTCTGCGCGCTGAGTCTCAGCTCCTTCCCGTGTCTCGAGAGCGACCCCTCCTTCCACCCAAACCGCGAGGACTGCAAGCACTTCAACCAGCTCCGGATTCTGACGTGCTGCGTCTACTGCCTTCTCCTCTGCTGTCTGGACGCTGATCTCAAGACGGAGGCGATGGAGGAGGTGGAGCGACTGGTGGACGTGGTGATCGCCATCGTCCTTCAGACTTCCTACCAGAGCAGCAGCGTCCCTCCGATCTGCTCCAAGTACGAGCGCAATCCCGTGAACAAGTACAACTCGGACCTTCTCGTCGAATTGTTGGGGTCCCAACCCCCGCAGACGGGCATCGCCATGTCGCTCTCCTCCGACCGGATCAACGTGTACTGCGTCGTCACAGCGATCTCCGTGTTGTGCGAGCAGAACGTCGACGAGGTGCTGACGCTGCTCGAGACGCTGCTGTTGTTGTTCATCGTACGCAGCAAGAGCCTCTTTTCCAACAGCTGGAACGCATTCTATCGCATGCTCGCCTTCTACGAGGAGCTGGAGACCTCTCTCGTGTACTTCGCGCTCACCTCCTCGTGGCGCGTGCACCGCGCCGTTCTCCACCTCTCGTACACGCTGTGCGCGCAGCTCCCTCGCGAGTGGACGTGTCGTTTCCTCTCCCATCTCGTCCGACTGCCCTTCATCGCGTTGTCCGTACGCCTTCCGCCTCGTGGTTAATCGTAGAACACGCCGGCGGACGAGCTCGGCTCCGTCACTCCTCTCGCCCTCCGACTGTTGCGAGTCGTGCTCTGCCACAACTTCTCCGTCCCGCTGAACGACCCGTCCCTTGGCTACGCGTCGAACTCCCTCTGCGGAAACACAGCGTCTCTCTACTGTGACGAGAGAACGCGACTCACCGACTGCTTCGCTGTCCTGACGGAGTCTCTCTTCACCGCTTCCACTCCACTGCCCTCCTTCACCCTGGAGGTGCTGGGGCTGTTCGCCTCCTCGCCCTACCAGCTCCAGTTCGACTCTCAGATCCTCGACGTTCTGCGGAACACCGACTTCGCCTGTCTTCCGCAAGCACACAAGCTCGAGTGCGTTCGCTCCCCTTCTCTCACGCGTAGCTACCTGACGATTCTCGTCCACTTCCTCCAAAACAAGCAGCAGCTCTTTGTCTCCGACGACATCGCGCTGTTCCCGTCGCTCCTGCCGAAGGTCCTCCAGTGGGCTGTCGCGACGAGCGCGGCTCCGTGCGCCTACCGCTTCGACTGCGAGGGCGTCGCGTTGCCCAGCGCGATGACGTCCTTCCCGCTTCACCAGGACGAGACGCTCGAAGTGCTGACCGCCGCGATTCGCTTCCTGCAGGCAATGGGAACCTTCCCCAGTCTGAACGCGCTCCTTGCCTCGTCGCCCGAGCTGATGACCAAGTTCCTGTCCAAGTGTGTTTCGTTCAAGGACGAAACGGTCGTCCAATTCCTCCAGTCCGTCTCGCAGCTCATCCCACGCGACTACACCAACTTCATGGACGCGTACGTGGACTTCTCGTCGCTGAAGGAGGCGCTCGCCGCTTCATACGTCGTCGTGTACCCCTTCCGAGTGGTGGAGGGATTGGTGTCTCAACTCAGCGACATGCGGAGAAAGCAGCTCTTTGATCAGGGCGTGAGGGTGATTCAGGACCTCGCTGCGCGCGCTGGCCCCCTTCCCGTCGTGTTCGTGTCTTCGTCTGACGCGTAGGTGAACGTGGGCGAGTTCGTTCTCTGCTTCTGTCGTGTGATGAGTCGCTGCGACAACTACAAGTACTGGCGGCAGCTCGTCTGCTTCCTGGAGGCCTCCATTCGCTCTATCCAGAGTGCCGCGTGCGTCCCAGTCCACCACGACGCGATTTGGCAGGCGTGCGTCACCAGCACCACCTCCATCAAGACACTCCTCACGAGCAGTCTCGGCAACTCCTTCTCCTGCGCCATCTGCGACGAGAGACTCAACGCCAAAGTGGCGTTGCTCTTCGACGTGCTGAGCGAGAGCCAACTCGCCTCGCTCGCCAGCCAGTGGCCGGCCGTCGAAAGCAAGCTGGAGACAAGTGACCGCGATCTCTCCCTGAAGTACGTGCTGCAGCGGTCCTTCTACGTACGCGCAAGCGGTGGTAGTGACATGTAGTACGAGTGTCTGGCGCCTCACCTCAAGAGCCAGCAGGTGAGGTCGTTCGTGATTCCCATCGTCTCGTACCTCAGGACGATGGAGAAGCTGTGTCGCGGCGAGGACGACCAGAACCGCGCCAAGTACCGACAGGCGATCGAAGACAGGATGCCTGGCCGTCCCTCCAACGTGACGATTCTCTACACGATCATGGACTGTCTGGTGAACGCCGGACTCAGCCTCTCCCGCTCGTACTACGACAAGGAGCTGTACCAGCTGTTCGTCATCGTGCTGGGCATCGAGGGCATGAACAGCTTCTTCTCCCTCCAGCACTTCCTCCACTTCGAGTGTCCGAACCAGAAGCCGGAGAAGATCCAGCAGATGATGCAGTGATGGCTGGGCGAGGCGTTCACGTGTAGTCATGCTTTTGAATATGTGGGTTCCCTCTTCGCCAACGGCGGCTCCCTGAACTCGTACCAGCGGAAGGTGGGCGCGCTGTTCTTCGAGCACTCGCTCATCCCGCTCTTCGCGTCGTACTGCCGCCAGTCGCACGACTTCTCGTTCATCACGCCGCAGCACGTCGACCTCCTCTGCAAGTGCGTGCGCGTGTACCATTCCCTCTCGCAGCAGGCCATTCTCTTCCTCTCTCTCTATGTCTCGCACAAGGGACTCAGCGTGCTGCCGCCCACCATGACGAAGGAGCTTCTTGTGAAGCGGGCGGCGCAGAACGAGGTCATCGCGCCGCACCTGCTGCTGCTCCTCACGCAGATGATGGAGCCCACGGAGGACAGCTTCTCCTACTTCTGCGACCAGTACCTCCGCGCGTGGAAGTACCCGAGCACGATCCCGATCTGTCTGAAGGCGATCAAGGACTGTTGTTGCATCGCCTCCTTCTCATGCGTAGTTCTCTCGCGCATCACCGACGACGAGATCAACCGCAAGATCAACCGCAAGATGCAAGAGCTGATCAGGAAGAAGCGCGTGGTCGACAAATACGCGCTGTTCCGCATCCTGCGTTGCAACCCCGTGTTCTTCTCCAACACCATCATGCAACTGACCCAGTTCGAGGACGAACTCTTGGTTAGGGATCTTCGCATCGACTACTGCGAGCTCGTGATCCCCTTCTCGCGCCGCGCCAACGAGTTCTTCGTGTTTCTCCTCGCGCAGTACCTCCAGCTCGCACTCTCGTCGGACACGCTGATCCTCAGCAAGCGCTACGCACTCATCCTCAAGTACATTGCGAGTAAGAACGTCGTCATCGAAGGCGACCAGCTGTTTCTCGCGCTGGACAAGCTGATCGAATCGCAGGGGTGGAACCAGGCGCAGAACGCGCGCGAGAGACCGGCGCTGAGCGAGAAGCAGAAGAAGGTCAAGAGCATTTGGGTGATGAAGCTGATGGACGCGGTGGTGATGGTGCTTCAGCACGACGTTGGAAGACTGCGGATCACCAACCGAAACCACATCGTGAAGGTTTGCCGGGTCCTCCTGGAGTTCATTGGAACCATCGACGGTACCTTCGTCGTCCTGAACGAGGTTGTGTCGTGTATGCCTTGGTTTCCTGCGCTCATTTCCAGACTTGCCTCAGATCGCGGGCGACGACTGCGTTCACGTGGTTCTGAGTCCGCTGATCGAGAGCGTTGCCACCGCGCTGAAGATGTACGTCGAGAAGAAGGCGCCCAACGTGCTGTGGCGCATCATGTGCATCGTGACCACGGCGATCAGCGTGTACGCCTCGTTGCAGAACAGCGAGGCGGAGAAGTGGATGAAGATGGTGTCGCTGCTGGCGTCCAAGTACCTCGCGGCGGAGGAGAAGCGGAAGCTGGGCGGATTCAACCCCTTCGAGTCGATCGAGGTGCCCGCGCCGCACAAGGGCTTCTCGTCGGAGCTGTGTTGGCTGTCTCATTGTTAGGTTGGTCCCGGGTCCGCTGTTGGCCAAGTATGCCATCCCTTGCCACACGGGCACCGAGTTGTTCTACTCGCTCTTCACGTCGCTCGAGCTGCCCCTGAAGGTTCCCTCGCTCCTGCAGTTCGTTCACAAGGAGTATCTCGCGCTCCTCCTCTCTCTGTTGGAGGAGGAGGGTCTGGTGGTCCACACACACTCTCTGCTCCAGCTCCTCCTTCAACTCGTCACCTATCACAGAGAAACACTCACCAAACCGGAGTGCGACGCCATTCTCGAGCGCGTGACGTACCTGGCGAACTTGCCGCCGATGCTGAAGAACCAGTTCGCGCTTCAGACCGCGGTGCAAATCATGCAGATCCTTCTGCCTCAAGTAGGTCCTTCCCTTCCCCTTTAGCGTAGAACGACCTCGGAGTTCTTCTCAAGGGCGCCGTCTCCTCCAACAAGACGGTCCGCAACCACTCCGTGCTCCAGCTGCAAACACTCCTTCCCGCCAAGCCCGTGGAGCGACTGGACGCACTGTTCTCCTCCCAGTTCCGGTCGCTCGGGAAGGAACAATGGCAGTGTCTGCTGGCGTTCACTCTTCTCGACTCGGTGGCGGAGTCCTCCGTGACGCTCTCCGACCCCGCCTTCCAGGGCTGTTCGTTGGCGTACCCGCTGAACCGCAAGGGCGAGTACGAGGTCATGGTTGGACAGGACGGGCAAGCGGAGAAGGGCGAGTACGAGGTCGTGGTGGGACAGAGCTGGCAGGTGGAGAAGGGCGTGCTGGACTTCGTGACGAAAACCAACGCGATTCTTGCCGAATACCGATCCGTGTCTCCCGCTGCACTGTTCCGCTTGCTGGAGGACGTCGTGTTCGTGGACGAAGCGGTGGTGGAAAAGTGGATTGTTTATGGAATGGCTGATGCGTAGACTTCTCATGGGAATGCTTCCTCTTGTCTTCGCACTGCCCTCCGTTCGTTCCATCTATCCCAAAATCGAGTCGTTTTTGTGCAGTGATCAGTGTCTCGCCTCATTCCCCTTCTACTCGAGTCTCTCCCTCGACACTCTCTGCTTCTCTCATCGTTCTTCGCTGCCCACGCCCTCGTCGTTGCTGTCCTCCACCTCCTCGCAGCCGCGCTTCAACCCCGTGCAACTCCTTCTCGAAGGAATCCTGTCCGCCGCCTCGGTTCCTCTCTTCTCCAAGGAGTCGCTGCTCTTCATCGCGACGCAGTATGGCTGCTACGAGCTGATCGAGTACTTCCTCACTATGTTCATTCCGCAGCTGAACGACGAGGAAGAGATCCCCTGGCAGCTGTGTTTGTACGACGTTTATGTCGGGCTGTGTGATTGAAATCAGGTGTAGAACCAATCTCACGAGAACCACCTCGCTGTGGGCGTCGCCTCCTCCATCCCGGGTCTCGCGTCCTGCAGTGGCTTCCGGCTTGAGCGGGTTGGCTTGTACAACGAGGCGTGTCGCGCGTACTCCAACGAGGCGTGTCGCGCGTACTCCAACGAAGCGTGTCGCGCGTACTCCAACGAAGCGTGTCGCGCGTACTCCAACGAAGCGGTCGCGAAGACGAACTGGAAGGAGAGGGTCGCCCACCAGCGCGGGCTGAACTGTCTGCAGATGCTGGACTACTGGGGCGACATCGAGAGCAAGGTGGGCGAGGATGAGTTCGACTGGCACATCGACGCCTGTGCGATGCGTAACGATTACGAGTCTGTGTTGGAGAGTGGAGTGAGGTGTAGTGGTGTGGTGGCCCTTGCACGGTCGCGCACGCCAGAGTGTCTATCGCTGCACCAGCTGGTTCTCTACGGACGTGGACTGCTCCTCAGACAAGAGCTCGACGCGCTCGACGCGCTCTTCGCCTCGTTCCCCGCTCTGCTCCTTCCAGCGGTCAGCGCGTCGTGTCGCCAGCCGTCGAAGCGACGCAACGTCCTCTTCGAGACGGCGCAGGAGCTGTACGACCTGAAGGAGATGGCGTTGCTGTTCTCTTCCTCCGTGTCCAAGTCCCAGAAGCTGGAGCGGATGGCGGCGTTGCGACAGAACCTGCCAGCGGACTACGAGAGCTGCAGCATGTGGCGCGACGTGCTGTATTGGCGCGAGCATGCCTTCTCGAAGCTGGACACGCTGTCTTACCAGGACGATCACCAGATCGTGCGAGGCGACGTGGAGTGGTGTGGGCTGCGTCTGATCGAGCGCTTCGTGGCTGCGAGCAACACGGTGGGCGTGGTGCGCCTCGCCAACGAGCTTCTCCAGCGCAAGTGGCTGTCCGTGAGCACAGTGATGTTGTTGGAGTCCGTTATGGCGAGTCAGGCGAACAGTCACGCGTTCGCCTTCGACAGAGAGCTCTTCTCGTGCGCGAACCCGTGGATGCTGGGTCCGAAGGACAAGGCGCTGGCGTTCATGGCGCTGGTGGACACAAAGACGGGCACGGACACGCAGGAGCGCCGAAAGGAGTTGTTGTCGCTGTGTGCGCAGGCGGTGCTGCACGACCCGAACAACGCGGCGATGTGGGAGCGATGGAGCATTCTTCTTCAGACGGAGAAGATGATCGACGAACAACTGATCGCCATCGTGGCGTCGCTGGAGAAGGGAAGTACGATGAACGCGTGGAAGGTGAGAACGGCTATGACGGTGTTGAATCGCATCATTCTAAAGCGAATGGATGGCAAGGTGCTGGAGCAGATTCTGGAACAGTGCCCTTCGTTCGTCTTCCTGCCCTTCCTGCCCTTCCTCTTCTCGATCTACGCGCAGTACTTCTCGATGCTGAAGCCGGTTCGGAAGATGATTCAGCGCGACTACCCCGACTTCTACGCGTTTTACATCACGTGGATGCGAAGTGTGGTGGCGGACCGAAACAGTCGGAGCGACGAGGCGTTCTGTGAGGTGGGACTGTGATGGGACGTTGAGTTGTAGAGCATTGAGAGCGAGTGGAGGGCCTTTGTCCAGACCCACACACGACACGCCGTCTCCATGCACTTCTTCACGGAGACGCTTCTCGCGTCCACACACGACACGATTCGGGAGTTACACCACCACCTATCTGTGGTGTTGGATGAGGTGCGCGAGGCGATGACGCATTCGGACGACGACGCGATTCCCGCGGAAATCGCAACGCAGCTGACGTTCGTCGCAAACACCGTCTTCAAATCCTCCTTCAGGTCCGTGAACAGCGTCTTCATCAACACCTACGGAGCGGACTTCTTCAACGACTTCGTGCAGGGACTTCCTTCGTCCGTACCCAATTCCGTGCGCACCAATTCTCGCTTCCCTCGTTCGTTGACGGAGCTGCACTCTTCGCTGCTGAAGTGGAAGAAGATGCTGACGAGAATCATCACCTCCTCCTGCGTCTTTGACCTGCCCGACCCAATGCTCCGAACCCTTAACCTCAGTCTGAACGACGTGTCGATTCCAATGCTGTCTTCTCTTCACTTCACACGGATTCGTCCTCAGCGCGTGCTGTCGGTGGCACCTTCTCTTCGCGACCCGTCTTACCAGTTCCGGTGTTTTTCGGTTCTCGACGAGAGCAACAAGAGTCATCGCTTCGTTCTCCGCTCGCTTCCGAGCGACCAGTTGGTGTGCGTGCTGCACGCAATCACGGTGCAGAACTGTCTTCAGAGCGCGATCACGATGCTCCCACTTCTCAAGGAGGAGGGCGTGTTCTCCAGCGTGATGAGTGTGTTGCCCGTGGGAAGCGATCACGCGTTGGTGCGAGAGAAGTCGAGTGTACTGAGTCTGTTCAACCTGGTGGACGCGATCCTGCGGGAGAAGGGAAGTGGCTACGACGACGTGATGCAAAGCGCAGTGCCGATGTACGTGGACCATTTCCAGGGCATTCAACACACACTGCCGAACTACATCGATTTCGAGTCGCTTCTGCACTTCTTGTAGTCGTGCGGAGATCGAATCATGACTAGAATGAAACGCATGCCCTCCGTGTCCGATTACGAGTGTTGGAAGAGTGCCTTCGTGAAGAACTTGGCCTCCTTCTCCTTCCTCCAGCGGTTCTTCAAGTATCGGTTCTTCCCTCTCTTCATTGTAGCGCGCCGGACATCAAACCGCACGACATCACGATTGATTTGGCGACGGGCGAAGTTCATTCCCTTTTCTTGTCGTTCACGCCGCAAGTCCTTCAGAAGCACAAGGAGGCCACGTTTTCCGTTCCCTTCCGCATGACATATCCTTTGGTGTTCTGATAGCGGTATCTTAATCGGTAAGAATACGATGCTGTGTTTCATTGGCGACAGCCAGCTGAATGGCAATTACCACATGGTCTTCGAGAACCTCCTTCTTTCGAAGCGGTGTTGGAAGAGCATTGTGGAGTTCTTGCTGCAAATCGTGCTCTTCTTCAACTACAACAGCTTGAACTGGCTCAATTCGCAGAGTGAAACGGTTGGTCCCCGCGTAGTCACAGACGCTGTCAAGGTTGTAACGGATCGGATCACATCAACGGAAGAGAACACTGTGAAGATCATGCTTGACAAAGCGACCAACAAGGCGAACATCCTTGATATGGGTATTTCGTGGTGTCCGTGGCTGTAGAATTGGTTTGTTAAAACAAACGCGGGTTGTTAGGATACACAGGGAGGATCACGACTTGGTTCTTTTCTTCCTCGCTGGCTTCGGAACCGCCGTATTCAGCTTCATCGGTTTTTCCACTGAAGCGCTCTGAGCCGTCTTCGACGGAGTCCACTCAGCAGCGTTAGCGTTCATGATGGAAGGAGTCTTGCTGACTTTGTTCTGCACCCCTGTTCCCTGCTTGGGCGGATTCCCCGGTATGGGCACCATTGTTGTGGTATTCTTGTTCTGTGTGTTTTGTCTCGCGTGAAGTGCACTCACTGGGACCATATTGGGAATGGAATAGACGGGCAGGGATGCCATATGTGGAATGGCTATGTAATCATCAGAAATGGAATAAACAACGTAATGCTGCATACTGATTGAGTAACTTCGTCTTTGTACTGTGATTGTGATTATGCGGCTTTAAATCGATGTCTTTGAATAGGTCCTCACTGCTCCTATATCGTAATAAAGAAAGGGCGTGCAAACATCACCGGAACGAGTGAATCGGGATCGATGGCTGCTTCCTACGAATGACTCTTGTTTCCTCGCACTACTCGGGGAAGCTCTGCAACGGACCGTAGATTCATTCCGAGTGGGTAATGTAATGGCGAGTTGTGGATGGGGTTTGGAGTTAGGAAATGGACGGAGTCACTTGTTTTTGCTATGAGAGTGGGAAGGAGCGAATTGATGAAGAAAACAGAACCCAACAGGAACGATTCCCTGCATCAAGAGAGATAATGGTGTAGCTTGCCAGCGTCTAGGGATGAATCCCCCATCGGCACAGGCACTCTTTTCCACTCTGTCCTTTGCGAACTTGAACACACCCTCTGAGAGTTTGACATCCTTCAAGGAAGGCATATCTGATCATCACTTCGCATCCATCAGCATCACTCTCAAAGACAATGCGTCGAGGATAGTAAAAGGTGTTGCTGAACCAGTTCTGTTTGATTTGAGTGGTGAGCGTTTTCAAAGCAGGCATGTCTGCACAGTCAGGTTCATCGCGCACAAATACTCCTCAACACCAGTTCAGAGGACTCGTCGTTCTTCGTGAAAGAGAAGGCGTTATTGCCCAGTTGGATGGAGGTCAACTTTGGCATGTCTAGTCATGATTCTGTGTTGAAATCACCGCCTTCAAACACAACGCGATGACACTTGTGGAAAGCCCCTTTCGCGATGAGGCTGGTACCGACGGAGAAAACAGCTACAATGAAAGCAGGTAACAGGCGTTACTGTCCATGTACGGCACGGACTTCAGGAGATCGGGCATCGCTTCGGTACTCAGTCCGATGTTAATCGTCTTCAACGAGGGGTTGTTCTTGATTTCGCACGTCTTGAAATCGAAGAAGCATTCACTGCCAATCTTCAGTGTCCTCAATTCATCACAATCTTTCAACACAAAACGAGAATCATTCGCAGAACTCCATTCAAACTTCTTACGAGAGAAACTGTTATTTCCGATCAATACTTGTTTCAAATGACTCAATTTCACCATTTCAACGCGAATGACGTGAGCGAAGCAGTTGTCACCAATCAATACTTCTTCCAAGAAAGCGAAGCGATTCAAGTTCAGATCAGTTAATTCGGGGTCGTTTCCACAATTGTCATTCACTCGAATACGAACTGTGAAACCAGAAAGGGAGTCCAACTCACTCTTCGTGCAAACGGTAGCACGTTGCGCGAAGTACTGGAGGAATGGGTTCTGATGAGAGCCGACTTCTACTCCGTCAATTCCCATCAACAAGGATACGATCCATTCTAATGTCAGATAGATAGTAAAGGGTTTTGAGAGAGAAACCGTCTCGAGAAGGGGCATGTCTGTGAGTCAGTTGCAAGTGGAAAGAAGGACTCTCAAGAACGACGTGATGGGGAAACCGGAACGTCTCGCTGTGTTCCCCCTTTGTGGTGATCGAAATCAGTTTGGGCAGCCCTATTCAGTCAACCTGGCTCCATGTTCGCACTTCGCAATCTCAAAAAAGAATTCTCGTTCTCGTTAAAGGTAAGCGCGTCGCAGCCCAGGTGGACGGATTCCAGTTTGGGCATGTCTAGTCAGTCACAGGTGTGAGAAGAAGCCACTTTCAATTGAGGCAAAAGGGCACCACTGAAATGCCCTGTTCCCGAGAGAAATGGACCTCAAATGAGGCATGTCTAGTCATTACTCCCTCCTTGATCAGTCACTCTTCAACTGTAGCGGAGCGTCACGGAAATTGGGGCTATTCTGGAAAGAACTGCCCACTTTAATCACCTCCAGAGAGGGAGTGTTTTCAATCTCACACACCGTGTAACCGGAGAAGGAGCCACTGCCGATCCTCAACTCGATCAAGCGTGGGCAATCCCTCACATGGAACTGGCCGCTTGTCTGTGCGAAGCTGTTCTTCCCGATGATCACCGTCTCCAAGTCATTCAAGCCAACTAAACTCAGCTCAGTCGTGTCTTCGAAGCACTCGTCACCGATCCTAATCCTCTTCAGCTTCTTGAATTCGCGCAAATCCAGGGAAGTGCAGTTGCCCGTTTTGTGTCCATCGGGTACGACCAATTCCACTGCGTCTTTTGTCAGGTTCAGTTCCATGTGGCAACTTGTGATGGGGTTGTTGATATGATCTTTCACCTCGCTCTGTTTCGCGTGAATGTCGGGTATTACAGGATTGGGGTTGATAATGGGACTGTTCACCTCGCTCTGTTTCGCGTGAATGTCGGGTATTACAGAATTGGGGTTGATAATGGGACTGTTCACCTCGTTCTGTGTCGCGTGAATGTCGGGTATTACAGAACTAGAGTTGTTCCCAGATCCAAACCAAACTGCAATAGGAACGATTAGGAGAGTTATGATCCAAAGCCAGATTATGTTTCTCGGCTTGTGGTTGGTATGATATGACGTGTTCGATGGAGGAGTCGGGATGCTGTGAGCCCTCAGTAAGTCTCTTAGAAGTGCTTCTTTTGAATCAGAATCACTCTCTTCAGACGAATCACTTTCACTCTCTTCAGACGAATCACTTTCACTCTCATTGCAAACGACTTGCTTCTCAAGACAGAGTATCAGAGAAGAAGACCCATCCCTCACAATCCTCTCCACAGAACTCTTCACGAACGGGTGCTAATCCTTACTCACCGATCAAAACCCTCACCTTCAGCAACTCCTCCACCGAACTACGCTCATTCACATCCTTCACCAAACACCTCTTCACAAAGTCAATCAAATCATCCGACCACCCCGACGAAGAGAGCGAAGGCGGCTCGCCATCACACACCTTCTTCATCACTTGAGCGCTGGAATCGTCATCAAACGGATTCTTGCCCTCCGCCATCTCAATAATGCTGATTCCGAGTGCCCACACATCGCTCTTCAATTCCAGTCCACCATGATACCCTTCTGGAGCCAGATAATGCGATGTGCCACATATGGGGTAGTTCTTTGAAAGTGAATGCTCCAACTGAGCCGACAAACCAAAGTCACTAATCTTCACGACGCCCTCCTCCGAAAGAAGAAGATTGCTGGGTTTTATGTCCTACTCGATTAGTTCATGCAGCGACAACAACTCGATGAGCAATGTTCCGTCTGTGAAGAGAGCACAGCCCTAACAAGCAAGAAGCAACCACATCACGCAATTCGTCTTCCCTCAGTGTACGCCGCTTCAAGAAGGATCCGAGTGACCCACCACGGCAATACTCCATGACGATCTACAGAAACAAGCGAATCACGAAAGCCCCACCCATAATCCATGTCCGTGCTTCTCAGTGTCATAGTAACTTACAACGTACTTGGAATGACACTTCTGCAATATGCTTTCTTCCAGGCGGAGTGAAAGGCGATCCGACGTTCTTATCTTCTTTATCGCCACAGTCTCGTTTGAAACCTTGTCGACTGCAACATATACCTCTCCAAAGGTACTACAGATAAGCGCATTTCAAGAATGAGCACCCGCTTCCAATTCTCCGCTTTATCTCATACAGTGACTCCTTTGTTGCGCTCATTCCCACTGCAGGATGGAATAACTACCACTCCCACCATGAAGGCTTTCAGTAACTCATCTCATGCACTTCCTAGAATGGCATAGAACGATCGCATGAATTCAATAATGTCACTGCAAAGGATGTGGAGAACAACCAACAACAGCACCTATCTCGAAAACGGACGGAACCAAACATCACATGGAACTCCCTTCCTTTCCTTACTCCATCAACGGAGGCAGCATAGTACGTGCATCATTCGCCTCCAGAGAGACTCCACCAAACCACCCAGCAACGTCATATCCTCGGCTCTCCCTTTCCCACACCGCAGATAAGAAAGCACGCACTCATCCGAGAAGCGAAAACTGTGGGATGCCCCTTGTATCGCATTGATTTGGGGGCGAGCCGAAGAACCTATCCGTCGTTTTCGATCCGCAAACTCTATTCCAGCTGCCTTGTGTTCAAAATGGAGTAGAAGACGTATTCGTGTTTCTAACTGGATAGACCCTTTATGCCGACGGATGCGAACGGAAGACCCTTGAGACCGGAGAAGGAAAGAAGCCGTCTGGTTCAAGAGAGAATGGCGGAGAACGGAGAAACGCGCTACGAGCGCAGTTCCGGCGTCCGCAATTCGATTGATCTTTCGAGCTGGACCAAGCGAAACCAAAACGATTCCCCAGCAGACCCGAACTATCCCGATTCCCGTAGTAACCGGTGGAGCTTGTATTCTTGCGATGCGCAGCATGCCTACTCCGATAGGATACGTGGGGATTCGATGTATGCGTCATGGGTAGAGGAAGACACGGACTTTGAGTGTATTCCCCAAATCAGCGCTCATCACTACGACACTGCATACCACAGCAACCTCCAGTCATTTGACAGCCAGGCGATGTATCGAAATCGCTACTCCATGCCCACCAGCAACAATCTCAGAGCAGCGAATCTGCACGACAACGAGGACATCTCGCCGCCTTCCCGTCGTAAGTACTGTGCATATGCGTCACTCCTAGTCTCCCAGTCGTTTTCATCGGGCATAATGGATTACGCAGCTGCGCTCGGGGACCAGGCGGTCCTCACCTCCTCCACGCCCAACAGCCCGCTCAACTCGAGCATCGACTACAAGGCCGTGTACCAAGAGGTTCCCGCCATCTTTCACCGCGGTGGCGGCAGACGTGGCGGCATTCGCCTGGGCTCTGGCGCCTTCCAGGACCTCAGCCTGCTCCTGACGGACCCCGCCTCCGTCCCGAAGTCTCCGCTCGCCCACAGTGCGGGCCGCCGCTCCACGCGCTCGTCCCTGCACTCGGCGTCCTCGACGCCCTCCTCGCGCGTCCACCACCTGTCGCTGTCGAACGCCGTGATGAAGACGAACGCGTTCAACCTGACGGACAGCGAGAACGAGAGTCTGCCGCTGCGCGCCTCGCCCGCCATGCTCTCGTTCAACCCGCGCTCCTCGGACCGCTCGCTCCTCCACCACGCGGAGAGTCGCGGCGAGCCCGGCGTCTCGCCCGGTCTGGTGCCCAACGAAACGCTCGGCGGCGCGCAGCTGGGAGAGGTGCTCCCGCTGCAGTCCCGCGCGGCGCCGCTGCACAAGGAGAGCCCGAGTCCGAACGCGCACTCGGAGGACGTGGGAAACCTCCTGCGCGTACTGTTGGCCGTGTCGTCCAAGTATGACTTCTCCCGACTGAAGATCCGCATGCGATGTCACTGCGTCGACCTCAACCCCAATGCGCCGCCGGACGCGCGGCTGTGTTATGACTTCCTGAACTCGGGCGTGTGCAAGCGGGAGCAGCTGGCGGGGATCTGTCGGTTCCGCCACCTGCCGGCGGACCACATCGAGACGATCGTGGACAAGATCCGCAACGGGAAGGTGGGCGAGCAAGCGGGTGCTTATGAGTAGATCCCCGTGATGGTGATGCGACAGTACGGGAACGAGTTCCTCGTGGCGGGTGGGAGTGAGAGGTGTGTGTGAGGAGTAGACATGCCCACCGTGAACCCGATGTACCCGGGCGAGCTGAACAAGTACGCGCAGACGGACGCGGAGCTCTGCATGGAGTTCAACCTGACGGGCCGGTAGAGGCGCGGCGCGGGAGTGACGCGTAGGTGTCCGAATGAGCTGTGCGGTCGCCACTGCCCGTACCGGCACCTGGTGGACAGTCACCCGGAGCGCGTGGCACTGCTGTTCCGGTACGGACGACTGACGGAGTACGAGGCGAACGCGTGGGCGCTGACGCCGTGTGCGTCGAACGAGGTGAATCCGTTTTCTTCTCCGTCGGAGAAGGTGTGTTTTGATTTTGTGAATACTCGCATTTGTAAGAGGAACCAGGAGGGCAAGATTTGTCGGTTCCGCCACTGTACTAGTGAACGCCCGATTTCCGGTTGATGTGTTTGTTACAGAGTTGTGCTCTCTATCCCTCTTTCCAGGACGATGAAAGCGACTCGAACAAACAGTGATTACAGATTCGCTAACTGCCACATGGCAACGTTGTCTGTGGGTGTGTAGCGATGGATTGCCCACACTTTGCTGTACGTCGCTCCCGAGTACGCCAGCGGGGAGTAAGAAACCTTGTAGTACGGAAAAGACACCAGCGAAATGTTGGCGACCTTGGCAATCTGCCCCAAAAACACATCGTCGAAGTAGATGATCGGTCCGATATCGACGCAGCGCTGCACGATGGTGTGGAGAACGTCGCGCGTCATCGCCAGGAAGCACCCCGACATGTACGGTTCGAAGGACTCCGCCGGGAACACGGCCTTGGAAAGGTAGTACCGACTGTACGTGATGCGGATGGGCGTGCCGTGGCTGATGCGGTTACCCATCAGCGCGTTCGTGCGGTTCTCCAGCAGAAACGACGACACGAAGCGGTACGGGTTGAACCACATGTCGTTGTCAGAGCGGACGTAGTACACGATGTTCGGGCAGTACACGTCCGTCCAGTTGTACGTCAGGATAGCCAGCAGCGTGAGGTTCATGAAGTGGTTCTTCATGTCGAACTGGATGATG
>ERZ780157.1794-NODE-1794-length-22035-cov-3.935487_pt1 | contig 22035 bp, 19 predicted proteins | sample MGYA00511169_ERZ780157 | MGnify/ENA primary metagenome ERZ780157 (study PRJEB29588, sample SAMEA1965149) | human gut metagenome | biome: human gut; feature: human-associated habitat; material: faeces | place: Denmark | collected 2008/2010 ... | reverse complement strand
ACATAATCCCCCAGCCGATAATGTGTATCAGTGCTTCCAGGGGACGACGTGCGGATGTTAGGCTTTGTTTCATAAAGACAAAGATAGTTTTTTATTCGTATCTGATAGCCTCTATCGGGTCTAAATCTGCTGCTTTCTTTGCAGGATACCATCCGAAGAAGACTCCGGTGACGGTGCAGACAGCGAAAGAAAGGAAGACACTCCATGGTTGGATGAAGATAGGCCAGTGTGCCACGCTCTTCACGATCCAGCTGGCTCCGCAGCCTATGATGACTCCGATAAGACCTCCCGTAATACTGATCATGATAGCCTCGATGAGGAACTGGCTCAGAATATCAACGCCACGTGCGCCGACGGACATACGCAGACCGATTTCACGGGTACGTTCGGTGACGGATACGTACATGATATTCATGATACCGATACCGCCCACTACCAGAGATATTCCGGCAATACAGGCGAGCAGGGTGGTCATCAGATCGGTGGTAGAGTTTAGCATTGTACTCAACTCCTGTTGGGTACGGATGGTGAAATCGTCTTCGTCCGAAGCTTTCAACTTATGGTTGCGCCGCAGGATTTCCGTGATCTCATCGGTAGCATACTCCGTCATGTCTTCCGATAGGGCAGAAGCAAAGACACCCTGAAGATAAGTGACGGCAAGCAATCGCTTCATGACGGTGGTGTAAGGAGCCAGTACGATATTGTCCTGGTCCTGTCCCATAGAGTTGTACCCTTTGGCTTTGAGCATACCGACCACCCGGAACGGTATCTTGTTGAAGCGGATGATTTTCCCTATCGGATCGCTTCCGTCCGGAAAGAGGTTGTCCACAATCGTCTTACCGATCACGCAGACCTTAGCCGAACTCTGTATGTCGGCTTCCGTAAACATATCTCCGCTTTCTACACTCAGCTGACGGATGTCGAGATACTCCAGCCCGACACCGCTGACGGATGACGGGTAGTTGTTGTTACCCGCGATAAGCTGTCCCGACGAAGACACATTGGGGCTGATGGCGGATAGGAAATTGGTCTCATCGCGCAAGGCCTCATAGTCGGTCAGCTTCAACGTCTGCATGGCCGAAGGGTCTTGCCGGACACCACCCCGTCTGTCGGCTCCCGGATGGATCATGATCATGTTCGATCCCATCTCCGATATCTGTTGCTGGATGCTTCGCTTCGATCCCTGACCGATAGCGAGCATCGTGATGACGGAAGCGACACCGATGATGATACCAAGCATGGTGAGGAAAGCACGCAGCTTGTTGTTCGCCAATGCCCGGAGAGCTATCTTAAATAAGTTAGTTCCATTCATAAACTACTATTACTTAATACTTAATACTTAATACTTAATATCTGATACTTAATACCTGATACCTAATACTTATTACCTATTACTTATCTTCAATCCTCGTCGCTTTTTGGCAATGCGGCCAGTGCTTCGGCGGCGGATAGGACATGCGTGTTGACTGTATCTTCAATGACATGACCGTCGCGCAGGCGGATATTCCGGCTGCTGTATTGCGCGATTTCGGGATTGTGCGTTACGAATATAATGGTACGTCCTTCCGCATGAAGTTTCTGGAACAGGACAAGTATATCAAAAGACGTACGTGTGTCGAGGTTTCCGGTTGCTTCGTCGGCAAGGATGACCGCAGGGTTGTTTACCAGTGCACGGGCGATGGCTACGCGCTGCATCTGTCCTCCGGACATCTGGTTGGACTTATGCTCCAACCGGTCGCCCAGACCTACAGCTTGCAACGCTTCGATGGCACGCCGGCGACGTTCGGAAGCGCTCACTGACGAGTTGTACATCAGCGGTAACTCTACGTTTTCCACAGCCGTCGTCTTGGGCAGCAAGTTGTAGCTTTGGAAGACGAAGCCGATTTTCCGGTTTCTCAGTACGGCACGCTGAGGCTTGCTCATGGTGCGCACGGAGATGTCATCGAGCAGATACTCACCGCTGGTAGGAGTGTCCAGGCAGCCCAACGTGTTGAGCAGTGTGGACTTTCCCGAACCGGAAGTACCCATAATGGTCACAAACTCGCCTTCGTTGATGGTGAATGAAACGCCCCGTAACGCATGGACGGTTTCATCTCCCACCTGAAAGTCTCGTTTGATATTTTGAAGTTCAATTACTTTTTTCATACTTGGCTACTTGTTGCTTTTCTTTTTGTTGTTTCCCGGAGGGCCTGGCATGAACGGGCTTCTTTCTCCGTTTCCCTGACCCGGTTCTCCATCCATACTCTCGCCCGGCATAGCACCGATAGTGGCTTCCGTGATGACCTTGGTTCCTTCGGCAACCCCACTGATGATCTCTGTGGAAATACCGTTACTGATTCCGATTTCTACCGGATGAGCCGTAAAGGTGGTTCCTTCGCGCGTCCATACCTTATGTTCGCCTTCGCAATCTTTCACGATGTCATTCTTACCGATCAACGGTGCTTCGGGGGTGAAACGCAAAGCTCTGTTGGGGACAGACAATACATCTTTCTTATCAAGGATAAAGATAGTCACATTGGCTGTCAGACGCGGTTTCAGCTTCAAGTCCGGATTCGGAGCAGAGATCACTACTTCATAAGTGACTACCGTGCTGGTACTTGAACTGGCGCTGCTGCTACTGCTTGCATCTCCCAGACGAATCTGTGTCACGACTCCGTCGAACACATCATTCGGATAAGCATCGACAGTAAAGCTGGCGCGCTGGCCTTCTTCGATACCGCCTATATCTGCTTCATCCACGTCTGCCACTACCTGCATCTGTGTCAGGTCTGCCGCAATGGTGAAGAGGGTAGGAGTTTCGAATCCGGAAGCTACGGTCTGTCCGGCTTCTACATCGCGGCTGATGACAACTCCGTCTATCGGAGAAGTAATCGTAGCATATGACAGGTTACGTTCTGCTTTTGCCAAAGATGCCTTGCTGCTGTCGAAAGCGCTCTTGGCCTTCTGATAATTATAGAGAGCCTGCTCGTAGTCGGTATCGCTGATCAATGACTTATCGTGCAATCCCTTGCTACGTTCGTAGTTCTTCTTCTGATATTCAAATTCGGCTTTGGCACCATCGTAAGTTGCCTGCTGGGATGCCAGTTCACTCTGTAAAGTGACACGGTCCATCTCGGCAATCAGCTGTCCTTTGGTTACTACCGAGTTGTAATCTGCATAAATCTTGTCGATGATACCGGATACCTGCGTACCGACTTCTACTTCTATCACCGGTTCGATTGTTCCGGTGGCAGTCACCGAATTGGAGATATCGCCTTTACTGACAGTCGCACTGGCATACGTCACCTTGTGCTTTGCCGGAGAACCTGTAAAGAACCAGATTCCTCCGCCCACTACTACGGCAATTGCCACAGCGATCAGGATAATCTTTTTCGTTTTCATTCTATATTCTGTTTTTACTTATTTATATTCCGCTTTTAGTAAGGAAGAAGGCTTATAATGCCAGTTTGTCTCCCTGATAGAACTTCAGCAACTGAGTGTTCAGTATCGCCATGTATTTGGCTTGAAGCTGCTCTTGCTGTGCTTGCAGCAAGTTGTTCTTTTCCGTCAGCAACTCTACTGTATTTTTCATGCCCAGATTGAACTGTTCGCTGATCAGGTCGTAGCTGATCTGTGTACTTTTCAGCTTCTCGTTCGCTGCCGCATAACGTTGCTGCGCACTGTTCGCATCCAGCCAAAGTCCTTCGATGGTCTTATACAGCGTTTTCTGTTCGTCGAGCAGCGACAGCAGACTCGTTTCGCGTTGTAACTTCGCTTTCTGCACGGCACTCTTGGTCTGACGGTTGTTGAAGATAGGAACGCTGACGGAAACACCGATGGAGTTGTTCCATCCGTTCTTTACCTGTTCTCCGAAGGTGAAGTCACTGCCGCTGGTGTGGTTCGTTCCGATACCTGCGCTCAGACTGATGGTGGGGAGATATCCCGCTTTGGCGATATCGATACCCAGTTCCGAAGCCTCTACGCTCAGCTTGCTTGCCTCGATCTCCGGACGGAGGGTAAGCGCGCTCATATACACATCTTTCTTGGTGGGCAACGGCAACAGTACGTTTTCATCGGACAGGGCGGGGAGATAGACGTTCATTTCATTCTCCCCATCCAGTTCGAGCAGTTGTTTCAGTTGTAATTTGTAGTCCTGCAGAGTGGCTTGCGCTGTTACTAATTGATAACGGTCGGTGCTGACCTGAGCTTCCAGCTGTGCCAGATCACTTTTGGCTATGCTTCCGGCATTCAGAAGTTCCTGTCCGCGGTCGCGTTGCGCAATGGAAACTTGCAGCGTATTTTCATTGACTTTGACGGACTCCGCTGCATAGAGAATCTGAATGTAAATCTGAGCAATAGATTCCTGAATACTATTCTCGGACGTTTCTACATCCAGATTGGCTGCCTGATTGTTCAGCTTCTCCTGTTTGATGGTATTCAGTCGCTTGCTACCATTATAAATGGTCCACGAAGCATTCAGACCGTAATTGCCATTGTAACTGGTCTTGCTGGTTGTCTCGATCACCTCGCTTCCGCTGATCGTCTTGCTTGATTCCTGATACGGACGGTTCACCATGTTCTGGCTCGTAGAGAACGACAGACTGGGGAACAGGGCAGCTTTGGCTGTCTTCACGTCGATCTGTGTACTTTCCGCATTCACCCGGTTTTTGCGAATCGTAATGTTCTGTTGCAACGCATAGTCGATGCACGACTGTAAATCCCATTGGACGGGGAGATTCATCTCGCTCTGGGCGGCTGTCTGCACAGAAGATTCCTGGGCGGATATACCGGGCAGCAGACCCGCTCCAAGAAATGCTATCACTGTCAATCTTCTTACATTTATCATATTTTTATATGTCTATTGATTTACTGGAACGAAGGTACGTACATATTATATTAGCTGCAAAAGCGATAGACAGATGGCACTTTTTCGCCGTTAAATGTTTTTTTTCTGTCGATAGGCAGGTTTTTCAATAAAAAACATACAAATCATGCAACATTTTGCCTTACTTGTTTGTTTTAATTATAAAAATTGTATATTTGTACTCATTACAAATTCTAAGGTCAGCTTATGAAGAATACACTGCTTGCAATATGGAACTTTTATTTGGAGGGTTTCCGTAGTATGACGTTAGGTCGTACTTTGTGGCTTATTATCTTAGTGAAATTATTCATTATGTTCTTCATCCTCAAAATTTTCTTCTTTCCCGACTTTCTTGGCGATCATCCTACAGATGCCGACAAGGGTACGTATGTGGGAAATGAGCTGATACAGCGTGCACTTCCGGAGAAAACCACTGATTTTTAACTCTTAAACTACATAAGATTATGATTGAAAGTATTGACACCTCGCTGATCGATTGGTCGAGAGCCCAATTTGCGATGACAGCCATGTACCACTGGATTTTCGTTCCGCTCACCCTCGGACTGGCTGTGGTGATGGGAATAATGGAGACGTTGTATTATAAAACAGGCAATGAATTTTGGAAGCGGACAGCCAAGTTCTGGATGAAACTTTTCGGTATCAACTTCGCCATTGGTGTAGCGACAGGATTGATCCTGGAGTTTGAGTTTGGTACGAACTGGAGTAATTATTCTTGGTTTGTAGGTGATATTTTCGGTGCGCCGCTTGCTATCGAAGGTATTCTGGCGTTCTTTATGGAAGCCACGTTTATCGCTGTCATGTTCTTCGGATGGGATAAGGTGAGCAAACGCTTCCACCTTGCTTCTACCTGGCTGACTGGTCTGGGGGCTACGATCTCCGCTTGGTGGATTCTCGTAGCAAACGCATGGATGCAGCATCCGGTAGGTATGGAGTTCAATCCCGATACAGTGCGTAATGAGATGGTTGATTTCTGGGCGGTGGCAACTTCGCCTGTAGCGGTCAACAAGTTCTTTCATACGGTATTGTCCGGATGGGTACTTGGTGGCGTGTTCGTTGTAGGAATCAGTTGTTGGTTTCTGCTGAAGAAACGTAATCGCGAGTTTGCGCTTGCAAGCATAAAGATCGGTGCTATCTTCGGGCTTGTCTCTTCACTGCTGGCTGTATGGACGGGCGATGGTTCCGGCTATCAGATTGCACAGACCCAACCGATGAAACTGGCGGCTGTAGAGGGACTTTATGAAGGAGGAACCAACGTAGGTCTGGTGGGAATAGGAATGCTGAACCCCGAAAAGAAGACTTACAATGATGGGAAAGACCCTTTCCTGTTCCGGATTGAGATACCCAGTATGCTTTCGTTCCTAGCCGAGCGGGATGTAGACGGATATGTCCCCGGAATTACCAATATTATCGAAGGCGGCTATCAGTTGAAAGACGGTACGACTGCTTTGTCGGCAGCCGAAAAGATAGAGCGGGGTAAGACCGCTATCGGAGCGCTGGCTGCTTATCGTGCAGCGAAGAGCGCCGGACACGAGGAAGATGCCGCTGTTGCCTATCAGGTTTTGCAGGAGAATATGCCATACTTCGGATACGGATATATTAAAGATGTGAATCAGCTGGTTCCGAATGTTCCTCTGAATTTCTACGCTTTCCGTATAATGGTCATCCTGGGCGGATATTTTATCCTTTTCTTCATCGTTGTGCTCTTCTTTATATATAAGAAAGATTTGAGTAAGATGCGCTGGATGCATTGGATCGCTCTGCTGACCATTCCTTTGGCTTACATTGCCGGACAGGCAGGATGGGTGGTTGCCGAATGCGGTCGTCAGCCTTGGGCTATCCGCGATATGCTTCCTACATCGGCGGCTATCTCTAAATTGGATGTAGGCTCCGTTCAGGCTACTTTCTTTATCTTCCTGATCTTGTTTACCGTAATGCTGATTGCGGAGATAGGGATTATGGTGAAGGCGATTAAGAAAGGACCGGAAGAAGAGATAAGTAATAGGTAATAGGTATTAAGTAATAAGTATTAATCGTAGCTGCAGGCTGATTTGTCATCATGGTTGACGTTGTTACTTATTATCTATTACTTATTACTTGATACTATACATTGCTTATTACTTGAGCTAATACTTAATACTTAAAACTTAATACTTACATATTATGTATATATTTCTACAACAATATTGGTGGCTGGTCGTTTCCTTGCTGGGGGCCATACTTGTATTTTTATTATTTGTGCAGGGAGGAAATTCTTTATTGTTCTGTTTGGGTAAGACGGAGGAACATCGTAAGATGATGGTGAACTCTACCGGACGTAAGTGGGAGTTTACGTTTACTACGCTGGTAACGTTCGGAGGTGCTTTCTTTGCTTCGTTCCCGTTGTTTTACAGTACCAGTTTCGGTGGGGCTTACTGGCTTTGGATGATTATTCTTTTCAGTTTTGTGTTGCAGGCTGTGAGTTACGAGTTCCAGAGCAAGGCAGGGAATTTGCTGGGTAAAAAGACCTATCAGACTTTCTTGGTAATTAATGGGGTAGTAGGACCTCTGTTGCTGGGTGGAGCAGTCGCCACTTTCTTCACCGGTTCTGATTTCTATATTAATAAGGCGAATATGACGGATACGATTATGCCGGTTATCAGTCATTGGGGAAATGGATGGCACGGACTGGACGCGTTGACTAATATCTGGAATGTTATTCTCGGACTGGCTGTATTCTTTTTGGCACGTGTGTTGGGTTCGCTCTATTTCATTAATAGTATAGCGGATAAGGAACTGACCGATAAATGTCGTCGTGCAGTATTGAATAATACTATTTTCTTCCTTGTATTCTTTTTGGCATTTGTAATCCGTACATTGGTTTCTGACGGTTTTGCTGTCAATCCGGATACATTGGAGGTTTATATGCAGCCTTATAAGTACTTTATCAACTTTATAGAAATGCCGGTAGTTCTGATCATCTTCCTGATAGGTGTAGTATTGGTACTTTTTGGAATCGGTAAGACGGTTCTGAAAAAGACTTTCGACAAAGGAATCTGGTTTGCAGGGATAGGTACAGTGCTGACAGTCTTGGCTTTGTTACTCGTAGCCGGATATAATAACACTGCTTATTATCCTTCATATACGGACTTGCAAAGTTCGCTGACATTGGCTAACAGCTGTTCGAGTGAATTTACGCTGAAGACTATGGCTTATGTCTCTATTCTTGTTCCGTTTGTGATAGCTTATATATTCTATGCATGGCGTAGTATCGACCGCCATAAGATTACGGAGAAGGAGATGGATGAAGGAGGACATTCCTATTAAGGTAATTTTGATAGACATTAAAGGAAGAGGATGTGTCAAACTCCCCTTTTAACGAAATCATCCTCGCCACAGATAGTTGTAGCGAGGATGATCTTTAATCTATGAGGGCTTCGACATATTCTCTTAGTACTCTCTTGGTAATCCTATTTATTCACTACATTTTCCGGTGTTCCGGAGATATAAGCCTGTAGATTGCTAATGGCAATATTCATCAGACGCTCACGAGCTTCTGTGCTTGCCCACGCGATATGCGGAGTAATGTAGCAGTTCTTTGCAGTCAGCAACGGATTGTCGGCACGAGGAGGTTCCGAAGAAAGTACATCTACTCCGGCAGCATAAATCTTGCCACTGTTCAGTGCATCTGCAAGATCTTGTTCGTTAACCAATGGGCCACGACCTGTATTAATTAAAATAGCATTCGGCTTCATCAGAGCAAGACGGCGTGCGTTCACCAATTCGTGAGTTTCCGGAGTGAGCGGGCAGTGCAGACTGATAATATCACATTCGCTGAACAACTGATCCAAATCCATCTTCTTGATTTCCGGTGGCAACTGGAAGTGAGACTTTGAAGTTAAAGCATATACCTGCATACCGAAACCGATGGCAACGCGAGCAGTAGTATATCCTGTATTTCCCAATCCGACAAGACCGATTTTCTTATCCCGCAATTCTATCAACGGAGTATCCCAAAAACAGAAATCCTTGTTATTGGTCCAACGACCTTTGTGGACTTCTTCCGAATGATGCTGTACCTGCTGACAGATATTAAGAATGTGCGCAAATACCATTTGTGCAACGGAAGCTGTGCTATATGCAGGGATATTAGTTACAATAATACCACGTTCTTTGGCTACTGCCGTATCCACTACGTTGTATCCCGTAGCAAGCACACCGATATACTTCAGTTCGGGCAAGGCAGTCATGTGATCGGCGTTGATGATTACTTTATTCGTCAGAATCACTTCAGCTCCGGCTGCGCGTTCCAATACTTCTTCGGGGGCAGTACGGTCATAAATGGTACATTCTCCGAGAGCTTTCAAACCTTCCCATGATAAATCACCGGGGTTGGCGGCAAAGCCGTCTAAAACTACTATTTTCATAATAAGTAATAAGTAATAAGTAATAAATATTATGGGGCATTCCCATTATTTTTTAGTTTTACAATTGTGGCTGTCAGTAATTTAAGAATTTCCAGACAGTCTGTATTAATTGATTCATATTCTTCATCGCTTATATATTCTGTTTGTTGAAGTAAATATAGCCAGTATTCTGTTTCAGAACATTCTTTTAGAGAAATGGAATATTTGTGTATAAAGTCAAGATGAGACTCAGCATAGACAGCCTCTCTTATATTAGCTCCTATCGAAGTCCCGCTACGTAATAATTGTTTTGAAAGAATCGTTTCCTTTTTGCAATCCCTTAAATATTTATATAGATTAATTATTCGAATTGCAAACCTCGTTGATTTCTCTTTCATCAAGTTTTCTTTCACAGCTACGATTATTACTTATTACCTATAACTTATTACTTATTTAAACCTTTCTCCCCATAACTGCTGCATCCGTTCTGCATGTTTCTGTTCGGCGGCATTGTTCTGAGGTTGCCATATTCGTTTTTCTTTCAGCTCGTCCGGCAAGAATTGTTGCTTCACGAAGTTGCCTTCGTAGCTGTGGGCGTACTTGTATTCTTGTCCATATCCCAGTTGCTTCATCAGCTTGGTGGGAGCATTGCGTAAATGCAGAGGTACAGGCAAGTTTCCGGTGGAACGTACCAGCTCTAATGCATCGTTAATGGCACTGTATGCCGAATTGCTTTTAGGACTCGTTGCCAGATAGATCGTTGTTTCCGCCAAAGGGATGCGCCCTTCGGGCCAACCGATTTTCATCAGAGTTTCAAAGCAGGCATTCGCCAGCAGCAATGCATTCGGATTGGCCAGACCTATATCTTCGGCAGCAGAGATAACGAGTCTCCGCGCGATGAAAGCAGGGTCTTCACCACCTTCTACCATGCGGGCGAGCCAGTAAATAGCCCCGTCCGGATCACTGCCACGGATAGACTTGATAAAAGCGGAAATGATGTCATAATGCATTTCCCCGTCCTTATCGTAAGCCAACGGATTCTGTTGCAGACGTTCGGTCACCATGTCATCGGTGATGACAACCGTTTCCTCTGTGTCCGATTCCACTACAAGTTCAAGTATATTGAGCAGTTTACGGGCGTCTCCGCCGGAGAAGCGCAGCATGGCTGTCGTTTCTTTGAGTTCGATTTTCCGTTCTTTCAGTATGGTGTCGGTAGTGATGGCACGTTGCAGAAGTTCGAGCAAATCTTCCTTTTCCAAAGATTTAAGCACATAAAGCTGGCAACGGGAGAGGAGAGGGCGGATCACTTCGAATGACGGATTCTCGGTCGTTGCGCCTATCAGTGTCACCGTACCGTTTTCCACAGCTCCCAACAAAGAATCCTGTTGCGACTTGCTGAAACGATGGATTTCATCAATAAACAAGATCGGACTGGATTGCGAGAAAAAGCGGTTGCTCTTGGCACGCTCTATCACTTCGCGCACATCCTTGACGCCCGAAGTCACGGCACTCAGCGTATAAAACGGAGTCTCCAGTTTATTGGCGATAATCTGTGCCAATGTGGTTTTTCCCACTCCGGGAGGTCCCCAGAGGATAAACGAAGAAATACGTCCCGCATCAATCATCTTGCGCAGGATAGCCCCCGGTCCAACTAAATGTTTCTGACCGATATAATCATCCAATGTCTTTGGTCGTAACCGTTCTGCTAAAGGTTGCATAGTCTTAGAATACCATTAATACCATGAAACGAATACCGTTCTTGTTGATACCCGGATTGTCACGGTAGGTGAAACGATGTACATATTCAACGTGCAGCAACTTGAAAATGTTGTAGATACCTATACTTCCTTCGATATACGGCACCTTCGGGTCCATCACGAAACTGGTGAATTTACCGTCGCGTGTCGGGAAACGGAAGAGGTCGGGGTTGCTGCTCTTGAATGGATTGTTTTTGTCGGTCAATGTCCCCCACAATGCGCGGATACGGAACATTTCTCTCCATTTCAGATTCTTGATCAGCGGGATGCGGTTGAACAACTTTCCGTTCATGTCATAAGAAAGTGACATGGACGCATAACGGTCGTTCAGGAATTCCATATTGTTGATCAGGGAAAATGTCTCACGTTGAGTGATATATGACAAGTTGGCTTCCGGCAGAATCAATAGCGGGAAAGGTACGACATTCCATTCTGCCCCTGCTTTTACGCTACAGTCTATCTTTCCCCACGAAGCGGGAAGCCAGAAACGTTTCCAGATGCTTGCTTCCGTGCGGTTGAAGTTGTATTCTCCGCCCAGCACGCCTTTGAAGCCCATGGCATGAGTCAGCGTGAAGATAGGAGCGTCCAGCGACACCGGAACACGGCGCTGCTTGGAGTTGACGAAAGATTCTCCCGGAGCATAACGCAGTGTCACACTCGCTTCGGAAGTCGTGATGTCATGCACACGGGTTTGTGCAGCGTCATTCCGCAGATATTCCAGTTTTCCGGTAGGCTCGTCATTTCGATGGCGGAGCATGGCTTTCACTCCGAATCCCGTCAGCGTTTCGAGTTCGTAGTTGATGGTAGCATCACGCATATATGACATCTGGTCTACTGTTGTCGTTTTCATCGAAAGGAAGATGTTGTCTTTGTCCGTAAACAGGAACTTGTCCATCGGCGACATTACATCATAACTGTACGTTGCAGATATAAAATGTTTGGGAAACTCCCATACTACATAATCTCGTTTGTTGAAAGAATAAGTCAGCGTTCCGCTATATTTCCACTTTTCGTCTTTCAGACCATAAGCTCCGTATCCGCTCAGGAACCAATGCTTGTCAAAATGGGCAGTAGTCATACCACTCAGGCGGAAACGGGTTCCGTCGATGTAGTTGCTTGAAATCATGGTGTTGATAGGACCGATATCCACTTTGCTCTTATGGCCTTTGCTGCCTGTTTCCACAAAGTTCTCGATCAATGCTTTCGCACCGAAGATGATATATTTGAATCCCGGAATCTGTTCCAGACGGTTGACGAATACATCCATATTGCTTTCCTTTCTGGTCAACGGCACCTGGCGCACACTCGCCCAGTATTCGTCACTTTTCGAAAGCATGTCGGCCTCCTTGATCACAGGACCTTTCAAACGGAACAACCGCTGTTCTATCGGATCAAATTTATAATTGCTGTATTTAGTCGTTCGTTCTACCTGTAACCCTCCTGAGGTTTTGTTGGAACTCCATGAAAGGTCTACCGTCATGTCGTCATCCGCCAATACCCAGTTCCCGTTGGGAAGCTGCTCGTACTGCTGCACGATGTCCATGCGGTTGACAAAGTTGACACCACTCTTTTTAGGCAGGTTCATCGTACACTTCTGAACGGCATAGGTCGAATCTTTCAGCACATAAAGATGGCCTGTAAATCCGAAATCCTGTGAGTTCTGCGGTACGAACGTCAGATGTACGCATTCGCGCTTGTCCACCATCAGCGTATCCATCAGGTAGTATTTATAGAATGAGATGGCATTGTTGCCGATAGGGCTTACGAATCGCTGTTGGAGCAGCCGGATGTCATCATCATAGATGTTGATATCGGCAAAAACATCCTTCAGAACAGTCCCCAGCATGTCTCCTGTGGAGAAAAACTCTTCGATACCATTGGAGTTCTTTCCTTTGATAATGGTCTTTTTGCTTTCGGGATCTTTCCGGAAAATGGTTTGTGAGGCCGTTTCCTGTACGGAGATAGGGAGAATCAGTTTGTTGGTCGTCTCCGACACTTCCACCTGATCTTTGAGGAATGAGTATTTCTTGTAGATACCCTTTTCCAGTTTCTCCGGAGTCAGGTCGTTGATCGACATTTTCATTTTCTCGTACTTGTCGTACTGGTAGTAATCGTTCACTTCGAGCACTTGTGCTTTTTTGTGTTCGATCACTTTCTTCATGAATTCGACTGCCGGATTATTCTTGCGGGAGTATTTTTCTTTCTGTGGTTTTACGACTACTTCGGTGAGCATTACATCGTCCGGAGAGAGTTTGACATTGACGGTCTGATTTCCGGAGCCTACTTTAACGGTTTTGGTGACATATCCGATGGAAGAGAAAACGAGCGTTCCTCCGTTTCTCCGTGCGTCGAGCTTATATTCTCCGTCAATATTGGTGACAGTACCCATTTCTCTCTTGTCTTGATAATAGACAGAGATATACATTAGTGGTTCATGAGTGACTGAATCAGTTACAACCCCCTTTATTTGCTGCGCAAAAGCATTTGAAACTGCAAATACGACTAAGAGCAGTATTATTATTTTGTTATATCGTTGTATCATAACGTTCGTAGTAGGGCTGCAAAGTTAACAAATAAGTCTGAGTAAAATAGAGTATATAACTTTTTTTACCCATCGTTTTTTGTTATTTACAAGCTTATATTATTCAACAATGGAAGGAGGCAGATTGTTTTGGTCCTTTTTGTCCTTCCCTTTTCAACGTATGTCACATCATGCGAACCGACTTGCTCCGATTGTCCTCCGTAGTTCCAAAATCTGTTTCAACGGTTGAAACAAAAAGTTTCATGCCTTGAAACTCTAGTTCCCACTGCTTGAAACTCTGGTTTCTACGCCTTGAAACTTTGGTTTCCTCGGCGTGAAACTTTCTGAAACACTTGTCGAACCTGATAGTGGTCGGCTACTTCTGTCTGGCTATTAAGCCGGCTCGTTGATCATCGAGTCCGGCTCAACCACTCCGGTTATTTACTTGTTAATATTTGTACGATTCGTTCGGCTGTTCGTCCGTCCCAGCGTTCGGGGAGTTCGCCTTTCTTCCATTCACCTTTCATCAGCGTATCCATAGCCTGAGCGAGTGCTGCCGGATCTTCGCCGACCAGTTCATTCGTTCCCACGCGCCACGTTTCCGGATGTTCGGCATACGTGTTGAGCGTGATACAGGGGATGCCGAGGAACGTAGCTTCTTCGGCTACATTGCCGGAGTCCGTGATGATTCCTTTGGCTTTATTGATCAGATATCCGAAGAAAAGATAATTCTGCGGAGGCATGATATGAAGGTTCGAGGCTTCTATGCCGAGGTCTTTGATCGCATTGCGCACGTAAGTGTGCATGGGCGCTACGATAGGCATACCGGCAGCTTTTTCGATCATCGTTTGCATCAACTTCCGCAGGTTCTCTTTGTTGTTGAGCAGTACACGTCGGTTGAGGGTGAGCAGGAGATAATTGCCCTCCTGAAGTCCCAGCACGGAGAACCATACCGGTTTGAGCAGCCGGTTCCGGTTGAAACGAACGGTATCTACCAAAATGTTGCCGACGTAATATACGTTTTCGCTTTCCGTGCCTGTCTGATTCAGATTTCGGTTGGCCACCATGCCGGCGGTAAACAGATAATCGGATACTCCGTCGGTAATCATCCGGTTTACTTCCTTCGGCATCTTCATGTCGAAGGAACGTGTGCCGGCTACCAGATGGGCTACCTTGATTCCTTGTTTCTTGGCTACGATGGCGCAACTCATGGTTGCTGTCAGATCATCCACTACCAGGACGACGTGTGCCGGATTTTCCGTCAGCTCCTGTTCGAAGGCGATCATGATTCCGGCTGCCAGACTGGTGGGGTTACTGCTTTCCACTCCAAGGTAGACATCGGGAGCTTTCATGTCGAGATCCGAAAACAGGGAAGCATCCAGACTTGTATCGTCCCGTCTGCCTGTGTACACCAAACGGTAGGAGATGCTTTTACCCAGCCCTCTTGCGGCTTCGATGGCGCGTGTGATAGGGGCTATTTTCATGAAATTGGGGCGTGCCCCGGCAACAATTGTTATTTTCATATTGTTTCTATCTAATTCGTGTAGCAAAAGTACATTTTCTTACGGAATTTATTCGTTACTTTGCATACAAAATAACAAATATATGCCCACATTCGTTCAAATTCTTGATTTTATAGGCACATTTGCCTTTGCTATTAGTGGTATCCGGCTGGCTTCGGCAAAGCGTTTCGACTGGTTCGGAGCCTATGTCGTAGGTCTTGCTACCGCTATCGGTGGCGGTACCATCCGTGATGTACTGCTGGATGTGACGCCCGGATGGATGACGAACCCTATCTATTTGATCTGTACGGGACTTGCCTTGATCTGGGTGATCTGTTTCGGTCGCTGGCTGATCCGTCTGAATAATACCTTTTTTATATTCGATACCATCGGACTGGCTTTGTTTACGGTGGTCGGTGTGGGGAAAAGTATCGCTTTGGGCTATCCTTTTTGGGTAGCCATCATCATGGGTAGTATCACAGGTGCCGCAGGAGGTGTGATTCGTGATGTCTTTATCAATGAGATCCCCTTGATTTTCCGAAAAGAAATCTATGCGATGGCGTGTGTAGTAGGCGGCATCGCTTACTGGCTGTGCGATGCCGCAGGGATGGAATCTTATGTCTGTCAGCTCGTTGGCGGATCGGTGGTATTTGTTACACGCATCCTTGCCGTGAAATACCACATTTGCCTTCCTATATTAAAAGGTAGTGAAGAGACTGACGGCAATTCTTGAAGATTTTACTTCTTGTCCAGATCCACTTCTCCCCGGTAGCTGATTGCCTGACGGTTCTGCATCGTGACATCGATGCTGGTGGTGCCGTCGGGGAACACTTTCGCCCTGAACTCAAAGAAGTCTTCCGGACTTCGGGCGGAGAATTTGATAACGGCGTTTCCCTTCTTATCCATATCCATCGTGTATTCTTTGAGGGGAGCGTTGAATATCAGCCCGCTTCCTCCGCCGTAAGGAACGCTGTAAGCACGTCCGTAATAAGGGAGGTAAGAGAATACCGAATCATTTCTGATTTGCAGTGAGTATTGTGAAGTCAGAGGTATAGAACGTCCGCGCATGGGCATAGCAGTGTTGACGTCTATCTTGTAGTCTTCTGATACGATCAGCTGTCTGACAGCTTCTTTCTTCTGTTCCTTCTTCTCCTTCTTGGTCTGTGCCGAAAGAGTCGGGATTCCTGCTAGCATAACCAGCAGTAGCATAAGGATTTGTTTTCTTGTTTTCATATCAGTTACAGTTTAGTGTATATATGTATAACACTCAAATATACTAAAAATAAGGAGTCCCCCTGCTTTCTTTAATGAAAATTAAACAGAAATCCTTAGAACTGTTCCAGAATGGAGATTCGTTTCTCGATAGGGGGATGCGTGGCAAAGAGGCCGCTAAGTCCGCTGAGGGCACTTTTCGACTGGTCGCCCGGATTCTGAATGAATAATTGCGCCACATCCCCACGTTTTACCGCTTCTATATCCGGATCATCGGAAATTTTGCGCAGGGCACTTGCCAATGCCAACGGATTCTTTGTCATCTCCGCCGAACCGGCATCTGCCATATATTCGCGCTTCCGTGAAATGGCGAAGCGCATCAGACTGGCAAAGAAGTAACCGACAGCGGCTATTACTAAGGCAATCAGTATGATGAGGATAGCTCCTCCACCGTTTTTTCCGTTGCTACGTATGCGCGTGTGCGTAATAGTATAGAAAGTGATTTGCGTCAGCATCGAGAAGATTCCGACAAATACAATCGAGACGATCAGCAGGCGCACATCCCTGTTGCGGATGTGAGTCAGTTCGTGGGCGATGACTGCTTCCAGTTCTTCGTCGTTCAACTTCTGAATAATCCCTTTCGAGAGAGTGACCGTATAGGTGCGGTCGTTGATACCGCTGGCAAAAGCGTTCAATGAATCGTCGTCGATGATATTGATTTTCGGAGCCTTCATTCCGTTTGCCATGCAGAGGTTCTCGACCAGATTGTAGACACGTTTGTTTTCTCTGCGGTCGAGAGGTTTGGCACCTGTGGCGGCTTTGATGATACTCGTATTCGCCCAGAAAGCTATCAGGAACCAAATCAATACGACACCCATCGTATAGGGGAGGGCATTGATGAAAAGAGGATTAGCCAATTCCAGGATACTTACTTCCATGCTTTCACCGTGCCCCATAGCAGCCAGCAGATAGCAGGCCAGATAAAGCAATGCTGCTACCAGGCAGGGAAATAGAAATAACAGAAGAACAGAGCGCCGATTGTTCCGGCTCTGCTGTGTTTGGATTCCGACGTACTGCATACGTGCTCGTTTTTAGAAACTGATCTTCGGGGCCTGTTCCAGATTCGCACGTTCGTTGGTACCTAGGTCGAACATGATTTCTCTGCGGAAACCTGCCATACCTGCTATGATATTGGACGGGAATGTCTGAACCGCATTATTATATTCCTTCGTGGCCGAGTTAAAGTAACGGCGTACAGCAGCCAATTTATTCTCTACATCGGATACTTCTTCTTGCAGTTGCAGGAAATTCTGGTTTGCTTTCAGGTCCGGATAAGCCTCCAACGTGATTTTCAATCCCGATAAAGCGGAAGATAATTGATTCTCTGCTGCTATCTTTTCGTCGATTGTCTTGGCGCTGACTGCACCGTTACGTGCCTGAATCACCCGTTCGAGGGTATCTTTTTCGTGTGCGGCATATCCTTTCACGGTATCCACCAGTTGCGGGATAAGGTCGTGGCGCTGTTTCAGCTGCACGTCGATGTCTGCAAAAGCATTTTCACGGTTATTTCTCAGTCTCACCAATGAGTTGTACATGGAAGCAAAAATGATTCCCAACAGTACGATTATTCCTACGATAATAAGTATAGTCATGTCCTTTACTTTAAGTTAATAATACTACCCAAAAGTAAGTTATTTTGTATTGCCAAGCAAGAAGAAGAGAATAAAAAACGTCCTAAACCACCTAAAAACTATCAAAAAGCACCTAAAATCTATCATTTGACAGTTTCACCCCCTAAGAAATGACGAATTTCCCCCTGTTTGACTCATAAAATACCTTTAAACTTGCAAACGTCAAGAAAGAAACGAAATATTAACCGTAAAACCCTTAAAGTATGAAAAGTTTAAGTTTCAGAAAAGATTTAATTGGAGTTCAGGAAGAGTTGCTTCGTTTTGCTTATAAATTAACTGCCAATCGTGAAGAAGCAAATGATTTATTGCAAGAAACATCATTAAAGGCCTTGGATAACGAGGAAAAATATGTTCCCGATACAAATTTTAAAGGATGGATGTACACAATCATGCGTAACATCTTTATTAATAACTACCGTAAAATCGTACGTGACCAGACATTCGTAGATCAGACCGACAATCTGTATCATTTGAATCTCCCCCAAGACTCAGGATTTGAAAGTACGGAAGGCGCTTATGACTTAAAAGAGATGCACCGCATCGTCAACGCGCTGCCGAAGGAATATAAAGTACCATTTTCAATGCACGTATCCGGTTTTAAATACCGTGAGATCGCTGAGAAGCTGGACCTACCCCTCGGAACGGTGAAGAGCCGCATATTCTTCACACGCCAACGTTTGCAACAAGAGTTGAAAGATTTTGTATAAATAGGGATAGCACATTAGTCAAACAATTAATTCTGGTAAGGAGCAACGGGTAAAAACTCGCTTGCTCCTTTGATTTTGTGACAATATGATATTAAACATGTCTTTATACCCCAACTTATTCTCTCTGTATTTGTTATTATGTCAGAGAACTCAGTATATTTGTATCAACTAGTTAACCTAAGTAATATAAATCTCATCTATTTACGGCAATGAAAAAGGAAATCAAATTCAGTCTCGTTTATCGGGATATGTGGCAGTCGTCCGGCAAGTATCAACCGCGTGCCGATCAGTTAGTAAGAATTGCTCCGTTAATTATCGAAATGGGTTGTTTCTCCCGTGTAGAAACCAACGGAGGCGCGTTCGAACAAGTCAACCTACTGTATGGCGAGAACCCGAACAAAGCCGTCCGGGCTTTCACGAAACCTTTCCACGAAGCCGGCATACAAACTCATATGCTCGACCGTGGTCTGAATGGTCTTCGAATGTATCCCGTTCCGGCAGATGTGCGCCGGTTAATGTATAAAGTAAAACATGCGCAGGGAGTGGACATCACCCGTATCTTTTGCGGCTTGAATGAAGTCAGAAATATTATTCCTTCCATTCATTATGCCCTTGAAGCGGGGATGATTCCGCAGGCAACGTTATGTATTACGTTCTCGCCCGTACATACCGTAGAATATTATACCGCTATCGCCGAGCGTCTGATAGAGGCCGGAGCACCGGAAATCTGTCTGAAAGATATGGCAGGTGTCGGTCGCCCCGAAATGCTGGGACGTCTGACGAAAGCAATCAAGGAACGGCATCCCGAAATCATCATCCAGTATCACGGACATAGCGGACCGGGACTTTCGATGGCTTCTATCCTCGAAGTTTGTGAGAATGGCGCGGATATTATTGATGTTGCAATGGAGCCGATTTCGTGGGGGAAAGTTCATCCGGACGTTATCTCTGTGCAGGCTATGCTGAAAGACGCGGGATTTCAGGTACCGGAGATTAATATGAAAGCCTACATGAAAGCCCGTGCCATGACACAGGAGTTCATTGACGATTTTCTGGGTTATTTTATGGACCCTACCAACAAGCATATGTCTTCTTTGCTCTTGAAATGCGGACTTCCCGGAGGTATGATGGGTTCTATGATGGCCGATCTGAAAGGAGTGCATTCCGGCATCAATCTGATATTGAGAGGTAAGAACGAACCGGAACTGAGCATCGACGATTTGCTCGTGATGCTGTTTGACGAAGTGGAATATGTGTGGCCGAAACTCGGCTATCCTCCATTAGTGACTCCGTTCAGCCAATATGTGAAGAATGTGGCATTGATGAATGTGATGTCTCTGATCAAGGGAGAGGAGCGTTGGACGATGATCGACAACCATACCTGGGATATGATTCTAGGTAAGAGTGGTCGTTTGCCCGGTGCACTTGCTCCGGAGATTATCGCATTGGCAAAAGAAAAAGGATACGAATTTACGGACGAAGACCCGCAGAAGAACTATCCGGATCAACTGGACGAGTATCGTAAGGAAATGACAGAAAAAAGCTGGGATTTCGGACAGGATGATGAAGAACTTTTCGAACTGGCAATGCACGACCGCCAATATCGGGATTATAAATCGGGTATTGCCAAGAAACGTTTCGAAGATGATTTGCAGCGTGCCAAAGATGCCGCATTGGCAAAACAGGGATTCTCCGAAGAAGAAGTGAAACGGATGAAACGTGCCAAAGCCGAACCGGTGACGGCAATGGAGAAAGGGCAGATCATTTGGGAGATCGATGTGGAATCGCCTTCTATGCCGCCCGAAGTGGGACATAAATATGGTCCGGACGATGTGTTTTGTTATATTGCTACTCCTTGGCATACATATGATAAGGTGTTGGCGAATTTTAGCGGTCGTGTGATCGAGGTATGTGCCAAGCAGGGAGCATTGGTAGATAAAGGCGAACCATTGGCGTATATCGAGAGGTGTGAGGAACCGGCATAGTCTGTATCTCAAATAATAACAGAAAAAAGTAATCCCTTTATCCTTGTCTTGTTTCTTGATGAAATAGACTGTGATAAAGGGATTGCTTTATTTCTTTTTCTTCTTCCTGGTGTCTTTCTTATCGACCGCCTTTTTCTCTACAGGCGGAAACTTAGGAACCAGATTCATTAATCGCAATATCTGTTTTTGTCGTTTCAATAGGTAAGCCGAAGGCTTCGCTGAGTTAAACCGTATTGGGTTAGGGAGCGTAGCGGCAATCAGTGCGCACTGTCCTGAGCTCAACTTGGCAGCTGTTGTGTTGAATTTATACTTTGCGGCAGCCTGTGCGCCATAAATCCCTTTTCCCATTTCGATGGAGTTGAGATATACCTCCATAATCCGTTCTTTCGACCAGAACAACTCTATCAGAAAGGTGAAATAAACTTCGAAACCTTTGCGTATCCAAGATGATTGCGGCCATAGGAACACATTCTTGGCTGTCTGCTGACTGATGGTACTTGCTCCGCGCTTCCGTTTCCGTTTTTCGTTCTCCTTCATCGCTTTCTCTATCTCGATGAAGTCGAATCCGTTGTGTTCGGCAAAGCGGTTGTCTTCGGAGGCGATGACCGCCATCGGCAGGTGAGGAGATATTTTATCAAAAGAAACCCACGTGTGTTTCCACGTGGGTTTATCTCCTGACGCAAGCTGCTGTACACTTCGGATGACCATCAGCGGAGTGACATACACCGGCATAAAGCGGTAGACGATCACAGCCAGAATGGTAGATGCAAAGAAGAAAATCAGCAGGTTGCGCGCATAACGCAATATTTTTTTAATTGGAAGCGGCCTGTGCATCTTTAATCATCTGCTCACTTGCGTACATGTAAACTTCTACACGACGATTCTGTTCTCTTCCGGCAGCTGTGTCGTTGCTGGCGATAGGATCGCTTTCGCCCATTCCCTGCACACCTTTAATCTGGTTGGAAGAAACGCCGCAGTTTAACAGGTAGCTGGCTACACTCTGTGCACGTTCCTGTGACAAGTTCAGATTTTTCTGACGGCTTTGTTCGGCAGTACTGTTTCTCCAGCCCTGATTGTCGGTATATCCGTAGATGGATACGTCCATGTCTCTGTTCTGGTTGAGTACGTTGTTGGCGAACTTGCTCAATGCAGACTTGGCAGCAGCACTCAGAGTTGCATTACCGGTAGTGAAAAGAATACCTGAATCGAATGTAACTTTTACTGCCTGCAATCCGTTGTTGTCAGTTATCTGCTCTACTTGTGCGCCTTCAATTTGTTTTGCTTCTGCTGCCGCTTTATCCATCTTCTTTCCGATAAGGGCACCTGTTCCTGCACCTACTGCAGTACCGATAGCCGCACCGATGGCAGCACCCTTGCCTTTACCGATAACACCGCCGAGGATAGCACCCAATGC
>ERZ780157.1780-NODE-1780-length-22190-cov-5.059499_pt1 | contig 22190 bp, 23 predicted proteins | sample MGYA00511169_ERZ780157 | MGnify/ENA primary metagenome ERZ780157 (study PRJEB29588, sample SAMEA1965149) | human gut metagenome | biome: human gut; feature: human-associated habitat; material: faeces | place: Denmark | collected 2008/2010 ... | reverse complement strand
TAAAATGATTTTAGAATACACAAAAAATAATGATAATTATAATACCATAAGGCAAGTTGTTACTGGAAAATTTAATATTTCGTACAACCTTCTACTTAAATTAAAAAAGAATAACAAAATTTTATTAAACGGATGTTCAACATATCTAGATAAGGAAATTATCGATGGAGACTCTATTACTATCAGCATCGATTTTGAAGAAGATAATTCTAATATTGTACCAACTAAAATGGATTTATCTATTTTATATGAAGATGAATATTTACTCATAATAGACAAACCAGCTGGAATTCCAGTTCACCCATCTATAATTCATTTTGAAGATAGTCTATCTAATGGAGTAAAATATTATTTTGATACAATAAATCTTCATAAAAAGATTAGACCTGTAAATAGATTAGACAGAAATACTTCCGGAATAGTTATCTTTGCTAAAAATGAATACATTCATGATATGTTGTCCAAGCAGATGCAAAATAAGCAATTTAAAAAAGAATATATTGCTATATGTGAAGGTATTTTTGATAAAAAACAAGATACAATAAATGCTCCAATCGCACGTAAAGCAGATAGCATAATAGAAAGATGCGTCTCTCCTAACGGAGATGTTGCAATAACTCATTATTCAGTTTTAAAAGAATTTTGTAAAAATAATCAGACTTTTTCTGAAGTTTTAGTAAATTTAGAAACTGGCAGAACACATCAAATAAGAGTACATATGGCATATATTGGGCATCCAATCGTTGGAGATAGTTTATATGGCAATGAGTCTGATTTAATTACTAGACAGGCCTTGCATGCTTATAAGGTTGAATTTATTCATCCAATTACAAATAAAAAGATGGAAATTCAATCAGTCATACCAAAAGATATGGGGATTTTATTAAATTAATTTTTCAAGACTAAAAGACTGAAAATTTTGCAAAATTTTAAAGACTGGAAATTTTAATTAGTTTCCAGTCTTTATAGCTTCTATTAATTTTAGTACATCTTTGCTATTTGAAAATGCCATGTCTGAATTTGTAATTTTGCTACTTACTTCTTTTCCAAACCATTTTGGAAGTTCTGTGTTATATGCTTGCTCTTCGCTCGAAAACTCTATTTCGGCAAATACAACGCCTTCATAAATTCCGTGAAATACGTCTAGTTCGATCTTTAAATTATCCATGTATGGAATTATGTATCTCGTTTTTTCTATTGTATTATATTTAGAATTAAGTTGTTTTCTTAATTCTGCATAGTCCTCTTCTGATATTTCTCTTTCTATCTCATTTACACTTATTCCTACTTTTGCTGTTTTTATTGTATATTTAAATTTTTTTCCTTTTGCAGTTTCTATTTTTCTTATTCTTACTACCGAAAATTTATCTATATATAAATAGTCCTGAGCCATTTTTTTATATTCATATTCTTCCAAGTTTATTCCATTTAAATCATTTACTAAAAATTTTCTTTCTATTTCCATTTTCTATATCCTTTCAAATATAATAAAACGCAGGATTTTGACAAGACCCTGCAAACTTGTTTGATCATGTTTAGAACATATCTTTTATGTGTTCGAAGCTCTTGTACTTCTTCATCATTTCGATAATGTTTTTGGGGATTTGGTTCTGTACATCGAAAAGTTCCATACCATCCATTAACCGCATTTCTTTGACAAGTGTGGAAACGCTCTCATCAGGAGAATGAATTTCATTGATGTAAAACACCATGAAAGTTCCTTCTCTTTTAAAGTATTCGTCTCCAGTTTGCTTGCCATCTTTATCGACGACAACCAGCCTTTGGTGTTGGTTTTCCCGTCCGAGTTCTGATGTGTCAAAAGCATATGCAATGTACGAGAACTTAAATCTTGCTCTGAGGTTCTGCTTAAGCGAAACCACCTGAAGACAGAAGTTCTCATAAGTGATATTACTCTTGCCAATCAGCAACAGCACACCATAGTTCCCATAGAAATCATTGTACATCCGAGAAATCGGAATAATATACTTCATTGATTCCGGCTGTTCAACATGCAGAGCCATATTCAATGTTTCATAATCTCTAATTGCATATTGGCCTATGATAGTGTATTGCTGTTTTTCAATCTCATTAACAATTACCTTGTAGTGTCTAGCAGCATTGGGCTTTAAGATTAAATAGCTTACTTTAAGGTCTTTAAAAGCTAGCTTTTCACGGTTACAAACCACTGCTAAAATTTCGTCTCTAGTCAAAATTTTACTCCTTTCATTAAACATGATTAATCAACATCCTAATAAATTTCTTAAGATGTTGGCCTGGAATTTACGAATCTAACATTTCGCTGTAGTATTCGGTCACATAGTACTTAGCTCCTCTGGTTTCGTTATTCGAGCGATATTTGACGCCAACTTTGGAAATATGGTCTCCAAAGAACTCACAGAAGACAGTATATGCCCCCTCCTGATTTACAAGGTCTTCTACCATCCTTTCCCGTTCTTTTTCATCAAACTTTGGAAATGCTTGGTTAATAAGTTCTTGCAGTCTTTTCTTATCTTCGCAACTAATCATATTCGTACCTCCGTTGCAATTAAAAAGTGTATTAACTTGCAGGGCTTATTATAGCATACTTTTAGCACATTGTAAAATAGATTTTCTAAAATAACATAAATTTTTTCGTGCCAATCTAAAAATAGAGCAAACACCTAAATGTTTACTCTATTGCCAGCTAAACTTACCTAATTATTTAAGTTTTACCTCCTTAGAAATAGTTCCTTCCGGAACGTAGAAAATATATTTCGTTTCCTTCGTCCAAAAGGCAAAAGTCCATATGGATTTTTTGCCTTCTCTCTGATACACCCTAACCACAGCTTGTTTGCAATTAGGATCTTCTACCTCCTCTACATCTTCACCAACAAGAGTCTGAGTTTTGTAGGTTTTACCAGTTTCTGTACCAAATTCCGAATCAATTTCGTAACGATATGTATACGCATTATCAGCGGAAAGTGATACATATACCAATCCTGTCCCTCCAGAAGCTAATCCGTTCGAAAGAGTTACAAGTTCAGTTTCTTCAGTTAGTCTCCACTCCTTGTAACCGCTTACAGGTACGGCTAAACCAAGAACAAATCCCCCTACCAATATAAATGCTACAATTACCGGTCCAATTTTTTCAAAATCATTAACAGCAAAGGCTACCAGTAAGACAATGGCCAAAATGACAGTAATAATGATTGTAAGCATACCATTCTCCTTTGTTTTTTATGTTTCTAAGCTGGCATTAGAAACAGAGGTTTTAAATTTTCGAACTGTTACAAATTATAACACAAATATCCCCTTATTTCAATATATTACATTTTTGTTACAAAATAATTTTACTCTCTGTGCAATGTTCTCTAACATTATGTATAAAAAATACAGTATGCTTATTTACATACCATATAATTATTATTTTTAAATTAAAGAGTAAATCTGTAAGCCGGGTTCTGTCTAGAATGGTCATTTATCTATTACATATATTACTACATGTCTCAAGCCACCAAATTAAGAAGATGACGAGCAGTCTTATCCTTCTAGTCTCGGTGTTGCTCCAGATGGGGTTTACACAGCCTAGTATGTCACCATACCAGCGGTGAGCTCTTACCTCGCCTTTTCATCCTTACCTTACGGCGGTTATTTTCTGTTGCACTTTCCTTAAGGTCTCCCTCACTGGACGTTATCCAGCATCATTGCTCTGTGGGGCCCGGACTTTCCTCGTACGCTGCCTTTCGGCCTTGCTATACGCGACCATTTAATTTACTCCTTTTCTATTGTACAGCAATTTCAAGTAAAAATCAATGTTTTAATGCATTTTGCTTGTTTTTTACATCAAAATTTTATATAATGCAATTGTAGACTTTCGTTTTGTATAATTATCCTCGTGTTTCAAATTATCTAAAAAAATTTTTGGAGGTATTCTTATGGCAAATAGCAAAATAACCGGAGAATTACGTGGTCTTGCCCGAACTTGTGCAGTAGAAATCCAACGAGAAGGTATTTCTATCATTCAATTTGCAGCTCTCATAGAAGAACAGCAAAATAACATGGAATTAAGAGAAAAACAAATCGAAGAAAAGACAACATATCGCAAAGCCATAAAGGAAGAACTATCATTTAAAGAAGCAACATTCAAATTTTTCTTACATGAAATCTGTGATAGTGATCTGTCTGTAGCTCCTTCATGTTCGCACAATGATTGCAGAAAAAATGCAGCCGCTATATTCTCAGAAATTATAACTGCTGCCAAAATGTTAATAACTGATGGTAAAAGTTTTTATGATAACAATATGATTTGATTTTTAGCTTATCAGTCAACATAATATATTTGCATTAGTCTTGATTTTTAGGCCTAAAACTGGTATAATACATTATATACAAATAGTCTTTTTTATAATTTTCTCGTGTTTAAAATCACAACTCAAAAGAATTTTTGGAGGAAAATCAAAATGACACAAAGTGAAAAGTTACTCATAAATTTTAAAGCTTCAGAAACACTACAAGACCTTGTAAAAAACTGTGTTATGCAAGCAAATAACGAAGGAGTTAGCCTTACAGCATTAATCGAACTTGTGCGCAATGAGCATTACGAAAACTTTGGAAAAAATACCAGACCACTTACAGTATCAAAAGAGCGGTATCGCAAAGCTACTGATGAAGAGTTGCTCTTCAAAAGTAATGTATATGATTTTCTAGTATCAGAGGTATCTATTGATGAATGCCCACCTCTATACTCAAGTACCACCAATATCACTCATGAGATGTATTGCTTGCAATTAACATTTTTTTCCGAAATTATCTGTGCAGCAAAAATGTTAATAACTGATGGTATTTCAATTACTCAAAACAGAATACGCGATGTTGTGTGGAGCAACTTTGATGAATGTACTGGTTACAGTATGTTATTGTCACGTATTAATAAGCGTATCAAGGATCTTTGCAAACTTTGGACTAATAAAAAAAATTGGGACAATAATATAACATCTTTTCTTCTACTTAGTTCTCGAGCTGATAAAATTCTTTCAGGTTATTTAGTCTTCTTGGCAGAAAACGGTATTCAATAAAGTTTAAAATATTTTTCTGAGTAACTCCACCCCCCTATGCAAAAATTATTGCATGGGGGGTTTATATATTACAAATTATCTAACTCTTCCATTAAATTAATATATTTCAAATAGAATATATCTATATTTTTATCATTGCTTGATTTTATTAGCTCTTTTAATAATACATAAGCTTTGTTTATTTTTGGTTTTCTAATTGCTGATAAATTTTCCTTCATTGTCATTAGCTCTGTTAAGTCTGTTTCTGCCTGTCCAAGTAATTTTAACACATCATCCCATCTGTTTGTCTCTACTATTGAATATGCAAATATGATGTTAGACTTCACAGTTTCAAGTTTTGATTTCGCTGTATCACTCGAAATCTCATTAGTATATTTTGGAATTAGACTATACATATTTGCTAAGCATATTGCGGAATTTACTTTATTTTTCTCCTTTAACGATACCATTAAATTATCTAGATTAGTATTGTAAGCTAAAATGTCATCACTCGTAACATTCATCGTATTTAAGTCTAACGTTATTGTTGTCCAAGACTTATATAAATTCTCTGCTTGATTTTGCAGTTCATTCCAGTCAATGTCTGAAGTGTTTCGTAGTAGCACTGCATTATTTTGAATTTGATACTTTTCTGTACTGGTAGATGAATCTCCTGTACTTCCAGAGCCTTGTTCAGAATTACTACTGCCAGAAGAATCCGTACCTCCCATTTTGCTACCATTGCTATTGGAGCTGCTTTCTTCCCCACTTTTACTACTATCAGTCATAATATTCTGCGAAGAAATCTCTACTGATGTCCTTTTTGCATGAATTTCATCACTAGTCTGTAAATTATTCAATTTATTTACCATTGCAATCATCGTTTTATCTAGATAATCAATTTCTGAACTGAGTTTTTCATTCAAATTCGTTTTTTTATTATTAACAGTTACAACAACAGTAACCGCAATTATTGCAGCCATTATTATTAACGCAAATATGCTAATTAACCAATTCTTACTTTTCATATTTAAAAATCCCTTCAATTTTCTTTTAATATAAATTTCCCTAAATTGCTCTATTTTATTCTATATATTGTAAGTATATATTTTTTTAATAATCAAATAATAATTTTAGAATTTACAAGAAAGGACTTAATCAGTAAAATAGAAATATTTTTATAAGATTAATTTGAATACATCATGCATCCAACTATCAAATTTTATAGCAATAAAGATGGAGAAATTTTTAGGTTTCTCTCAAAATATTATGACATAAATGAAAAAATTTCACAGAATTTTGATATATATTATCATTCCTTAGAATGGCAAAATTCATACGAAAATCCAATAGAAATTGCAACCATTTTAGGCGTTTTTGCCGATAATATGGATAAATATGAAATGGCAATGTGGCTCTGTTTAGATAAAGGATATTATATAAAAATAACACCTAACAATGCAGATAGCATCATTAGGTATTTATATGAGAGATTTCCTTATTAATTTATTCACTCTTTTTAGCTCTTGTCATTAGCATTGTTACTGCTTTTCTTGGTTCTAGTCCATTGTATAATACATCATAAACTGCATTTACAATTGGCATTTCTATGTTATATTTTTTTGATAATGCATATGCGACTTCTATGTTATCTATGCTTTCTATTACCATTCCAATTTCTTTTCTTGCCTGTTCAACTGTATAACCTTTTCCTATAAGTCTGCCAGCTCTTCTATTTCTACTGTGTTCGCTCATGCATGTTACAATTAAATCTCCTAATCCAGATAAACCGTAGAATGTGTCGTGTTTGCCTCCCATTGCTATTCCAAGTCTTGTTATTTCAACTAATCCTCTTGTGATTAATGCTGCGAAGCTGTTATCCCCTAAATCAATTTCTGTTGCAATTCCTGCGCAGAAAGCAATTATGTTTTTTAATGCTCCACCAAGTTCTACTCCAATTACATCGTCTGATGTATATACTCTCATCTTCTCATTCATGAATGTTTCTTGTACTAAATTGCGAACTTCTTTATCTTTTGAAGCTATAACAATTGCTGTTGGTATTCCAACCGAAACTTCTTCTGCATGGCTTGGTCCAGAGAATATCCCATATTTTGAATTTGGCATTTCTTGTTCTATAATTTGGCTAAGTGTACATAGTGTTTCAGCTTCAAAGCCTTTTGCACACATTATTATTGGTTGATTTGTTACATAATCCTTATATTTTTTTATCGTTTCTCTAACAAATTTTGAAGGTGTAACATGTAATATCATGTCTGTTCCTTCTACTACTTTTTGAATGTCTGTATAACATGTAACGTTGTCGTTTATTCTTACATCTGGCAAGAATTTGCACTTTCTTTCTATGTTAATATTGTCGGCTTCCTCTTGCATAAAAGCCCATAATTTTACGTTGTGTCCTATATTTGATAAGTGCATTGCCAATGCAACGCCCCATGTTCCACTTCCTATTATCGCGATGTTCTTCATAATAAATTCCTTCCTTCTGTTTTTTTATAATTATAAAAGCCCGCTATAGGAATCTGTATTTTTTTGCGTAGAGACTTGATTTCGCTCTTTGAGGAGTCCGAAGGAGCTCCGACCAAGAAATTATGTCCGATTGCATCAAAAATTGATTCCGTCATAGGGCTTATACATTTAATTTAGTTCTTATTTTGTTCCTTTAAAACTTAGTTTATTTTCTTTTCCTTCTAATAGTCTTTTTACGTTTGATCTATGGTTGAATACAACCAATACAGCCATTATTATAGCAAATATTACATAACTTCCTGGTACTAAGTAATTTTCATGAATGAATACTGTTAGTACTGGGAATAGTATTGCAGCTGCTATTGAGCCTAATGATACAAATCTTGTTAATGCCATTAATATTAATGCAAATACCAAGCAAATTAATCCTATTTGCCAGTTGGTTATTAATAGTACGCCTAGAAATGTAGCAACACCTTTTCCACCTTTAAACTTGAAGAATACTGGAAAAGTATGTCCTAATACAACAAATATTCCTGCTAATTGAACTAATAAGCTTGAATCTGTATCTTTTACAATTTTTCCTGCTATAAAAGCAACTAAAACTGCAAATACACCTTTCAAACAATCACATAAAAGTGTTAAAGCCGCAGCTTTTTTGCCAACTGTTCTTAGTACATTGGTTGTACCTGCATTTCCACTTCCCTTTTCTCTTACATCAAATCCAGCTAATTTCTTGCTGAATATTACCGAAAAACTTATACTTCCTAATAAATATGCTATAATTGAAACAATAATATATGTTGCCATAAATAATCACAATCCTTTCTTATAAGTCATAATCTTTTACAATCAGACCTTGTTTTTTCTTATTTAGTATTACTCTTTTCATTTTTCTCTATTTTTTCTCTTGCAATCATTCTTATTGGAGTTCCAACAAGTCCAAACTCTTTTCTAAGTTGATTTACTAGATATCTTTCGTATGAAAAATGGAACAATTTTTTATCATTTACAAATACTACAAATGTTGGTGGCTTTGTAGAAGCTTGTGTCATGTAGTATAATTTTAATCTTCTTCCCTTGTCTGTTGGTGGTTGAACAACAGCTATTGCCTCTGCTAATACTTGATTTAATACAGATGTTGAAACTCTTAGTGCGTTTTGGTTTGCGACATTATTTATCATATCAAATAATTTTTCTACTCTTTGACCAGTTTTAGCTGATATGAATAAAATTGGTGCATATGATAAATATGGTAATTTTAAATATACATCTTTAGTGTATTTTTCTAAAGTTCCATTTTGTTTATCATATTCATCCCACTTGTTTATTACTATTATAACACCTTTTCCTGCCTCATGAGCCTCTCCTGCAATCTTTGTGTCTTGTTCTGTAACACCTTGTGTTGCGTCAATCATTAAGATACAAACATCGGCTCTTTCTATTGCAAGCAAAGTTCTTGCCACACTGTATTTTTCGATTTTTTCATCTATTTTACTGTGTCTTCTAATTCCTGCAGTATCAATAAAAACATACTTTCCATGAGAATTTTCAAATTCAGAATCTATTGCATCTCTTGTGGTTCCTGCCATATTGCTTACAATTAATCTATTTTCTCCAAGAATCTTGTTAATTAATGAAGATTTACCTACGTTTGGCTTTCCAATAACAGCAACTTTAATTTGAAGATTATCATCTTCGTTCTCTTGTTTTGGAGGCAATTTGTCATATATCTCGTCCAAAACATCTCCAATTCCTATGGCATTTACAGAAGAAACTCTGAATGGATCTCCTAACCCCAAATTATAAAATTCATAAATTTCTGGAGCATCCTTTCCATAATTATCTGCCTTATTGCAAACCAAAATTACTGGCTTCTTAGACTTTCTAAGCATTAATGCGATTTCTGTATCTGCTGATGTAATACCTTGCTTTGCATCAGTCAAAAATATAATAACATCTGCCATAGCAATAGCAATATCAGCTTGTTCCTTCATCTGAATAGAAATGTCATTAGAATCGTCAAACTCTATTCCACCTGTATCTATTAATGTAAAACTTCTACCTCTCCAGTTAGCTTCGCCGTAGACTCTATCTCTTGTAACACCTGGAGTGTCTTCTACTATTGAAATTCTTTTTCCAACTATATAATTAAAAAATGTTGATTTTCCTACATTGGGTCTACCAACAATTGCAACCATTGGTTTTGACATTTTTTCACCTTCTTATAAAATTAATTTTTCAAATTACATTATGTATTTTACTATAAAATACATAAAATGACAAGCTTTTGTTTTAAATAAAATTAAAACGAGATATATCTTTATACCCCGTTTTAACTTTAGATTTTTCATATTTAATATTATTTCACTTATCACTATTATCATTGCACTTATTATAGAAATAGCATTTGCCACAATCATCTCATTTGTTCCAGTATATCTCACATTTATTTTTACATTTTGTTCATACAATGCTGGATTAATTTTTATTTGTACAAATCCGTTGTCTGATTCTTTATATTCAATTTCACTGCCATTTGCATACACTCTATATCCTAAATAATAAATATATGGTAATTCGATTGTAAGTCCCTCTTCTTTCTTATTATTTTGATTGTCCGCTTCTTGCTCATTTTTCATGTTTGTCAATTCAAATTCTAAGTTTGTCCCACTTTTGTTGTAATTTAATATTTCCGCTTCTCCGCTCATTATTATTGGTTCATCTTTTCTATTTGCAATATAAGTATTTAATACTTTAAATGCTTTGCTTGGTAAATATTCCATGCTTGCCATTCCAGCATGAACTCTTCCAGTGTTTTCTGTTACTCGTACTCCTTTTATCAATCTATCTTCATTCGTAGACAATTCATATTCCAATTTGCTATTATACGGAATCAACAATAATGTTGAAATAATAGTTAGCACAATTACATCGAATATCTTAAAGTTCTTTATTATAATCCCATAATTTATTCCAGCTACAAAAGCAAAGAAAAACGCCGTAAATTCATATAGCCTAAATGTAAATTGTATCATTTTAAATATGCTTGGTAACTTTTCGAATGGAAAGAATGTTAATGTCATTATGGTTAAAATAATTCCAAATGTCAAAAACAGTACATATGTTCTCTTATACTCTTTTTCTATCCTCTTCCACAATATTGGTGTTAGAACAAGTCCTAAGGCTGTAACCAGGCCTATAGCATAAATCATTTGTTGGTCTTTACTAGTATAGAACAACTGATAAAATTCTGTTTTATAGTATTCTAGCTTGTTTCCTACTTCCATACGTCCTGGAACGAATACCTCATAGCTTGTAGCATTATGATGTTGTAACAACCCTACCCAGTAGAAACTTGTTATTAGTAAAATACATACTAGGCTTATTACTAATATACGTATGACCTTAACGCTTTTTAATTTTTTAATATTAAATACCAAATATAATAGGCATATTATTGCCATGTACATAGTAATAACCGTATGTGTCAGTATCAGTCCTACCGTTCCCCAGATTAGCTTAAACGATAACTTTTCTTCTTTTAGTACAGAATACAAGCCATCAAATATTATTGGTATAAATACAAATGAGGCAAGTTCTGCTACCGCTATTCTTATGTACATGTCTGTTATCTTGTATGGTGCAAGTACATATAGAATTGATGATAACAGTGAAACATTTTTATTTTTGGTTACATTCATCATAAATGTATACATAGTAATTCCAGATAATAATGTTACTGCAAACATAAATATCTTTAGACAATTTGTAAATGTAAAATTGAATATCTTAAAGATTAATGGAGCATATGCTGTTAATGGACTATAAAATATGTTCCATGAGTATCCAAAATTATTGCAGAAACTAGCCATTATCATTGGAAGCATTTCTCCGCTTCTTATAGTCTGATATGTTCCAATTAATCTGCATACATGTTGGATGCCGTCATCTCTATATATGTTTATATTCTTATTCATCAAAGGAATACATACTATTATGCTTATTAATAGTATGCATAAATATTCCTTGTTATCTTTTATTTTGTTTAGAAGTTTAGTCATCTTAACTTCCATTCCTTTCTCATTTTGCTACATTTGCTAATAGAAATATATATGAGATTTTCTTCAGCTATATTATTTTAACACTTTTTAATAATTATATATCTTGTTTCTTGCTGTAAATTACATATCCTACAAAAGTTATTATTGAAATAGCTGATATCAAATATGATACTTTCTCTATTATAGTCCCCGTATATTTAACAGTTATATGTGCACTTTCTATATTTTCATCTAGCTTTATTGCTAGCATTCCGTTATCAGATTCAAACATTTGTATCTTTTCATTTTGCTCTGTTGTAACTGTATAGCCTAAATAGTATATGTAAGGTAATTCCAAAATTGTGTTTGCTTTATAATTTTCTATATCAAATTCTAATTGTAAATCTTCCTTTTTTTCATTTATAATAGTTGCATTTCCATCTAATACATATACTTTATTTTCTCTATAATCTAAATAACTCTTTCCTAGAGCCTTGATATCTACTTTTTGGGGTAAATAATCTCTATTTATTAACCATATAGAAGTTATTTCAGCTATTTGTGCTTCATATTCTTCATCAGTTAGATTCTTTTCATCCTCATAACTATAATTATAATCTATTTTTACCATCGAAACTATAATTAGTACTATCGAAATAGCAAATAAAACATTGTATAGGTTTTCTTTATCTTTTGCAATCATCTCTACAAAGTAATATAGATTTATCGCACATATAATTGAAAGTGCAAATTCAAAGAAAGCCAGCATTCTCCATGCAAATTGAAGTGTTGTAAGTATATTAGGCATTATTATCCATGGAAATAATTTTGTTACCATTGCTAATGATATCATAGCTATTACAGCAAAAGTAATATACTCACTTCTTATATTTTTGTCCACCTTTTTATATGAAACAATTCCCAATAGCGTTAATATAATTAACGGAATTCCAATTTTAAAACTAACACCATTTACTTCGCCAATATCTTTAAATAATTGTGATATTTTTATTGTAGAATTTTGCACATCACTTGGAAGCGATCTCATAGATGTCGAATTAAATATCACATAGTTTCCTAATATCTTGTGTTCCATTAATGGTACAGTAAAGAATGCAGTAATAGCCAAAATAAAGATTACATTTATTGCTATTTTTTTTATTACTTCTTTATTTTTCAGTTGTTTAAAATTAAATATTATGTATAATAGTGCAAATATTGCAGAATATTCTGTTGAAATTGTATGTGTTAATATAAGTCCTATTGCCGATATTGCAGTATAATAGTGTTTCTTTCCATCACCTTTTAGTAAATTAAATAATCCATGGAATAACATTGGAAAGAATATATAGGCGGTAAATTCTCCTATTGCAAATCTGTTAAATATAGTTTCTAATCTATATGGTATAAAAGCATAGATTACGGCTCCTAGAATGGCAATTTCACGTTTTTTTGATACATCATATAGAAAATTATACATCGTAAAACAAGATATTAATATTGTGCTATATGCAAATAATTTTAAACATGTATAATAGTGTAATCCAAATATTCTAAAAAATAATGGCCCATATGTAACAATTGGACTATAAAATAGATTTATTGCATATCCAAACCCGTTTGCAAATTTGCTATATATAAAAGGAGGAAAATTTTGTTCTTTTAAAATTTGTTCCATTCCAAAAATTCTAAGCATATGTACATATCCATCATCCGTGCCATATATTCTTAAATTAATTAATGGAATAGCTGCAATTAAGCTTGCCGCAATTATTATTATATAATGTATTACTTTATCTTTTCGTATATTTTCTATAATTTTTTTCATTAATTAGCTTTCCTTTCATACAGTTCCAATACAATTAATACATATTTTAATTTCCTACATTAGTGCTGGATTATATCTCGTATTTCTTATATTTTGTTAATGCACAGTATATCAATAACACAAAAAAATAACAATACCTAAATGATATTGTTACAAAAAATATATTTTTTTAATTAGTTTTCAGCTGTTTCTGTTGAGATAACCTTTTTTCCATCATAGTAACCACAGCTTGGGCAAACTCTATGTTGCATCATTTTTTCGTGGCAATGTGGACATTCTACTAAGTTCTTATTTTCTAGTTTCCATGTTGATCTTCTTAAGCCTGTTCTAGCTTTTGACCATCTTCTTTTTGGTTGTGCCATTTCTATTCCCTCCTCACACGCTTTGCTTATGTATATATTATTAATATATTTACTTTTTTCGTACCTTCAAATTATACTAGTTTTTTAAGTCTTTGTCAATACTTGTATTTATTTTTTGAATAATTTTATCATTTTGTTGTCTAATTTGTTTATGTTTCTAGCACATTTTACCAGTTCTTTAGATACATCTTCGTTTATTTCTCCATTTGGTTTGTATTTTATTTTGTGTTCTAAACTTGCCCAGAAATCCATTGCTAAACTTCTAATTTGTATTTCTACTTTTACCATACTGATATCATTGTCTATTGCTACTGGAACCTTAACAACCATGTGATAGCTTGTATATCCACTTTCTTTTGGGTGTGTTACAAAATCTTTTTCTTTTATTACATTTATATCATTAAATTCTCGAATATACTTTCTAATAGTAAATATATCGCTTTTGAGTGGACATATAATACGTATTCCAGCTACATCATTTATATCACTTACTAAGTTTTTATAAGTTGGTTCCATTTCATCTTTTTTCAGCTTATTTAATATACTTTCTGGCGATTTTATTCTCGTCATAACATGATCAATCGAATCATATTTATTAAAATACTCATAATCATAACGAATTATATTTATTTTCTTTTCAACCTCTTTTAGAGCTAAGCCATATATATACATTAAATCTTTAAATTTTTCATTATTTATATTAATTCTCGCTTCTAGCTCCTCATACTCTGCTATTCTTATAATAAATTCATTCCTTTCTCATTCTTCCAATAATCTTCGCCCATTAGGGACGCCCCTTTTTGGGCGAAAAAGCTATAAACATATAACTATAATTTCATTTTTTTAAATAATGTCAAGTTTTCCCAAATGGCCATATATCAAATAAAATTATATTACTTGTTTTCTGAATAAATCTAATATATAGCAAATGTATGTCTTTTCTGTGTTTAGTCGGTAAAATCTAGTCTTGAATTTTTCCTCCGCCAACAACTACGTCTCCTATGTAGAATACAGCAGATTGGCCAGGTGTAATTCCTCGTTGTGGTTCTTTAAATATAACCTGTATATTTCCCGCTTCTGTCTGATTTATTATTGCTTCAGCAGGCTTGCTAGCATATCTTATTTTTACTGTTACGTCTAGAGTCCTTTCTATTTTATCCATAAGCAATAAGTTTACTTCGTTTACCTTCATTTCTTTTCTGTAAAGTTCTTGTTGCTCGCCAACTATTACTTCATTTCTTTCTTTGTTAAATCCTATTACAAATAGTGGAGCCTTATATGAAATGCCAAGTCCTTTTCTTTGTCCTATTGTATAATTGTAAAGTCCAGTATGTCTTCCTAAAACCTCGCCTTTTCTATTTACAATATTCCCTTCTTTAGGAACTATACTAGAATTTTGCTCTAAAAATTTTTTATAATTTCCATCTGGAATAAAGCAGATATCCTCACTATCAGGCTTACTTGCAACAGATAAATTATGCTCTTTTGCAATTTTTCTTACATCTTCTTTAGACTCGAAATCACCTAATGGGAATAATACTTTTCCAAGCAACTGTTTTGGCATATTATACAAAACATAGCTTTGATCCTTACTTAAATTTTGGGCTTTTCTTAAAACATACTTCCCATATTCGTCAGAATACTCCATTTTTGCGTAGTGCCCTGTTGCAATATAATCACATCCAAGCTCTTTCGCCTTTTCATACATTGCTCCAAACTTCATATATTTATTACATTCTATACATGGGTTTGGAGTTCTCTGGTTAGAATATTCATCTATAAAATTATTAATAACCTTGCACTGAAACTCTTCTTTTAAATTATATGTTATATGTGGTATTCCAATAAAATTGCATATTTGCTTAGCACCAACAATCGCATCAGAATTGCAACAAGTACCGCCAAACAGCTCAAGAGTCATTCCAATTACATCATATCCTTGCTCTTTTAATAGAATGGCAGAAACACTACTATCAACACCACCACTCATACCTAGTAAAACTTTTTTCATATTTTCATCCTTTCGTAATATAATACCAACTTTAAAATCATTGCCAAATTCGCCTTTTGAGTAGTTCGAATGAGCTACTGCTAATAATACATACCGAAATTTTATAAAATAAAATTGGATTTTCTATAAGTTCGCCCAAAAAGGGGCGTCCCTATTGGGCGAGAATTGCATTTGCTACTTTTATTCCGTCTACTGCTGCAGACATTATTCCGCCTGCATATCCAGCACCTTCTCCACAAGGGTATATACCTTGCACACTTGCCATCTTTTGTTCATTCCTTTTTATCGTAACAGGAGATGAACTTCTTGTTTCTACTCCTGTCAATATTGCATCAGCACTTGCAAAACCTGCTATTTTCTTATCAAAATATATTAATCCTTCTTTTAAAGTCTTAGTCACAAAATCTGGTAAGATTTCTTGTAAATTTGCAAAAGTCACACCTGGTTTATATGTTGGCTTAACTTCTCCTATAAAAGTAGATTTCTTATCATTTAAGAAGTCTTCTACCCTCTGTATTGGAGCATTGTAATTGCTTCCGCCAAGTTTGAATGCTTTTTCTTCAAGTTCTTGTTGAAAGTACATTCCTTCTAAAGGAGAATCTCCCTTAAAATCTTCTGGTGTAATATTTACCAAGACTGCACTGTTAGCATTTTCTCCATCCCTTGCAAATGTACTCATTCCATTTGTTACAATAGTACCTTCTTCACTAGAAGAAGCCATTACTGTTCCACCTGGGCACATACAAAACGTATAGCACGATCTATCTTCTCCGTGGTATGCAAGCTTATATTCTGCAGGTGGTAACTTTAATTTAGGATTTTTCCCATATTGAGACTCATTTATCATCTGTTGCTTGTGCTCTATTCTAACACCAACAGAGAAATTCTTTTTCTCCATTTCTACATGTTTTTCATATAGTTTCTTGAACATATCTCTTGAACTATGTCCTATTGCAAGAACTACTGTGTCAGTTTCAATTTTATCAATAGTTGTACTTTCCTGTATTCTACTAACTATAACAGATTTTACTTGATTATTCTCAATTTCAAAATCTACAGCTTTGGTATCAAACATAAATTCGCCACCATTATTTTCTATATATTTTCTAATGTTTGCAACTATTTTTACTAAATTATCTGTTCCAATGTGTGGCTTATTTATATACGAAATTTCTTCTGGTGCTCCAAACTTAACAAATGTATCTATTACATCTCTACATAATGGGCTGTGCAAATTTGTCGTAAGCTTTCCATCAGAAAAAGTTCCTGCTCCACCTTCGCCAAACTGTACATTCGAACAAGTGTTCAATATACGCTCTTTTAAAAACAATTCAACATCTTTCTGTCTTTCTTCTACAGTTTTACCTTGCTCTACAATTATCGGCTTGACACCATTCTCGATAAGAGTAAGTGCACAAAATAACCCTGCAGGACCGGCTCCAATTATAACTGGTCTATTATAGGCTTTTAAATCATTGTGCAATACTGTTTTCTGCTTTAGTTCTTGCTCAATTAAGCTAGCATTTTTGTTTTTCAATAACTTGCTAACCTTAAAATTTTCCTTCAAGAAAACAACAATAGAATAATTGTAAAAAATATCATTCTTATCTCTTGCATCAATCGACTTTTTTACAATTTTATAGTCTGTTACACTTTCCTGCGGAATATTAAATTTTGTATAGGCAATTTTTGCAACCTCATCATTCGATAAATCTTGCCTAATTTTTATATTTTCTAATCTAACAGTAAACATTTTCGTTCCTTTTCTAAAAATCTACCTATAATTATACTATTTTAAGCAGTTTACGTCAATCATATTGACAAAAAACTAGGTATGCTACCAACATACCTAGTTTTTTTAGTAATCTTTGATTACTAACATCTCACTTTGAAATTCAGTTACTTGAACAAAAAGAATTTACAATTATAATTATACTATATTTTTAAATCTTTTCAATGTCTTTGGCAAAAATTTTATTATAATCGTTCGACATTTTTCTTATTATATTATAAAAGCCCTCCTACATAGTCTGCACACTATATAGGAAGGGGAATTAGGTTTTAGCTTTCAAAATCTTGTTAGCAGATTTCAAAGGTTGCCTTAGGCATTTGTGCTTGCATTCTTTCGATGAACTTTCTAACGGAATATTCGTACTCACTAGGATAGTACACAATGGTTACAATTCCTTCGAAACTGCTGCAAGCATCTTCATCAAAAACGCTTTCGCAATTATTTCCGAGGTCAGACAACAAATAGATGTGTGCATCTTTAGGTGCTTCTTTCAGAGCGACATTGATTGCTTCAACAATATCAGTTGCACCTCCAATATCATAATCCAAGATGCTCCTATTGGCAGAGAACTCTTCGCTTTTCTCTGCAAACACATACTTCTTGCCTTCAGAGACTTGTACCTTTTGAAGCACATCTTCTTGAAATGCTGCCATACTACCAGAACAGTCTCCCAAGATATATGATTCGCGAGGAATCTCCATATCTTCGAGAATTGCATTGTTCAAGGTATTAGCTGTCTTAGCAACATCTTTCTCGTCAGAAAGAGTCTCCAAATTTTCCAACATATCTTCATCTACTTCAGTAGTACGATACATCGGGTCCTCATCAGGGTCTGTTTCAGGTTCAAGCATTGGTACGCTCTTTACCTTAGTCCACTTGCCCCAATATTCCACATTTACTGTAGAAGTAGTGCTGAGTTTTTCAACCACATCAGAGAGATGCTTATCAACATCCTTTGACTCGATATACGGAGTAAGCAATGTTATCTGAGTATTGTTTACCTCTACTCTGTCTCTGCCCGTAGTGTTCCAACAGTCGCTGATGATGTATATGTTAACATAGCCGTCATCAATAGCTTTCTGCACTTCATCATAGAGTGCAGTCTTGCCATTTTTCCCAAACCGAACAATGTCAGCAGATGTGTTATTCAAGTACTTCGAGACAGTCGGCTCATAGCTAAAGTACCGCGACGAATAGGTCTCGTCAACCAATACAACTGTTGTTTTTGCCGCCGCACTTGCATTTATGCAAAATAACGCAAGTGTGGTCATGCTTATTGCAAAAGCTAGCCATGCCTTTGCTATCGCTTTTTTTAGAGTCATATTGATTCTCCTTTCTTTTTCTACATGCCACTTCGGTTACGTAGATTGCGTACTCTTGTGCAGAGAGTACTGGTGTGTATTGTCAACAAAATTTATTATACCATTTTGCACTAATTATGTCAATTTCTATCCTAGAGCAACATCCAAAAGCATCATTATTACAAAGCCTACCCCCACACTAATAGTCACTAAATTTGATTTTTTTTCAGCTTGTGCTTCAGGTATTAGCTCAGAAGATACTACGTAAATCATTGCTCCTGCTGCAAATGATAGAAAATATGGTAAAATTGGCACTACAATTCTCGTTAATGCAATGGTTATTATTGCCCCAATTGGTTCTACTATTCCAGATAAAGTACCTCCTAAGAATGACTTAAATTTACTTTTTCCAGAGCTATGAAGTGGCATTGATATAATTGCCCCTTCTGGTATATTTTGTATCGCTATTCCAATAGCTAACGCAAATGCTTCTGCGAGTGTTATTCCTGTATTTTGTGAGAATAGTCCTGCAAACGCAACCCCGACCGCCATTCCTTCCGGAATGTTATGTAGTGTTACTGCAAGCATTAGCATTGTAGTACTCTTTACTTTTTCTTTGATGGTTAATTTTCCTTTATTCTTTATTACATTTTTTTCATCATTTTCTTCTGCGTCTAATAAATTTTCGATATCATCACAAATAACACATTCGTTTTTCTTATTGTTTCTTTTTTCTATTTTTTCTGCCAGATTATTTACACCAATTAATGTTACAATTCCTATCATAAACCCAACAGAAGCGGGTAACCATGCAGGTTTTCCTTGTGTTTCTGCCATTTCTATTGCTGGAATTAGAAGTGACCATACAGAAGCGGCTATCATTACTCCTGCAGCAAATCCAAGTAATAATTTTTGTATTATCGGTTTAATTTCCTTCTTTAACAAAAATACTAAAGCAGAACCGTAGTGTTGTTCCTACAAAAGGTACTAATAAACCAATAGCAATTTGTGTCGTACTATTAATACTCACGTAAAGTTCCTCCTTGAAACCCTATTATTTTACCTATAAAACGTAATTTTATTAGGACTTCTCTTTTATATAATATGAACTTTACATAAGGTTGTGAATGATTTTTAATTAGCAATTCAGACCAATTCATATGATTCGCTAAGTTCATCCAGATTGTGCCATTTTCTCCTTCGTAGGGTATGACGTGATAAAAGGGCACTGCTCGTTTCACTCGCTGTGCCCTCTATATATTTATTTTTTATATATTATACTTTATTACTTTTGCATCTGCATTTTCTTCTATTCCAGTTGCTATTACTGTTACCATTATTGCATCGTGTATTCTTTCATCAACTATTGTACCGAAGATTATGTTTGCTTCTGGATCTAAGAATTCTTTTATATATCCAACTGCAGTGCTTACTTCACTTAGTCCTAAGTCCATACCACCTGTAACGTTTACTATTAATCCTTTTGCACCTTTTACAGATGTTTCTAGAAGTGGGCTATCCATAGCAGCCATTGCAGCATCTAAAGCTCTTTGGTCGCCTTCAGCTACACCAACACCCATATGAGCAATTCCACTATCTTTCATTATTGTTTTTATATCTGCAAAATCTATATTTATAAATCCTGGTATTGTTATTAAGTCTGTTATACCTTGAACACCTTTTCTTAGAACACTATCAGCCTCTTGGAATGCTTGTATCATTGTTGTTCCCTTTGGCATTGCTTTTAATAAGTTGTTATTTTCTACAACTATAAGAGCATCAACATTTTTCTTCATTCTAACAATACCATCATCAGCATTTGCTTTTCTTTTTCTTCCCTCAAATAAGAATGGCTTTGTTACAATTCCTACTGTTAAAATTCCCATTGATTTTGCTATTTCGCATACAACTGGGGCAGCACCTGTTCCAGTGCCTCCACCCATACCACATGTTACAAATACCATGTCTGTATTTGCTAATGTTTTCTTTATATTTTCTTCATCTTCTCTTGCAGCCATTTCTCCTAAAACAGGGTTAGCTCCAGCTCCTAAACCTTTTGTTGTACCTTTTCCAATATGCATAACAGTTGTAGCTTTATTTTGTGCTAAAGCCTGTTCTTCTGTATTTATCGCAATAAATTGTACATTACGTATTCCTTCATCTATCATTCTATTTACAGCGTTGTTTCCAGCACCACCAACACCAATTACTTTAATTCTTACTAAATCGTCTTCATTATCTTGTTCTGTGTATCTCATTTTTTACATCCTTGTTTATTATAAATTTAGGTTTCTGGGAGTGTCCTATAACCCATAAAGCTTGTCTACTTTTTGCTTCCTATATATTACTACTTTTTCGTCCAATTGGCAACAGTAAATTCAATAATTTATGTGACTATTTTGTAATTTTTTATACAATAATAAATATTATTATAAAATATCAGTTAGTTCTGTAAATTTACGAATAGTAGCTATTATATGTTTATTGGGATTTATTTTTATATTGCTTCTATCATAGAATATCACGTTCATATTAGCATTTACAGCTCCAGATACGTCTGTTTTTAGGCTATCTCCTACCATTACACATTCAGAAAATTCATATGGTCCTTTAGCAATTTCAAATGCTTCTTTGTTAGGTTTCATCGGTATATTTTCTGTCATATATGTTCTTGAAAAATACTTATCTAACCCTAACTTTTTCAATCTTTCATCTTGCGATTTTTTAAACCAATTTGAAAGAACAACTAAATCATATTTTTGTTTCAAATATTGCAATGTGTATACAACTTCATCATCAGCTTTTTCTGGTACGCACATTCCCAGATAACGTATCCATATATCAAAAAAGCTCTCTGGCAATTTATATCCTAATTCTTCTTCTATAGCATTCATCATAGATTCTTTTGTGTATGTAAAATTTGTACCGTCTTCATAGTTGTCTACAGCATGCTGAATTTTTGCTTTAGTCTCACTTGAATATGGTAAATTAAGCTCATCAAAAACATTTTTCAAGCAATCCCAGTATTCAGCCTTCCAATCTATTAATGTGTTGTCTATGTCAAAAATAATTCGTTTAATCATGGTTCCTCCAAAATTTTTAATAATGCAAATATTATCATATAAAAGAGGAAATGTAAATTGTTTTTATAAATAAACTAATTTTAATTATTTAATATCTTGTTAATTTTCCTTCTAACAGTTTAAAATTACAACACAATTTTTTATAAGGAGGGAAAAGTATGGCAGCAAACCAGAAAATCAGAATCAAGTTAAAGGCTTATGATCATATCGTATTGGATCAGAGCGCTGAAAAGATTGTAGAGATTGC